>Ga0316204_10001603_pt1 | contig 59244 bp, 50 predicted proteins | sample 6monrhotite_MG_2_FD_205661 | JGI IMG/M metagenome (GOLD analysis project Ga0316204, IMG submission 205661) | Microbial mat bacterial communities from mineral coupon in-situ incubated in ocean water Damariscotta River, Maine, United States -... | ecosystem: Environmental > Aquatic > Marine >...
GTCGCGAGGGTTCAGCACGTCGAGCACTTCCTTGAGCATCACCGGGGTGTGGGGGGCGCGGGCGGGAACGGCCATATCAGACCTCCGCTTCCGGTTTGCGCGGCGGCAGGGTAACACCGCGTGCGCGGGCCTGGTCGAACCCCCGGTGGCGATGTTCTTCGTGGATTTCAGGTTGCCAGATCTGGAACGAATTAAGGCGACCAACGAAACGTGCTTCGCCGCTGATGTCGGCGTGTTGCAATAATTCTTCGGGCACGACGATGCGGCCTTCGGGATCAAACGGCAGGGCGTGGGCGTTATCAAGAATGGCGATCAGCAGGTCGTCCTGTTCCGGGGAGAACATGGCGAGTGAGTCATCCACACGTTGGGTGAGCTGGCGAAAATAACGCTCGCCACACGCTTCAATCGATTGAAAGCGGATCGAGGGATACACGTAGACGCCAGAAAACCCTTCCCCGACAAAAGCGTCGCGAAATGGTTTAGGAACGGAAACCCGTCCTTTTTTGTCAATCTTGTTGACGTGCCTGCCGACCAACAGCGTCATTTCGGCCCCCGATGCCGTAATACTCTTTTATCCCATCAGGCTGGTTAGCCTGCCGTAACGTCACACATCAATTGAACCCTGATGTGCTGGTTATCCGGTTTCGCTTCCCGATGACTACCTATTGGGTCCTTATGGGATACCATGGGCTATAATGGGAAGCAATGGGATATTATGGGTTTTGGCTGGTTAATAAAGCGTTTCCAAGGCAAAACTCCATCGCTCAGGGTGCGGCATTTATGCCCGCTACACCTTTCGAAAGTCCTAATGCCCGCCCGCCTGTAAGGAAGCGCAATTCTATGGCCGGATTATGTTCCTGAAGTGTTCTTTTCTTGGCCGTTATGCGACACGGGCGAAGGGCCATCATTACGTTTAAGAAAATACGTCAGACGGTCTGTAAGCCGGGTTCTGTCCACGCCCGACCGCCAAGGCGGACAAGCGATAGATGGCCATTCATCTGGGGCGTCCGTTACCGAACGCCTCGTGCGACACACCCGGACGACAGCGCGAAAACGCGCCCGTGACCCGAAGTCACTGGCCGTCCCTACTCGGTCTTGCTCCCGGTGGGGTTTACCCTGCCACCCCCGTCACCGGGGGTGCGGTGCGCTCTTACCGCACCCTTTCACCCTTACCTGTTGCGAACAACTGGCGGTTTGCTTTCTGTGGCACTTTCCCTGGGGTCGCCCCCGCCGGCCGTTAGCCGGCACCGTGTTTCCGTGGAGCCCGGACTTTCCTCTACCCGTATCCGAAGATACGAACAGCGACCATCCGACCGTCTGACGTTGGCGACTATATCGCGTCTCGTCTGATAAAATCCAGCACTGCGGCAATCAAGCCGGCTGTTTCTCCATCAATGAAGCCATTTATATCTGCGGGACGATAACGTCGCTGGAAAGCTTCGATGGATTTTTGCCAGTCGTTCGTTTGGTAGCCGATATCGGCCAACATCGACAGGGCAAGACCCTGCTCGATACGTAGCGGATCGCAGGGACCGGGCCAAAAACCGATCCCGGCTTCGGCCAACCGGGACCAGGGGAACAACTCGCCTGGATCCTGCTTGCGCCCGGGGGCCACATCGGAATGCCCGACCACATTGCAGGGCCGTACCGCGTGGCGCGTCAGGATATCGCGACAAAGATCAACCAGCGCTTCCATTTGCGCCTCAGGATAGGGAGCAAGCCCAAATTCATGCCCCGGATTGACCAACTCGACACCGATGGACCGGGCATTGACATCCCGGCGCCCGCGCCACCAGGCGACCCCTGCGTGCCAGGCGCGGCACTCTTCGCCGACCAGCGAAAACACCGTTCCGCCCTCATCAATCAGGTAGTGGGCGCTGACCTGGGCCTGCCCATCACACAATCGGTCGAGTGCTGCCTTTGCACTTTGCATGCCGGTGTAATGCAGGACCAGCATATCGATGGCGATGCCGTCAGGCCGCTGGTCCTGGTTGGGAGATGTATGATGTTCCATGGCGAGGAGGGTCAGTTAAATTTTCGCTGCTTCTTGATGGTATCGTAGGCACCGTTAATCGCCGCCATTTTTTCATTGGCCAGATCTATAAATTCCTGAGGCAGGCCTTGGGCGATCAGCGTATCGGGATGGTTTTCGCGAATCAGCTTGCGGTAGGCGCTCTTGATTTCACTATCGCTGGCATCGGGCTTAATGCCGACGATGTCATAGGGGTTGGATTTTTCCGGTTTGTCGAAACTGGCATGGATCCTTTGAAAGCGCTGCTCATCAAAGCCGAATATAGATGCAATCTCGCGCAGGTATTGCAATTCGGCAGGTTTCATCACGCCATCGGCCATGGCGATATGAAACAAGCCGCCCAGTAATTCTTCCAGGACCGCCGGTTCGCGAGCAAACATAAAGGCAATTTGTTCAGCGTAGGGCTCATACCCTTGCGCATCCTTGCGCGCCTCGTCAAACAGGTTGCCGACCTTTTTTTCTTCGCCGGGCGGAATGTGGAATATACGCTTGAAGGTATCGACTTCTTCGCGCGAGACTTCGCCATCGGCCTTGGCCATTTTTGCACTCAGCACGATGACGGCGACGGTAAAGGCAACCTGCCGGGTCGCCGTATCGCCGCCCTGCCCCATGCCACCACTTTGCGACGCGGCCATTTTCTTGTCGACTGTATGCCCTGCGTAAGCGCCCAGCATTGCACCCAACGGTCCACCAATAGCAAACCCGGCAACGCCGCCGATGACTTTTCCCCAAATGCTCATAACACTTCTTTCAATTACCCGTGCGATAATGCAAGCATAGGGCATGCAGCGTACATGAGGAAATATGGAATCACCGTTATATTCCCCAGCGCAGGACTTTTCCTGCCCCCGTCGACCCTCTATATATGATCTGAGATGAATTTTACTGATGATTACCCGGAAGGCACCGCCATGCGCATATTATTCGTACTGCCCCTGATCTTTGCCATGAGCCAGCCGGTTCAGGCGCAAACGAAATATTCGGCCTGGTCCAACCCCGACTCGAAAGCCAGCGGCAGCACCCGGGAATTGGTTGAACGCCTGGACAAACTGATTGATGAAGCAGAAAAAGCCCGCGCCGCCGACCCCGCCTTCCTGCGCGACTTGCGCGATCTGAGCCGCAGCTACAGCACCCGGGCACCACAACCCGCAAGCCAGCCCGCAAACCGGGTGGTCTTGTCCGACGACTTCCGCGATGGTGACTTCACCGCCAACCCGACCTGGACGGTCACGCAAGGGAAGTACTGGGTCGAACAGGGTTGGGGGTTACGCAGCGCCATCGCCGTATCAAACCCCAACCGGCAGCAACAGCAAACGAAAAAATCCAGTAACCGCGACGCAGCTCTGGCCCTTCTGGGGGCGGTGCTTAATCAGTCCGCCGGTGGCAGTTCAACGGTGACCAACACCGCCGAGCCCAAAAAAGCAGCGATCCATGCCCAGGCGGCAATCGCCAACGCGTTCGCCCTGGAATTTGAATTCAGTTCCTGGATACAAAAGGACCAGCCCTCGGGAGGGCGCTTTGAAATTGGCCCCTACCAGGGCACGGACCGTGCGTCGGGCTATCGTCTGGCATACACGCCGGGCAAGGGTTTGACCCTGCTGATCGTTTCGCCCCGGGGCCAGCGGGTGATTGACCAACAAGCCGGGCCCATGGCGCTGGAAGACAAAAAACCCCATACCATATCCTGGACCCGCGACGAACGCGGCAGGATGAGCGTACGTGTCGATGGCCGGGAGATTCTGGCCACCATCGACCGGGGCTTCGGTGATCCTTTTCAGGGGCTTTCTATAAGCAACGGCGGCGGTGACTTCATCATCAAACGCATCTCCGTCACCAGCGGCGGCTAATATTTCATCAAAGGGACGCCGCCGAGCGCGATGCCTGACCATAGAAACCTGACGTGCTGCGCAGGACCTTTGCCGAACGGCTGATTTCTTCTTTATCCACGTTGGCAGATTCAGCCGGGCTGACCAGGCAGAGCTCGCGCACCTTGCCATATTCGGCACAGGCATCTTTACCAACCTCGGTCGTCGAATAGAACATTTCCTTGCCGCGTTTTTCGCCCTGAACCAAACCGGCATTGGTCAGCTTTTTAAGCGAATAGTTTACCGTGTGCTGGTCTTCCACATTCAACACGAATGCCACATCAACAAGTCGTTTCGACCGCCCCCGGTGATTGACGTTATGCAGCACCAGAATATCCAGCGGGTTAAAATCCTGATACCCGACGGCCCCCATGCAGCGGGTCATCCAACGGCTAAAGGCGTTGTAGGCGATGATCAGGCCGTATTCGAATTCGCTGAACTGCCAACCGCCTTCCGTTGCCAGATGCTCGGATGAAACGATCAGCGGTACGCTCGGGCCCAAGTTTTCACCCACGGGTGCTTTTGGTGTTTTCGCCATCGTCTTGTCCTTTACATTTGATTGGGAAGAAATGTCACGATTGACGGGAAGACGATGATCAGCCCCAATGCCACGAACATCAACAAAAAGAACGGCAGCGCCGCCACGGCCACATTGAGGATATTTCGCCCCGTCAATGCCTGCAAGACGAACAGGTTGAAGCCGACCGGCGGTGTGATCTGCGACATTTCCACAACGATCACGATATAGATGCCAAACCACAAGGGATCGATGCCGGCCTGTTCAACCAACGGCATGATCACCGACGTGGTCAACACCACCACCGAAATCCCATCCAGGAAACAGCCAAGGATGACGAAGAACACGGTCAATGCCGCCAGCAACGCGTAGTTGGATAATTCCAGCGAGCCGATCCACAGCGCCAATAATTTGGGGATTCCCGTGAAGCCCATGGCTACGGTCAAAAATGCAGCACCCGCCAAGATAAATGCGATCATGCATGATGTTCTAGTCGCCCCCATCAGGCCATCAAAAAACGACTTCCGGTTCAGTGAATTGGTTGACCAGGACAGCACCAATGCCAACACGACGCCAACAGCAGCGGCATCCGTCGGCGAAGCGATGCCCGTGTAGATGGAACCGATAACCCCCAGAATTAGCAACAGCACCGGAACCAGGCGGCGTGATCGGTACAGCTTTTCCCGAAACGGCAAATCTTCAATTTCATCGGGGATTTCGTCTTTGTGAAAAAGTGACCAGACGAGAACAAAGCCAACAAACAGTGACAGCAAAAGCAATCCCGGAAGCACGGCGGCGACGAACAATCTGGCAATGGATTGTTCCGTGGCAACGCCATAGACAATCAAAATGATCGACGGCGGGATCAGCAACCCAAGGGTCGCCGACCCGGCCAAGGTTCCGATCATCATTTTTTCCGGGTATCCACGCTTAGAAAGTTCGGGGATCGAGAGCTTGCCAATGGTCGCCGCCGTCGCCGCCGATGAACCTGAGACGGCAGCGAAAATACCGCAGCCAAAAATATTGACGTGCAACAGGCGACCGGGAAGATTTTTCATCCACGGCGACAGGGCGCTGAACATGTCTTGTGACAGGCGCGACCGGAACAGGATTTCCCCCATCCAGATAAACAACGGCAGCGCCGCCAGGGCCCAGGAATTGCTGGCGCCCCAAATGGTCGTCGCCATGACGTCGCCAACCGGTGCTTCGGTAAACAAAGTCATACCGACCAGCCCAACCATGGCGAGCGAAAAAGCAACCCAGACGCCCGAACCCAACAAGGCAAACAACAGCAATAATAAGAAGACAGTCAAAGCGATTTCACTCATGATCCGTCCTCGCGAACGATCACGGCCGAGACCGGATTTTTTTCGAGCAAATTTTCGCCCTTGCCTTCGTAGCTGGCCTTTTGACCTTTAAGCAAAGCAAACAGTTCATCGATCAGGGCGATGGCGAGAACGACAAGCCCCACGAGCATGGCCAATTGCGGTATCCAGATCGGCACCGCCACCATGCCCGGCGACAGATCGTTATAGACAAACGAATCATATGTCAGGAATGCGGTATAGAAAGAAAAGTATACGGTCACGGTGCCTGAGACGGTAACGCACCAGACTTCCACCCAATGGCGGTAACGGGCGGGAAGGTTTTGAACTATCAGCAAGACCCGAATATGGCCCCCTTCGCGCAATGTGTAAGCCAGGGCCAGGAAAGATGCTGCGGCAAGGAAAAAGCCGGTAAAATCCGCATAGGACGGAATTGTCAAACCAAACGCTTCGCCCAGAAAATTTGATGCGAGCTTATCAATCAGGTTCAACACCACCTGGGCCATAACCAGAAGGCATATGGCCAGGATGAACAACGCCGCTGCCCAACCGCTCCCCTTGTACAGGTTATCCAGTATACGTCGCATATATCCCCCCCGAGGTTTCCTCAAGTCATCTACCGATTAGAAAAAAAGGCGATGCTTCCATATGAAACATCGCCCTTTTTCCAAACAATCAAACGATCAGTTATTGTAGGACTTGAGGATTGCGGCCCCTTCTGCGCCGGAACTGGTTTTCCAGTTGCCCAACATCTCGGCGCCAATACTTTTAAGGCCCATCATCAGGTCACTCGACGGCGTAACGATGATCATTCCGTTATCCTTCAGGGTTTTAATCTTTGCTGCGGTTTCCTTGCGGCTCATATCCCAACCGCGGGTTTCGGCTTTTGCCGCTGCGGCCAGGATCGCATCCTGAACGCTTTTGTCGAGCTTGCGGAAAGCTCTCTTGTTAACAACGACAATGTTCTTGGGAACCCATGCCTGGATGTCGGTGTAGTGAGATACGTAATCCCACGCCTTGGAACCAACGCCGGTCGACGGCGAAGTGATCATGGCTTCGACACGACCCGTGGCAAAGGCCTGCGGAATGTCCGGGCTTTCCACCTGGGTTGGTGCTGCCCCGGCTTTCTTGGCAAATGTTTCCAGCGTTGCATTGTATGCGCGGAATTTCAGGCCCTTGAGATCGCCAACGGAATTGATCGGCTTTTTGGTGTAAAGGCTCTGCGGTGGCCACGGAACCGAGAACAACGGCATCAAGCCCTGCTTATCAAGCAAAGCGGTAACGACGGGTTTTTGCGCCGCCCACAATTTGGCGGCTTCTTCGTAGTTGGTCGCCAAAAACGGCTGAGAATCAGCACCGAATGCGGCATGTTCATTGCTTAAGCGGGAGAGGAAAAATTCACCGATGGGAACCTGCCCACCGCGAACGGCGCCCTTGATTTCGGGGTGCTTGAACAGCGAACCGGCCGAATGAACCTTGATCTTCATGGCGCCGCTGGTGGCGGCCTCTACGTCCTTGGCGAATTCGATAACATTAGCGGTATGGAAAATTTTGTCGGAATACGGGGTGGGCATATCCCAAGAGGCCGCTTGCACCGCAGTCGTCATCCCCAATACGCCGAAAATAGCGCCAGCACACGTGGCCTTGTTTAAAAAACTCATCGTACTTCTCCCTGATATCGTTGTTTGATTAGTTGAATGAAAAGACCTTAATGAAACGTTGACGATTTGTCAACGTTATGTAATTGTTCTTCTCGCCCTAACCTTTCGGCCATATACTTGATACGCAGGAGCCTTGCCGTGCAGCCCATGACCGACCCCGGACCGGACGCAAATAAGTGGCAATTCTGGATTGATCGCGGCGGCACCTTCACCGATATCGTTGCCCGCAAACCGGATGGTGACGTTGTTTCACACAAATTGCTGTCGGAAAACCCCGAACGCTATCAGGACGCCGCTCTTGAAGGTATACGTCAGTTGCTTGGACTTGCGCGGGACGAGCCAATGGCATCGGACCGTATCGGTGCGGTAAAAATGGGCACGACCGTCGCCACCAACGCATTACTGGAACGCAAGGGCGAGCCGACAGTGCTGGTGACCACTTTGGGGTTCAAGGATGCCCTGCGGATCGGCTATCAAAACCGGCCACGATTGTTTGACCTGCATATCAAACTTCCCGAAATGCTCCACACACGGACCATCGAAGTCAATGAACGCCTGGGTGCCCACGGCGATATCTTGAAACCGCTGAACGAAGACACCGTGCGCCGCGATTTACAGGCGGCTTTTGACGACGGATATAGATCCACCGCCATTGCCTTCATGCACGCCTACCGCTTTCCCGATCACGAATGCCGGGTCGCCGCCATTGCCAGGGACATCGGCTTTGACCAGGTTTCGGTATCCCATGAGGTCAGCCCGCTGATGAAGCTGGTATCGCGCGGCGATACCACGGTTGTCGATGCCTACCTGTCACCCATTCTGCGCCGCTATGTCGATCGGGTCGCGGCCGACCTGGGCGACACCCGGCTGATGTTCATGCAATCCAACGGCGGCCTGACCGACGCCCGTCTGTTTCAGGGCAAGGACAGCATCTTGTCGGGGCCGGCCGGTGGCGTCGTCGGCATGGCACGAACGGCGGGACAGGCCGGTTTCAATAAAGTCATCGGTTTCGATATGGGCGGCACATCAACCGATGTGTCGCACTTTGATGGCGAATTCGAACGCGCATTCGAGACCCAGGTGGCCGGTATCCGTATGCGCGCGCCGATGATGAACATTCATACCGTTGCAGCCGGGGGAGGGTCGATCCTGCAATTTGACGGCGCGCGTTATCGGGTCGGCCCGGAATCCGCTGGCGCCGTACCGGGCCCGGCGTGCTACCGTCGTGGCGGCCCCTTAACGGTAACAGACTGCAACGTCATGTTGGGCAAAATTCAACCCAGACATTTCCCCAAGGTATTCGGCCCTGAAGGGAACGAAGCGCTGGACCTGGGCGCCGTCAAAGCCGCATTTGGTGAGCTGGCCGAGGCCGTTTATGCCGCCACAGGCGACCGGCGCAGCCCCGAACAAGTAGCCGAAGGATTCCTGAAAATAGCCGTCGAAAACATGGCCAATGCGATCAAGCAAATTTCTGTTCAACGGGGCTATGACATCACCGAATACACACTGAACTGTTTCGGTGGCGCCGGTGGCCAGCATGCCTGCCTGATTGCCGATACGCTGGGCATGAACCAGGTTTTTGTGCACCCCCTGGCCGGGGTTCTATCGGCCTATGGCATGGGACTTGCCGACATGCGGGCCATGCGCGAACGTTCTGTCGAGATGCAACTTGGGGCCAAGATCACGGACGAACTTGAACGTACATTCAGCCTGATTGAAAAAGAGGCCCGCAGCGAAATCCTTGATCAGGATGTCGCCAACGACCGGATCACCATCCTGCGCAAGGTTCATTTGCGGTATCAGGGGACTGACACCGCGATCATGGTCGATTATGAAACACCAGCCCGGATGGCCAAGGCTTTTGAGGACGCCCACGCGCAACGCTTCGGTTTCAACATGCCCGACCGGGCGTTGGTTGTTGAAACGGTATCGCTCGAAGCCATCGGCGCCACCGACGCCGCCGACGCTCGTATTCCCATGGCCGCAGCGCAATCGGGCGAGGCCAGGGCCGTTTCCTCGGTCCAGATGGTCAGCGCAGGAACAGCCCACGAAACGCCCGTCTATGATCGCGCCCAACTTTGTCCGGGACATACGGTCAACGGCCCTGCAATTGTGATCGAAGAAACGGGCACAACGGTCGTCGAACCGGGATGGAACGCCCAAACGGCAACAGACGGATCATTAATCCTTCGCCGCGCCATCCCCCGACCCGACCGGGTTGCGATCGGCACCGGGCTTGATGGCGGCCAGGGTGCTGACCCGGTGATGCTTGAAATTTTCAACAACCTGTTCATGTCCATCGCCGAACAGATGGGTGCCGTACTGGCCAACACCGCCTATTCCGTCAACATCAAGGAACGACTCGATTTTTCCTGTGCCGTGTTCGACCACCACGGTGAACTGGTGGCGAATGCGCCCCACATGCCGGTACATCTGGGCTCCATGGGGGAAAGCGTACAAACGGTTATTCGCGAACGTGGCGGTGCCATGAAACCCGGTGATGTCAGTGTTCTCAACGCGCCCTATAACGGCGGCACTCACCTGCCCGACATCACCGTCATCACCCCGGTTTTTGACGATGCAGGCCGGGACGTTTTGTTTTTTGTTGCCTCGCGCGGCCATCACGCTGACATCGGCGGCATCACACCGGGGTCCATGCCGCCCGACAGCACTACCGTCGAGGAGGAAGGAATTCTAATCGACAACTTCCTGCTCGTCGAACAGGGCCGTTTTCGTGAACGGGAACTTATTGAGCTGCTAACCTCCGGTCCCTGGCCTGCGCGCAATCCCGATCAAAACCTGGCCGACTTGCGGGCTCAGGTGGCGTCCAACGAAAAGGGTGTGCGCGAACTGGGCCGCATGGTCGAACACTTTGGCCTGGACGTCGTCCAGGCTTATATGCGTCACGTGCAGGACAACGCCGAGGAATCCGTGCGGCGGGTCCTTGATGTTTTGAAGGACGGCACCTACGCCTATGAAATGGATGACGGCGCACGGGTCCGGGTGGCCATTTCAATCGATAAGGAAACACGCAGCGCGACGGTCGATTTCACCGGCACATCGGATCAGTTGCCCAACAATTTCAACGCGCCCTTTTCGGTAACCCGCGCGGCCGTGTTGTACGTTTTTCGCACCCTGGTCGACGATGATATCCCCCTCAACGCCGGCTGCCTGAAGCCTATTAAAATCATCATGCCCGAAGGCTGCATGCTCAAACCAGCCTATCCTGCCGCCGTCGTCGCCGGCAATGTGGAAACAAGTCAGGCCGTCGTCGATACCCTGTACGGCGCACTGGGCGTTATGGCCGCGTCCCAGGGCACCATGAACAACCTGACATTTGGCAACGATACACACCAATATTACGAAACCATCTGCGGCGGCACGGGTGCCGGTCCCGATTTTGACGGCACTGATGCCGTCCATACTCATATGACCAATTCACGCCTGACCGATCCGGAAATTCTGGAATGGCGCTTCCCGGTTCTGCTGGAAGATTTCACCATCCGCAGGGGCAGCGGTGGCGCAGGCGCTACGCGGGGCGGCGATGGCACGATCCGCAGATTGCGTTTTTTAGAACCGATGACGGCGGCGATCCTGTCGGGCCACCGGCGCATCCCGCCCTATGGCATGGCAGGTGGGCAAAGTGGCGCGCTTGGCAACAACTCCCTTGAACGGGCAGACGGAAGCATCATCCAGATGGCTGGAACGGGCTCACTCGAGGCCAAAACCGGCGACGTATTCATCATCGAAACTCCGGGCGGTGGTGGCTACGGGGTTTCCGAAAGTTGAGATAATCTCTCTAACAGCTTGATTCAGATAGACTCTTGAACATATAACCTTGTGAACTGGATTTGACGCACGATTCAGCGAGGGCTAATATATATGCACGTCAGTACCCTGGAAATTCGATGATCGTGAATATTGCCGAACCAACACCATTCCTGAAGCCGTCCCGCTTGCCAAGTTCTTTGCGGGTGATGACGTTTGTCTTGTCGGTGTTTATCGCGGCACCGGCGACGGCAGGTTCTCTGGAGCAGGAACTGGCTGGCTTCATCAACAACCACCCGCTAATCAAGGCGGGGCGGAGCACCGTTCAATCGGTTGGAGAAACGATCAACATCGGCAATGCCGGTTATCTGCCAACCCTGAGGCTGAATTCCACAGCAGGACCACAGGTCATAGACAATCCGACGACACGGGCTGCGGGGAAAGATTCGTCACGAGTCATCAACACCTCGACTTTGACGCTCACTCAAAATCTGTTTAACGGCTTCCAGACCCACTCACAGGTCAGGACGGCCCGCCTGAACAAGGCGCTGGCCCAGGTTACTCTGGAAGGCACAGTGCAAAACACACTGTTTGAAGGCATCAGCGCCTATATCGATGTACTTCGCCAATTGCGCCTGGTTCAACTTTCCGCCAACAATCAGGCAACCATTCAGCAGCAATTGCACCTGGAAGACGAAAGGGTGCAGCGCGGCTCGGGTATTGCCGTAGATGTGTTGCAGGCCAAGTCCCGGCTGCAACTGGCCAAAGAACGCCGGATCACCTTTGAAGGCGCCCTTGAAGATGCGGTCAGTCGTTTCGCACAGGTCTTCAATCACGCCCCCAACGTCGACGCCATGACCGATCCGGTACCGCCGGTTGAAATGATTCCCAGTGAACTGGAAAAAGCGATCGACATCGCGCTTGAACAAAACCCGGCGATTATCAACAGCGCCGTTACCGTAGAAACGGCGCGTCAGGGACGTGCGACCGTGAGCGCGCAATATGCGCCCATTATAGATGTGGTCGGCACCCTGAATTACGAAAAGGACAATGCAGGAACCATTGGCACACGTCGGGATTATTCCGTTCTGTTGCAGGCCAACTGGGATTTATTTACCGGTTTTTCGACCAAGGCCGGCGTATCGCAGGCGTCATATGATTATGCCACCAGCCGCAATAACCACGACCAGACAGTGCGCAAAGTGATCGAACAGATGCAGCTTTCCTGGCAGGCCCTGCTAACAGCGCGTTCCCGTCTGGAACTGCTGGAAAATGCCGTCAGTATCGCGTCGGAGGTTTTTGCATCACGTAAGAAACTTCGTGAGGCCGGCAAGGATACGGTGATTAACGTGCTGGATGCTGAAAACGAGGTCAACAACGCCCAGATCAATTACACTTCGGCATCGTACGAAGAAAGACTGGCCATTTACCAGGTCTTGTTGGCCATGGGACGGCTTAATCCCGTGTACCTTAATCTGGCGTCTAACTAGAGAATTTCGATACTTCGATACACGTCAGGATTCCTGGGCGTCCCAGATTTCTTTCAGCTGATCGGACAAGGTCATGGGATCAAACGGCTTTGGCAGGACGCCGATGGCACCCAGATCCATAAACCGCTGCACTTCGGTTTCCATAACTTTGGCCGTCATAAATACCCCGTGGACGTGTTCCAGTCCGGGAAGCTCCCGTAGCTTCTGAAAGGTTGTCGGCCCATCCATTCCCGGCATCATGACATCAAGTAACAGCAGGTCTGGTCCGAATTCTTGCGCAACCGCCAACGCCTCATCACCAGAACTACATGTTTTCACGGTAAAACCGCCAACGGCCTCAAGGGCCATTTTTGCGACTTCCTGAATATCAGGTTCGTCTTCCACATGCAGGATCTTGTTCAGGGGCGTCGCCATGCTTTCACCTTTTAAGAATGCTTAAATCACAACTACCATTTTGGGCGAACCAGGACGTTTTACAAGGACTCATTCCTCGTCGGCATATTTATCTCTAATCCGCAAAATCTGATCGTAAATTTTTGTAAAGTGTTCAACCAGGTTGGGATCAAAATGCTTGCCGGATTCATTCTGGATTAATGCCAGCGCCTTTTCTACTGGCCACGGCTCCTTATAGGGGCGGGCCGACGTCAGGGCATCGAAGACATCGCAAACAGCGGCAATGCGGCCTTCGATAGGGATTTGTTCAGCCCGTAGTCCTTTGGGATATCCAGATCCATCCCATTTTTCATGGTGGGTCAGGGCAATTTCCCGGGCCATGGTCATCAGGCCTGAATCGTGCTCGCCGATGATATCACCCCCAATTTCGGCATGGGACCTCATGATGACCCATTCATCGTCATCCAGTTTTCCGGGTTTGAGAAGGATGTTGTCGGGAATACCGATTTTCCCCACATCGTGCATGGGGCTGGCCAGAAATATTTGTTCGGCATGGCCTTCACTTAACCCTATGGACACGGCCAGACGGTGGCAGCTCTTGGACATACGAATAACATGCATACCCGTTTCATTATCCCGGTATTCGCCTGCCCGACCCAGGCGCTGGATAATTTCCAACCGGGTCTTCGTGATTTCCTTGGTGCGGTCTTGCACCTTCTGTTCCAATATTTCCGCCTGCCGGCTTTGTTCGTTGTACAAATATCGAACTTCAAGCATGTTTTCGATGCGGTGCAGAACTTCCAACCGGTCAAATGGCTTGGTCAGAAAATCCTTGGCACCAGATTCGAGCGCCCGCAAACGGGTTTCCATATCCCGTTGAGCGGTCAGCACAATAATTGGCAGATAGTCACCTTTATGGATTTCCTTGAGTGTCGCCATGACCTCGAAGCCATCCATATGCGGCATGCGAATATCGAGCAAAATCAGATCAAAATTGAATTCCTGGTGCAAGTCTTTGACGGTACGGGGGTCGGTGGTGCTTTGGACGTTTTCAAAATCTTCAATATCCAGCAACTGCTCCAGCAAATGGACGTTGGCCTGATTGTCATCGACGATCAGAATCCGGGATTCTCTTGAAATCTTATGGATGTTCCCCATCTCACTTTGGCTCCCGGGTCATTTTGAATGGCGACCGCAATGTCATCATTTCGAATTGCTTCAGAATGATATAGTGTGCCGACGTGAAATACTGAGTCAATATATTCGATAAATATCATACACTTTGTATTTCAGCCCTGCCCAGACAGATTGAACCAGCTGTTTTTGAGAAATTATGAATACATCCTCGGAAAATAAAAATTATAGCCTGCTTCTTGTCGATGATGATGCTGATCACGCCAAACTGATCAGCGAAATGCTTGATACGGCGCATCACCCCTATACCGTTGAAGTCACCTCGGAATACGACGATGCCATCGAAAAAATCGGGCGCAACGAACACGCGGCTTATTTGGTGTCAGTCGACTTCGATGAAGACAAGGGACTGGAAATCATCTGGGAAATCTCCGGTCGGGGCTGCAAGGGGCCGGCCTTGTTGATTTCAAAAGAAGATAGTTACGAACGGGAAGAAGAAGCCATCAATCTGGGAGCCATGGTGTTTCTGACATGGAGCCAGTTGCAGGCGGGATTCCTCGAACGCATGATCCGTCACGCGATTGAACGGAAACGTCAGGAAGACAATATCCGCAACGAACAGGAAGACCTGATCGGTCGGATGATGGATATTCAGGACACCCGCGACCGTTTCGAAGCGCAAAGCGCCGAATACGTCGAAATGGCAGAAGAGTTGGCCATTGCCCAAATAGAGCTGCAAAAAGCTATGGACGATGTCACTCAAAAAAACCAGCAACTCGAACAACTGAATATGGAAAAAAACCGGTTCTTTTCCATCATCTCTCATGATTTAAGAAGTCCGTTCACGTCGCTTTTGGGTTTTACCGGAATCATTGCCGCAAGCGCCGGTACGCTAAAGCCCGAACAGGTGGTCGATTACGCTGTCAACATCAACGAGTCAGCAAAGCGTGTATTCGCCTTGCTTGAAAACCTGCTGGAATGGGCCCGCCTGCAAATGGATCAAATCGCCTCGGAGCCAGCAGAGCTGGACATCGATGGCATCGTCGCCAGAACGGTCGGCGTGCTGGGGCCGGTCGGCGAGGACAAGGGGGTCACCGTGACAGCAGAAATTCCTGGCGACCTGCACTGCTTTGCCGACGAACATATGATCGATACGGTGATCCGAAACCTGGTCAACAACGCCATCAAATTCACCCCCGAAGGCGGCAGCGTCACCATCTCGGGCCAAGTTGAAGACGACAGGTGCGTCATCGCCATAACCGATACAGGTGTTGGATTGACGCCCAAGCAAATCGGCAATTTGTTTCAACTGGGTGACCAAAATTCGACCCCGGGGACCAAAGGCGAAAGAGGAACCGGTTTGGGGCTTTTGCTTTGCCGTGACCTGCTCGAAAAAAATGGCGGAACCATCTCGGTAACCAGTGAACCAGGCAAGGGCTCGGCCTTTAGCGTTGACTTGCCCAGGCAATAAACCATGGCCCGCGACCCCCGATACGACATCCTGTTCGAACCGGTCAAAATCGGCCCGGTGACCGCTAAAAACAGGTTCTATCAGGTGCCCCACTGTAATGGCATGGGGCATCGCAACCCCAGCGGCATGGCCGCCATGCGCGGCATCAAGGCCGAAGGCGGTTGGGCCGTTGTGTGCACCGAAGAATGTGAAATTCATCCTTCAAGCGATGTTTCCCCCCATGCCGAAGAAAGATTGTGGGACGATGCCGACATCCCGCATTTGGCGCGTATGACCGATGCCGTACACAGCCATGGTGGATTGGCCGGTATCGAACTGGTCTATCAGGGCCATGAAACCACCAACCGCTATTCCCGCGATGTGCCCATGGGTGTTTCCAACCTGATCGGGTCGGACTACGACCCGGTACAGGCCTACGCCATGAGCAAGACCGACATCGCCAACGTGCGACGCTGGCACCGCGAGGCGGCGGTCCGGGCGAAGACCGCCGGGTTCGACATCATCTACGTTTACGCCGGGCACTATCTATCACTGCCCATGCACTTCCTGTCCCGCCGCCACAATGATCGTACCGACGAATATGGCGGCAGCCTGGAAAACCGGTCCCGCCTGCTGCGTGAAATGATCGAAGACACCAAAGACGCCGTCGGCGATACCTGCGCCGTGGCCGTGCGTCTTGTGACCGATGAACTGATCGGTGCCGATGGCATCACGGTCGATGAAAGCCGCGACGTGATCGAGATGATGGCCGAATTGCCCGACCTTTGGGACGTCAACGTCAGCGATTGGGCTAACGATTCCCAAACATCCCGGTTTGGCGAAGAAGGTGCGCAGGAACCCTATGTTTCGTTTGTCAAACAGGTCACCAGCAAGCCGGTCGTGGGGGTCGGGCGGTTCACCTCGCCCGATGCCATGGTGTCGCAAATCAAGCGCGGCGTGCTCGATATGATCGGTGCGGCGCGGCCTTCCATAGCCGACCCGTTCTTGCCCAACAAAATAGATGAAGGGCGCGTCGAAGACATTCGCGAATGCATCGGCTGCAATATTTGCGTCAGCAGCGATTGCCTGAAGGTTCCAATCCGCTGCACCCAGAACCCGACCATGGGCGAGGAATGGCGGCGCGGCTGGCACCCGGAACACATGGCACCCAAAAAATCCGACGCCCGCGTGCTAATCATCGGCGCCGGACCGGCTGGCCTGGAATGCGCCCACGCCCTGGGCAAACGCGGCTACGATGTGGTGTTGGCCGAAGCCACGATCAAGCTTGGCGGCCGGGTCAACCGCGAAAGCGCCCTGCCCGGCCTGGCCGCATGGAGCCGGGTTCGCGATTACCGGACCGGCCAGATTAGCCAATTAAGCAACGTCGAGGTCTACTTCGACAGCCGCCTAGAAGCCGCCCATGTTCACGAATTCGGGGCCGACCACGTGGTGTTGGCGACTGGCGCGCGCTGGCGTGCCAACGGCCTGGGCCGCAGCAATTATGCCGCCATTCCCGGCCACGAATTGCCACATGTTCTGACCCCGGACGACATCATCGACGGCGTGGAACCTCACGGAGACGTCATCATTTTCGATGACGACCACTATTACATGGGCGGCGTCATAGCCGAATTGCTGCGCGGTCGGGGCCTTTCCGTCACGCTGGTGACCCCCGCCGCCGACGTATCGACCTGGACCCACAATACCCTCGAGCAAAAGCGCATCCAGACCCGCCTGATGGAAATGGGGGTCGATATCGTCGCCCTTCATAATCTCGTGAAAATCGAAGCCGACCGTGTGGAGCTTGCGTGCATCTATACCGACCGCCGCAGCCACCGGCCTGCCGGGACGGTCATCATGACGACCATGCGACTGCCGGATGAAGCCCTGTATCGCACGTTGGTCGAAGACCAACAGGCGCTTGACGATGCCGGAATCAAATCAGTAACACGGGTCGGCGACGCCCTGGCTCCCTCAACCATCGCCGCCGCCGTCTATGCGGGCCACCGCTATGCCCGCGAACTGGACGAACCCGCAACCGAAGGAACACCGTTCAAGCGAGAACTGGCCGAACTTGCCCCCTGGTAACGTTCAAGAGTCAGTCTAGATCATTCAGCACCTTTTTCGCTTCTATCAGGGCGTGAGTAGGCAAGCAGGATAACCGTCCAGTGAATATACCGGGCAAGCCCTCTTTTTGTTGGCGATTGTCAAACCCGCCTTCGCCAGTTCACGACACTTTTCAGGGGCTCCGAGCATTTCTTTCACCACCGCCCCGGCAAATCCAACAAAGGGTTCGCTGAGGGGGTGATCCAGTGCCTGCGCCAATGAATGCGTTTGTTTACACGACGTCGACATTTTCAAGTCCCGTGGTCAAATGCGCTATTGAACCTTTAATTGCAAACGATTGAAAAGACTCGGCACCCGCTTTTGTTACGTAGCCAACGGCAAGGTTGGTCCCGCTCCCTTTTCACAGGGTTACTTCTGAAAACGGTCCCGCAGGCGGGCGCGGCAGGCTTTTGCAAAGGCGCTGAACATCGACAGGTAAAAAGGGTTATCCATGACCTGCCATTCCGGGTGCCACTGCACGGCAAGGGCGAATGCCTTCGCCGATGGCAGGCTGACCCCCTCGATCAGGCCATCCGGTGCGGTGGCTTCTATCTGCAATCCATTGCCCAGGGTCTTGCAGCCTTGACCATGCAGGGAATTGACCCTGACGCTGGGTGTGCCGGCCAGGTTGGCGAGAACGCCATTCGGATTTAGCGCGACGTCGTGCACCTGCTGATATCTGATTTCCAGCGGATCATCGAGATTTTCACGGTGGTCCCGCATGCCCGGTTGGTCCTGCACCTTTTGATGCAGGGTGCCACCAAATGCGACGTTGAATTCCTGAAAGCCGCGGCAGATGCAAAAAATCGGAACCCCCGCCGCCACGGCTTCAACAATAAGCGGCAGGATCGTGGCGTCACGATCAGGGTCGTGCAGGGTGCCATCGTCGCTAGTCGGGCCATTGTAATGATGGGGTTCGACATTCGAAGGGCTTCCAGTGAACAGTATACCGTCAATCCGGTTCAGCAGCGCCTTTCTGTCCAGTCCATCACCAAGCGTCGGAATGATCAGCGGAATCGCCTGGCACGCGTGATCAACGGCGCTCAGATATTTGTGACCCGCAGCGTCAAAGTCCAAGCCTTTGATCTGTTTTCGGCACCCCGACACGCCGATCAGCGGTGGCCCAAATTCGGAATTTTGTGATTGTCCATTCATTGCGATTAGATCTATATCAGCTTGCAAATATCCGTCAAAGTCAAAATCGCAAAGACGAAACCAATTCGGTCCGGCCGTATTCAAATCACAACTGATGAAACAACATGACCCTGAAGATCTATAAATCGGAGCGACTGGCGATTGGCATGGTGCTGTGTGCCGTCGGCACCGTCGGCACCGTCGTGGGTATGTCCTTTCCGCTATTAACCTTTTTGCTGGAACGGGAAGGTTTCAGCGCCTCGTTGATTGGTATCAACGGCGCCATGAGTTCGCTGGGCATTTTCGTCGTCGGATTGTACACAGCCAGGATTTTGGCTCGGCACGGTGCATTCCTGTTGATCATCGCCGCAACCACGATCGGCGCCGGATCGCTGATCGCGCTGCCCCTGATCGACCATGCGATCGGATGGTTTGTTCTGCGCTTTTCTCTGGCGCTGGGGATGGGGTTTATATGGTTGCTGAGTGAAAGCTGGCTGAACATGCTGTCAAGCGACATCAACCGCGGCAGGATTATCGGACTGTATGCCGTTTTCTTTTCAGGCGGTTTTGCACTGGGCCCCCTGATCGTCACGCTTACCGGATCGCAAGGACCGATGCCGTTCTTCATTGCCGCAGCGGTGACGGTGGCGGGGTCCCTGCCCATGCTGGTGCTGGCCAATCGAGGAGCCACTGGCGGGCCTAAGCCGACACCCAAGCTTGCCTTGCTCAGGCTCGCGCCATTTGTCTTCCTCTTTGCCTTCGCCGGAGGCTTGTTCGAAACCACGGCATTTTCTCTGCTACCGATCTACACCTTGGGCGAAGGCCTGAGCGAAGCCGCTTCATTATATGCCCTGAGCGCCTTCAGTGTCGGCGGCATCGCCTTACAGTACCCACTTGGCCGCTATGCTGATTCATCCGGCCGCCCGGCCTTGATGATGCTAAGCGCCGCCGGTGTCCTGATCGGAATCCTTATCATGCCCTTCGTTGTCGACCAGACATACGTATTGATGACCCTGCTGTTTGTTTGGGGCGGCATGGTCTTTGGCTTGTATACGTCAGGCCTGATCATGCTGGGCGACAAATACGGCGCGGAAAACCTGGTCGCCGCCAATGCCTTGTTTATTATTTGTTACGTGGTCGGGGCGATGTTTGGACCGGCGCTGTCAGGTGGTGCCATGGACATGTGGCCCGATCACGGATTTGTCAGTTTCCTGATGGTCATGGCGGTCCTGCTTTTAGGCGCCGTCGTGATTCGCAGTTTTCGCCGCACACCGCCCGCGAATGGATCGTAAGCCTTACTTCTGCACCTAAGATAAAGGGGCACCCGTGTCAGGGTACCCCTTTATAGTCGGATGGAGCTTCGCAAATCAGTCGGAAACGACCAGATTTTCAGCTGAACTTTTTCCGTTTTGACCAGGGACAAGTTCGAAATCCAATTTTTGTCCTTCGCGCAATGTCGATAAACCCGCCCGTTCCACTGCGGAAATATGAACAAAAGCGTCACTGGATCCATCTTCAGGTTCGATAAATCCGTAGCCCTTGGTCGGGTTGAACCATTTCACTGTTCCGGTCGTCATATCATATCCTTTCTTTGCACTATTTTCCCTGCAGCACCATGGTTCCATTTATCAAACCATTTGCGCTCGTTTTTCAGCAAAAAAAGCCCACCCGCCGCCAGATACGATCGACAGACTATTTTTGCCGAATATCCATAAGGCGCATTTTCAATCAATTTTCAAGCACATTCTATCAATCTAAAGGCGCATTTAAGACCTCTAAAAGATATCTTTCGGGCCGGGTTATCGCCGTTTCAAGGCCTGTATTTCGTGTTCAAGGGCGCCCAGGAAACGCGACCGGTCCTGCTTGCTAAAAGCCGACGCACCGCCCCTGATTTCGCCGGTGTCACGCAAATGGGCGTGTAAATCACGCATGGCCACGGCCATGCCGATGGATCCTTCATCAAAAAGTTTTCCAGTTGGACCAATAACACGGGCCTGCTTTTTCAGGCAGCGGTCGGCAAGCAGAATATCGGCGGTGATTGCGATATCTCCTTCGTTTATGTGTTCGACAATCCAGTCATCGGCCACATCCGGCCCCTGCGCCACCACCACCGGGTTGACCAATGGATGCGCACTGACCCTTAAATAGGTGTTGCTGACCATATGAACTTTCAAATTGTGACGCAGGGCCACTTTAAGGACCTCATCCTTGACCGGGCAGGCGTCACCATCGACATAGATTTCCAGCATGCTATTCCGTTTGTTGTTTTCATCGCGTTTGATCTAATGTGACCGTATTCCCAAGCATCTGCAATAATCGGGTTGAGCCGTTGAAACCATTCGATATCCTTCTTGCCATGCTGGTTCCAACGGTTTGGGGGCTGGGCTTCACCATCGCCAAGGTGGCCTTCGTTTATGTCGCTTTTCCACCAATCCTGTTGATGGCATTTCGTTTTGCCTTTACGGCCCTGATTCTGGTGTGGTTCGTCAAGCCGCCGCTGGGCATGATGATCAAAATATTCTGGGTCGCCGTTGTCAGTGCGACCATTCAGTACAGCCTGACATTCACAGGCCTGAACGGTCTTGACGCCTCGACGGCTGTTATTATTGTACAACTGGAAGCCCCGTTCATCGCGATCCTGGCCACCATAATGTTGAAAGATCATCTGGGAATGCGCCGCGCGCTGGGCATGATTCTGGCTTTCACCGGCGTCATTCTGACCACCGGCGGGCCCAGCTTGCAGGATGATCTTTGGCCCGTTTTCATGGTTGCTGGCGGGGCCTTTATGTGGGCATTCGGGCAAATCATGGTCAAGAACCTGGGCGGACAGGTTGGCGGTTTCACGCTGATCGCCTGGGTCGCCGTATTCGCCACCCCGCAATTGTTCCTGTCATCGTGGATATTTGAAGACGGTCAGATGCAAGCCATGAAATCGGCCGGCTGGATCGGCTGGGGCGCCGTGATCTACATGGGGTTGGTGATGACAGCGCTGGGATACGCCGTCTGGTATCACCTGTTGGGAAAATACAAGGTCAATCAGGTTATGCCTTTTTTGCTGCTGGTGCCGGTATCATCGATTATTGGCTCCATCGTGATCCTGGGCGAAAGCCTGAGCCCGACAGAAGTGATTGGCAGCGTTATCGTCATTTTCGGGGTCTGGATCATTACCACCCACAAGCCGGCACCGACTCCCCCATGAAACACCGGACAAGCCAATTAACTGTTTCTTATTCAGGGTGCCAGTATTGTATCTTTCCACTGAAATCGGATTAAAAAGTGGATAGAATCCGATGATTGAGTACCATATGATAGATTCGATCCACCAGAGGCCCTTTTAAGCATGCCACGAACCAAACACATTCGAGCCGCCACCGCGCGCGCCAGCACAATTGGAGTCCGCAGCCCTCTTATCAGCGGGCTGATATTTTCAGCAACCCTGATGATCGCCGCACCGGCGTGGTCAGAGCCCTTGGCGGACCTGTTGCCGAACTTCCTGGAGAATCAGAACCAGTACAAGGCGGCCAGGGCGGATGTCGGTGCTGCCAGTCAAAACGCCCTTGCCTCCAAAGGCGGTTTTTACCCGACACTGAACATCACCGCCACTTACGGCAACGAACAGCAGATGAAACCTTCTGCCGACGATACCAACCTCGTATCGCGCCAGGCTGATTTCACGGTCACCCAGCGGTTGTGGGACAATGGTGCAACCAGTTCCTCCATCCAATCGGCGCAATTGGTACAAAGGCAGGCCGAAGCCGTGCTCGCCTCGACCCAGTCGGCGCTGTTGCTGCGCGCGGTAAGCGCCTATGCCAATGTCGTGCGGGCCAATGAGGCCCTGACATTTGCCCAGAAATCTGAACAAAACATCAAAAAACAGACCGATCTTGAAAATGCCCTGGTCAAGCGTGGCGCCGGTTTTTCGACCGACGTGTTGCAAGCAAAGGTTCAGCTCGCAGGTGCCCAGGCCCGAAGGTCCCGCGCCGAAGGCGCCCTGAAGGTTGCCACCAATGCCTATCGGACCTTGTTCAAGAAAATTCCCGGCCCCATCGCCGCCATGGACAAACTTGTCCCCCCCATAGACAGGTTGCCAGGCGACATCGACGAAGCGGTCGAACGGGCTCACAAGAACAACCCACTGCTGATCGCCGCAAATCTGGCCAGTGAAATCGCCCAAGCCGGTGTCAGCCAGACGCGGGCGTCGAGCTATTCACCAACAATTGACGGCATCATAGACTACAAGATCAAACGCGATGTCAGTTCGACGCTGGGCAATCAACGTGAGATCTTCAGCAAACTTCAATTGAACTTCCCCTTTAATCTGGGATTAACAGCAACGAACACGCTGAAGGCTTCTGAACGGTCATTTGATGCCTCGGTCTATCGCTATGCTGATGCCAAGGACCAGATCACAGAACAGACGCGCAATGCCTGGGAACAATACCAAACGGCCCGGATAAATGCCGGGTTGCTGGCCAATCAGGCCAATATCGCGGGTGAGTTCCTGGAATTCGCCCGCAAGGAACGGACTCTGGGACGACGTTCCCTGCTGGATGTGCTGACCGGCGAAACGACAGAAATAAATGCCAGAAGCGACACGGCATCGGCCCAAACCGATGTCATCATTGCCGCCTATACCTTGCTTGAAGTCATGGGCGAATTGAATTTGGCGGCCCTGGGCGGAAAATAGTCTTTTTAAAAAGCCCACCTCCCAAAAGCATATCATTGTTGATCCAACCCGCGCTGGGCATGGTAAGCTTTTAACATGAAAGAACTATTTCGCCGCTTGATGTTGCATCCGTGGCTTGCCTCGGAAATTGCCATTGCATCCGTGTTCGCTAACCTGCTGGCACTGGCATCGCCCTTGTTCGTCATTCAGGTTCTTAACCGCTATATCGCCCATGGGGTTGACGCCACCCTTGCAACATTGGCCAGCGGGACCCTTATCGCCATTTTCCTGGAATTGTTGTTCCGCCAAATTCGCACCCGCCTGGCCCGCGACATCAGCGCCCAGGCCGATTACGAGGTGTCGACAGGTGGTTTTGGCCTGTTGATCAAGGCGCGGGCCGGATCGCTGGAACGCGTCCCTGCCGGGCAGCGAAGGCAATTGATCGGGGCCGCCGGAGCCGTTGAAAACGCTTACAGCGCAAGCAATATCGCTACCGTTTACGATGTTCCTTTCGCCTTGCTGTTCCTGGGTGTGTTATTTTTGCTTAGCCCGGCATTGTCCGGCATTGTCGCGGTGTTTCTAGTCGTCGTCTTCATGATTGGGGCAATCGGCGCGCTGTCGGTTCAGGGACCAACCCGGCGGCTGATCCAGTCTGGCACCAATGCCAATACGCTCATCACCACCGCCGCCGAACAAATGGATACCGTCAGGGTGTTTAACGCCGGCGAGCTATTGCACCAGGGCTGGCGCCAGCAAACTACGGCAACACAAACGCTGCGAGCCTGGGTCGAAGCCCGCCAAAGCCTGATACAGACCCTGACCCAAACGGCGATTGCCTTGATGGGCGTGCTGGTCGTCGCCACCGGAGCCAAGCTGGTGGTAACCGGTAACATCGATGTCGGGATCATGATCGGTGCCAACATTCTGGCCGCCAGGGCGTTGATGCCGATGACACGCTTTTCTCAGTTGGGGGCGGTTTTTGCCAAGGCCGCCCAAAGCCTGGAATTGATTCGCGAATTCACCAGACTGCCGCTAGAACCCGACAGCGGTTCACGCAAAGACATCTATAGCGGTGCCATCGAACTGAAGGATCTATCGTTTTCCTTTCCAGGGGCCAACACGCCGTTGTTTGAATCCCTCTCTCTGAACATAGATTCCGGCGGCATCGTTGTTATCACCGGAGGCAATGGCACCGGCAAGACCACCCTGGCACGTTTGTTGGCCGGAGTTATCGAACCGGTACGCGGCCATGTCTTCGCCGACGGCTTGGACCTACGCCAGGTTGCTCCTGACTGGTGGCGTCGCCAGATCGTTTATTTGCCCCAGGAGCCAGCATTGCTGGATGCCAGCATCGGTGACAATCTGAAAATTACCAATCCGGAAATGTCCGACGAAGCACTGTTTAAAATCGTAACCGCCGCCGGATTAAACCGGCACATTGACCAAAGCCCCGGCGGCCTGGATACCCTGGTGACCGATAACGGTCGTAATATGTCCCTGGGGATCCGACGCCGCATGGCCCTGGCCAGAGCGCTTGGCACCGATGGCAAACTGGCCATTCTCGACGAACCGACCGAAGGAATGGATAATGAAGGCATCGCCTGCGTTTACGCCGCCATGAAAGAAATGGCGGCGCGTGGACGAACAATTATCGCCATTTCACACGACCCGAAACTGATCAAAGGCGCCCATCAGGTCATTGATCTGGACCGCAAGCCCGTGCCCCAGATCACCGAACGACCGCAAGCGGCGGGCAAAACCGGGACTGAAACCCAATGAACGCCCCCCACCCCTCATCGCCGCAAATCCAACCCGCCAGGAAAACCACACACCTGTTTCTGGCGCTGCTGGTTTTTTCGTGTGTCGCTTTTGGATTCTGGGCGGCCATCGGCACGCTTGATATTGTCAGCTTGGCCAATGGCGAGGTCATCCCGTCTTCCCAGGTTAAAAGCGTTCAACATCTGGAAGGCGGCATCGTGCGGGAAATTTCTGTCAGCGAGGGCCAGATCGTCAGCCCCGGTCAGCAACTGGTCGTATTGGAACCCACCCAAAGCGGCGCCGATGTGGGTGAACTTGGCGTGCGGTTACGGTCACTTCGCGCCGAAATCGCTCGCCTGGAAGCAGAATCCGCGGGCCAGGAACGCCCGATTTTCCCCGCTAATCTAGCCGCCAGTCACCCCATGCTGGTGAGTCAAAGCCTGGAGCTTTTCGACAACCGAATGCGGGCCAAACAAGGACGAATCAGCAGCCAGAAAGAGGCCGTAATTCAAAAACAGCAAGATGTTCAAGAAATCAGTGCGCGTATCCGCAATCAGGAAATCAGCCTGAAACTGATGGAAGAACAGATCGCCATAAGTGAAGAACTGTTGAAAGAAAACCTGACCAACCGGTACGTCCAATTGGACCTACTGAAAGAGGCGAGCCGCCTGAAAGGGCAAAACGAACAGGATGTCGCAGCACTCGCGCGGGCCCGTTCGGCATTGAAGGAAACCCAAGGGCAGTTACAAAGCATCTACAATTCGTTCGCCGAAGAAGCTGGCAAGGAGCTTGAATCCTCCCGGCTGGAATTCAATGAACTGTCGCAGCGGATCGGAAAATACCAGGATAGCCTGGAACGCACCGTGCTGCGCTCGCCCGTCGCAGGAATCATCAAGACCCTGCACATTGCAACCGTCGGCGGTGTCCTTAAACCCGGCGATACGGTAGTAGACATCGTACCCGCCGGAGACAAGCTGGTCATCGAAGCCCGTCTGGAAACACAAGACATCGGGTATGTTCAGGCTGGCCAATCAGCGCTTGTCAAGCTGGCGTCCGCCGATGCCCTGCGCTTTGGCGGCTTAAATGGCACCGTCGTCCAGGTGAGCCCCGACACGCTGGTCACCCGCGACGGCATCCCCTACTACAAGGTCCGCATTGAAACCAAGGAAGACCGATTCCAAAGGGGGGCGCAGCAGTACCGGCTGTTCCCGGGCATGCAGGTGGTCGCCAGCATCCACACCGGCAAGCGGACGATTGCCGAGTATCTGTCAGGACCAATTCTGGGATCCTTGAGCGGGGCTATGAAAGAACGATAACCGCCGAACCGCGAACTCACACGATATGGGCCACGGGGTGTTATCGCTGAACACTCGCCGTGCTATACTGAAAAAAATTCCGATGAAGAAGATCAGATCCCATGAAATGCTATCCTCTCCTGACCGGTCTTGTTATTTCCCTGACGTTCGCCTATCCGGCATACGGCGACATGCACGATGGCCTGGCCGCCGCCAAGGCAGGTGACTACAACACGGCAATAGAGGTCTTCCGCCCCCTGGCTGATCAGGGCAACGCCGAGGCTCTGTTCTATCTGGGCCAGATGTACCGACGCGGACTGGGAGTCGATCAAGACGACCGTGAAGCCATCAGGCTGTTTGGCCTGGCCGCAGACCAGGGGAATGCAAAAGCCGGATTCAACCTGGGCTGGATGTTTTCCAGGGGCTTTGGCGTCAGCACGGATTGGCCGACCGCCATCCGGTGGTTCACCATGGCCGCCCAAAAAGGCCATGCTGATGCACAATATAACCTGGGCCTGATTTACGACGAAGGGCAGGAAATTTCCCGGGACTTTGCCATGGCATACAAATGGTATTCCCTTGCCGCCGAACAGGGAATCGCCGGGGCGCAATACTATCTGGGCTGGTTTCACCACAAGGGCCTGCATGTGAAACAAGACGACCAGATCGCAGTCAAATGGTTCACATTGGCCGCCGAGCAAGGGAACCCAAGCGCCCAATCAAATCTGGCGGTCATGTACTCGCGCGGCTGGGGCATCACCACGGACTATGTGGAGGCCTACAAATGGGGCGGTCTGGGTAGCGCAAATGGCAACGAAAATGCAAGCCGGGTTCGTGACTACGTGGCAAAATTGATGACCCCTCAAGAAATTGCCAAGGCAGAAAAACTGATCCACGATTGGCAACGCACGCAATAGACCTGACCGGGTGCCCAACCTCCAATAAAAGTGGTATAATGACACATTGATTGTTCCTGACACGACCTGGATTAAACCAAATCAGGGAGACGGGCGATGACAACAGTAGAGCAATTACTTGAACACAAAGGTCGCGAGGTCTGGACCATTACCCCGGATGCAACGGTTCTGGACGCGATCAAGGAATTCGTCAATCGAAACGTCGGATCCCTTTTGGTCATGGAAGACGACAGGATCGTCGGTATTTTCACCGAACGACAATATGCCCGGAACGTCTTTCTTAAAGGTAAGGCGTCGCCAACAACCACAGTACGTGACGTCATGGCGACAGATGTGGCCTATGTGTCCCCCGACCAGACCGTGCCGGAATGCATGGCTATCATGACCGACAAAAGATACCGCCATTTACCGGTTTTGAAAGATGACAAGGTGGTCGGGATGGTTTCTATCGGCGACCTGGTGGAAAGTACGATTTCTGACCAGAAATTCACCATAGAGCAGCTCGAACACTACATTCGCAGCTAAACAGGTCTTACCTGACCGTTTCCGGTGGAGGTTCGTCACCGCCAGAGGCCGTTTCCAGACCTTCCAGTTTTTTGGCGGCCGTGGCCATTTCCAGGGCGGCGCGGCATCGGGTGATGGTCAGACGGTTTTCGACCGCCTGAATATAGCCGTAAAGTTCCTTCCCCTTTATTCTAAGGCCTAATTTTTTGGAAGAAACAGCCCCTCCCTTGGCGTAAATCGCGCGCACCTGGTCCAGATGTTTTTGCCATTTGGCTATATAGGAATCCCAGTCACCACCGTGACGGGCATCGACATAATGGCTCATTTGTTTTTGATCTACGTCGTCCCACCACTGAACCGCCGGTATAGCCTGGCACTGGTTTTGGGCATATGACACAGAAGTATCCTGCACCAACGCGAAAGCAACGAGGCAAACAGATACGATTATCCTGGGAACGGCTTCAAGCATTGACCCGACAACAACTGAGTTTCAATTATACTGACGATAATATAACAACTGTTCATGACAATACCCTTACGTGTTGAATGTGAATACCTTTATGCTTGCCGCAACTTAGAAACACGGGGGATCCATGACAAAACTGGCAATCATCGCGGGCCTGATGGCCTTGAAAATGCCGAAACCGGTATCGGCGCTGCTATATGCCGGACGGCGAACCCACAAGGATGGCCTGGTGCTCGACACCAAGGTTCAATTGATCTGCGACATCGTTGAACAGGCACGCACGACCCCCATCGAAGACCTGACCCCGGCAGAAAGCCGCGCCCAACTCGCCACATTTTCAAGATTGCTGGGCGGCAAACCGGCTCAGGTCGCAGCAGTTGATGAGGTTCTTATTCCGGGTCCAGCCGGTGACATCCCTGCCCGCCTGTATCGCCCTGTCAATGCGCCTGAAGGTCCATTGCCGGTGCTGGTATTCTATCATGGCGGGGGCTGGATCCAGGGCGACCTTGAGACCCATGACCAACCTTGTCGCCTGATTGCCAACGCTTCAGGCGGATTGGTGCTGTCCGTTGATTACCGGCTTGCCCCGGAACATAAATTCCCGGCCGGTGTTGATGATTGCCTCGCGGCGTTTCGTTGGGTCCGGGATAACAGTGCTGAAATAGGAGCCGACACAAATCGCATCGCCGTTGGCGGTGATTCAGCTGGTGGCAACCTTTCCGCTGTTGTCTGTCAACAAACGGCATTGCAGGGCGAAACCGGGCCAATGTTTCAGTTGTTGTTGTACCCGGCCACGGATTCGCGGCTGGCGACCCGATCATTCGAGTTGTTCGCCGATGGGTTTTTCCTGACCCGCGAGCGCATCGACTGGTATCTGGACCTGTATATGGATGACCTGGAAAAACAACGTCAGGACCCCCGGTTTTCGCCGAATGAAACAAAAGACCTTTCAGGCCAGCCCCCGGCCCTGGTGATCACCGCTGGTTTCGACCCCCTGCGAGACGAAGGCCATGACTATCACCAACGCCTGCTCGCCGCCGGTGTCAAATCGGACTACCTGCAATACGACGGCATGATCCACGCCTTCATCAATATGGCCGGCGTCCTGCCCCAGGGTGTTGACGCACTTGAACGTTCCGGGGCCGCGCTGAAAGCCGCGTGGAACCAAGCATAACAGCCTCAAACAATCTTTAAGTCGATCAAAGGAAATCAACCCCGATGTACATTAATGGCACCTGGCTTAAGGCTATCCCTGAATCTTGTTTCGACGTCACCAATCCGGCCGACGGTTCGATCCTGGAACAGGTCCGCGATGGCGGTCGCCACGAAGCGCGCACGGCAATTGATGCCGCCGCCGAGGCCTTCCGCAGTTGGTCTAAAACAACAGCCTATGAACGTTCGGCAATCCTTTATCGCGCTTATCACCTGATGTTGGAGCGCAAGGAAGACCTGGCCCATACCATGACCCTGGAACAGGGCAAACCGCTTCGGGCCGCCCGCACGGAAGTTCAGTACGGTGCAGATTTTCTGTTGTGGTTCGCCGAGGAAGCAAAACGGGTTTATGGCGAGACCATTCCATCAGCCCGTAGCGATCAGCGATTTATCGTCGCCCACCAAGCCGTTGGCGTTGTTGCGGCGATCACACCGTGGAATTATCCGGTTTCGATGATCACCCGAAAAGTCGGGCCGGCACTGGCCGCTGGCTGCACGGTGGTTCTCAAACCCGCCGAAGCAACCCCCCTGTGCGCCATCAAGGTTTTTCAATGCCTGATTGACGCCGGGTTGCCCAATGGCGTGATCAATCTGGTGACAGCATCCGACCCCGTACCTATCGGCGAAGAATTCGTTTCCAATCCCAAAGTGCGCAAGTTGACCTTCACCGGTTCGACCCCCGTTGGCAAAATGCTGGCCGGCAAGGCCGCCGCCAACATGAAGCGCGTTTCGTGCGAACTTGGCGGACACGCTCCCTTCCTGGTATTTGAAGATGCCGATCCGGTTCATGCCGCAAAAGGCGCCCAGCTGATCAAATTCCTGAACACCGGTCAGGCCTGCATCAGCCCGAACCGTATATTTGTGCACGAGTCCATCGCCCAGCCTTTCCTTGATGTTTTACACGATCGCGTCAGCAAACTTCGTGCTGGAAGTGGTTTGACCGATGGCGTCGCCGTTGGTCCTCTGGTCAATGAAGCCGCAGTCGCCAAGGTCACCCGGCAGGTGGAAGACGCCATAGGCAAAGGCGCGACCCTTCACTGCGGCGGCCACAGGCTGAACGACGGCGGCCTGGAAGACGGGTTCTTCTATGCGCCGACTGTACTGAGCGGCATCACCGAAGACATGTTGATTTACCGTGAAGAAACCTTTGGGCCGGTTGCCGCCGTCATAACTTTCAATGACGACGCGCGGGCATTGGAAATGGCCAACGATACCGACTACGGGCTGGCCGCCTATGTCTACACCCGCGATATCGGGCGGGCCATGCGCATGTTCGAAGAGCTGAATTTTGGCATTATCGGCATTAACGACATCAACCCAACGTCTGCTGCGGCCCCCTTCGGCGGCATGAAAGATAGCGGCCTGGGCCGCGAGGGCAGTAAAGAAGGTATAATGGAATACTTGGAAACAAAGATGGGCGGCTTCGCGATCTAAGAATTGCCCGCTTTATTGGGCCGCCCCACCACGCGCATCAACGCCACAGCCCGATCCAAACCGGCGAACCATCGCACGAGCGCACCCGCGCGCCGTGCTCCCCCCTCATTATGCTGTTCTATATATATCGAATTTACTTAAAATTTTAAGTAAATATCAGTAAATTTAAAACATTCGACACACCTATTCTTCAATGATTTAATATCATCCTAATATTTATTAGTACTTGCAAGCATATATATGCTTGCAATCCTTCAATTCACTAATTTATTGGGCTAATGTGCTTATGAAAAGCTGGATGGTCGCATTTATAGGACTGGCGATTGGGTCGGTCATCGGGATATTACTATCGATGATACAAGCGGCGGGCGGTCATAATCCTGTGGTCGGCATCGCGGGGCCTGCCCCAGTCTACAACACTGATACTGCGCGCGATGACGCTGGTTCGATCACCAGCATTACCGGTCCCGCCCGAATAATCGATGGCGATACATTGCGGATTGGCAAAACAAAAATTCGGCTACTTGGCATAGACACTCCGGAAACAGACCAGAATTGCGCCCGCCGGAACGGAAATTCCTACCGCTGCGGCGAAGTTGCCGCTAACAGGTTGCGCGAACTTGTTGGCCTGGAACACACCCGCTGCGAGGGTCAGGCGCATGATCGCTACGGGCGTCTGCTGGCCACCTGCTATAGCGCCACGACAATTCTCAATGCCGAGATGGTCCGGTTGGGGTGGGCGGTTGCCTACCGACAATATTCAGATACATATGTATCACATGAGAACGAAGCCAAGCAGGCCGGGCGCGGCATGTGGGAAGGTCGCTTCCAGATGCCCTGGGACTGGCGCCAGAAGATCAGCGCAACAACAAAATCTACTCCGGTGGTGGCCATGACAGTAGAAACCGGCAGCTCCGGTCACTGCCTGATCAAGGGCAACATCAGCAACAACGGACGGATCTATCATATGCCCGGCGGCCGCTGGTACGGGCGCACCCGGATCAACCCCGCGCGCGGTGAACGATGGTTCTGTTCGACCCGCGAAGCCGAAGCCGCCGGCTGGCGCAAAGCCGCTTAAGGAATAAAACCGTCAAACTTCCTCGGCACCCTGGGCATCAACGACGGCGAGTGCGGCCATATTGACCAACCCCCGAACGGTGATCGACGGGGTGACGATGTGCACGGGTCTGGCCAGGCCCAGCAATATTGGTCCAACCGAGACCCCCTCACCCAGGGACTTCAGCAAATTGAATGCGGTGTTGGCGGCGTCCAGGGTAGGCAGGACCATCAGGTTGGCCTGCCCCTTCAAACATGAATTGGGGAATACCCGTTCGCGCAGTTCTTCATTCAGGGCCGCGTCGGCATGCATTTCGCCTTCCACTTCCAGTTCAGGAGCGATTTCGCGCAGGCGTTTCACGGCAGCAGACATTTTGAGCGCCGTCGCGGTCTTGGCGGAACCGAAGTTGGAGTGGGACAGCAGGGCGATTTTCGGCGTAATTCCGAACCGCCGCACAGATTCTGCCGCCATGATCGTCATTTCCACCAATTCCTCGACCGTGGGGTCCGCCGTCACATGGGTATCACAAAAGAAGAAGGTGCCCTTGGGTAAAATCAAGGCGCTCATGGCCGAAATGTCGCGCCCGCCTTCGCGCAGGCCGATGACATCCAGCACATAACGCACATGCCAGTCGTACTGACCGTAGGTTCCGCAAATCATGGTATCGGCTTCACCCCGAAGCATCATCAGGGCGGCGATGACAGTGGTATTGGTGCGCACGATGGTTCGGGCAGCTTCTGGTGAAACACCTTTGCGTTCCATAAGGGCGTGAAATTCCCGCCAGTAGGAATCATACCGGGGATCATCTTCAGGATTGACGATTTCAAAATGGGTACCTGATTCTATTCTAAGGCCCAAACGCTCGATACGGGCCTTGACCACTTCGGGCCGGCCAATCAGGATCGGCCGGGCCAGTCCTTCATCGATGATCGTTTGCACGGCCCTGAGTACACGGCGAGATTCGCCTTCGGTGAAGACCAGGCGCTTGGGATCTTTCTTGGCACGTTCGAAAATCGGCTTCATCAACATGCCAGAGCGAAAGACGAACCGCCCCAGGCTTTCCTTGTAGGCTTCGAAATCTTCGATGGGCCGGGTGGCAACGCCGCTTTCCATGGCGGCACGCGCAACCGCCGGGGCGATTTCAACAATCAGGCGGGGGTCGAACGGTTTGGGGATCAAATATTCAGGGCCGAAGGTCAGGTCTTCGCCGCGATAGGCCGAGGCGACAATTTCTGAGGATTCCGCCATGGCAAGGTCGGCCAGCGCCTTGACGCAGGCAACCTTCATTTCTTCGTTAATGGTCGTCGCCCCGACATCAAGCGCGCCACGAAAGATGAACGGAAAACACAACACATTGTTGACCTGATTGGGGTAGTCCGATCGCCCGGTGGCAATCACCGCGTCGGGCGACGCTGCGCGGGCCTCATTGGGTGAAATTTCAGGATCCGGGTTGGCCAGCGCCAGGATCATCGGCTTTTTGGCCATGCGCTTGACCATATCCGGTGTCAGTACACCAGGCGCTGAGAGGCCTAAAAAGACATCGGCGTCATCGATCACTTCGTCCAGGGTGCGGGCGTTGGTTTCAATGGCATATTTTGCCTTCTGCTCGTCCATTTCCTCGGTCCGCCCCACATAAACGACACCGATACGGTCGACCAAAGAAACATTTGCAGGGTTCAGCCCCATACTGACCAGCAGATCAAGACAGGCAATACCCGCCGCACCGCCACCGGTGGACACCAGCTTGACCTTGTCCAGGGATTTCCCAACCACGCGAAGGCCGTTCAATATGGCTGCCCCCGAAACAATGGCGGTACCGTGCTGGTCATCGTGAAACACCGGTATTTTCATGCGTTTGCGCAATTCGCGCTCGATCTCGAAACATTCCGGGGCTTTGATGTCTTCCAGATTTATGGCGCCAAAGGTCGGTTCCAGACTGGCGATAATGTCGATCATTTTTGCCGGGTCGGTCTCATTGATTTCAATATCAAACACGTCGATGCCGGCAAATTTCTTGAACAACACCGCCTTGCCTTCCATCACCGGCTTGGACGCCAGCGGCCCGATCGCCCCCAGTCCCAGAACGGCCGTGCCATTGGTAATGACACCCACCAGGTTGCCGCGCGCCGTAACGCTTGAAACTTCGCGTGGATCATCGACAATCGTCTGACAGGCTATGGCCACCCCCGGCGAATAGGCCAGTGCTAAATCCAGCTGCGTTGTCAACGGCTTGGTCGCCGTTACCGCCAGTTTTCCCGGCACAGGAAAGCGATGATAATCAAGCGCGGCTTTTTCGAAACTGTCCGACATCAGGTGTCCCCTAATAATATGTTTTGCACATTCTAGCAGAAGGTCGGGGGCCATGATATGCTCCGCCAACTTTTTCCCATCCAATGGAATTCTCCCCATGAACAGCCCCGGTTTGCCTCACATAAATCCCTTAAGAGGGATAGGCTGGATGCTTGCAACGATGTTCATGTTTTCCTGCATCAATGCCACCGCCAAAGTATTGATACAAACGTTGCCGGTGGTTGAGGTCGTCTGGGCCCGGTATTTTTTTCAAATGCTGTTGCTGTTACTGTTCCTGAGGGCCCGCATTGCGAAAATTGCCGTGACGAGCAAGCTGAAACTGCAAATCGGCAGATCGCTCTTGTTGCTCAGCACGACGCTACTGTTTTTCACTGCACTGGCCAGCATACCTATGGCCGAAGCGACGGCTGTCATGTTCGTGGCCCCGATCCTGGTCACCGCACTTTCCCTGCCGGTGTTGGGCGAGCGGGTCGGTCCGCGCCGCTGGATCGGCGTCGGTGTCGGGTTTTTGGGTGCCCTGATCATCATTCGCCCAGGCCTGGACGTGGCCCATCCTGCGATCCTGTTCGTCCTTGGTGCCGCGGCCTTTCATTCGCTCTACCAACTTTCGACCCGTTTTCTCAGCCGTACCGACGGAACCCTGACAACGCTGTTTTATTCGGCATCGACCGGGGCGATCATCATGACCATCGCCGTGACCTTTTACTGGGTGATGCCCACCCCCGTCGAGTTTGCCCTGATGGTCGTTCTGGGGCTGTTTGCCACGTTCGGCCATTTCTGCCTGATCAAGGCATTCGAAGCGGCACCACCGGCTATCGTATCGCCCTTCCATTACACCAATCTTTTGTGGTCAACCTTGTTCGGATATATTCTGTTTACTGATTTGCCCGATATGTGGACCATCTTCGGGGCCTTGATTATCGCTGGCAGCGGGCTTTATATTTTCCACCGTGAACGCACCCGCGGCACACCAGAAACAACGGTGGAGCAAACGACATGACCCATGATATTCCCTTTCTGATTGGCCATCGTGGGGCCCTGGGGCACGCACCGGAAAACACCCTTGGCTCTATCCGCAAAGCCGCCGAACTAGGCCTGCGTTGGGTTGAATTTGATGCCATGCTGAGCGCCGATGATCACATCATCCTGTTCCATGACGATTTGCTGGAACGGGTCACCGGGCAAGACGGCTTAACGGCAGAAACATCATTTGACGTTTTGAGAACGCTGGACGTCGGAAGCTGGTTTTCAGATCAGTTTGCCCATGAAAAAATCCCGACCCTGATGGAGACCTTTAACCTGCTGGCAGAACTTGGCATTGGCGCCGTCGTTGAAATCAAGCCAAGCGAAGGGCGCGGTGTAAAAACCGGCGCTTTGGTTGCGGCGGCGGTGCGGGACCACTGGCCAAAAGAAAATGCCGCCCCCCTGCTATCAAGTTTTAACGAAGACGGCCTGTCCCAGGCCCGCGATCTGGCCCCTGAAATTCCACGCGCCCTGAACCTGTACAAAAGTCTGGACGGGTGGCAGGACAAGATGGTTGAATTTGACTGCGTCGCGCTGCACTGCCTGGAAACGCTGGTCGACGCATCGACGGTGGGGGCGGTTACAAACGCCGGCTACGACCTGCGCTGTTTTACGGTCAACGACCCCGACCGGGCCCAAGAGCTTAAGTCTTGGGGCGTGGCATCGGTATTTACTGATTTTCCGGATCGGCTGTTCCCTTAACCGGCAGAGCCTGTTTAAACTCCTTAAGCCAAAACACCGGATAATTGAAAATGCCGAATACCCTTGTCGTTGACGACGACCCCCACATCGAGACCTTGTTTGAAAACAGCCTGGGTGACAGCGGCAATACATTCACCTTCGCCCGTTCCGACGAAGCGGCATTGGCCATTTTGGAAGCGGATCATGACATCGACATCGCCCTGGTTGCCATCGATCGAGAGGCAATTGGCGGCATGGGCTTGTTTCGGCGACTGCGCCGTGGACGCCTGCGTATCCCCCGGATCGCCCTGACGTCGGGCACCGACCTGAAAATGATCCGTAGCGCCATGAACGAAGGCGCCGTCGACTTCTTGACCAAACCGGTTTCGGTGGATGACTTAAATGCCACCATTGGCAAAGTGTTCAAGGATTGCGAAGCTCGCAGGAAGGCCTGGCGGACAGAGTCCGAACTGGCCGCCGTGCGGCGCGAAATCGATATCGCCGGCAACATCCAAAAACGTATCCTGCCCAACATATTCCCCAAACGCGACGACATGGATTTGTTCGCCAGGACCGCTCCTGCCAAAGACATTGGCGGGGATTTCTATGATTTCTTCGACGTCGGCCCCGACAAGATGGCGCTGGTCGTTGCAGATGTGTCGGGCAAGGGTGTTCCCGCGGCTTTCTTCATGGCTGTTGCCCGAACCCTGATCCGGGCAACGGCAGCTATCGAGACAGAGCCCGGGGCGTGTCTGGAACGGGTCAATTCGCTGCTGTTCCGGCATGACATTCCAGGCATGTTCGTGTCCGTATTTTATGGCATTCTGGATACTAAAACCTGGACCATGACATATGCAAACGGGGGCCACCTGCCGCCCTACCTGATCCCCGACGGCGATGGTGAGATTGTCACGCTGGGGGGGGGAGATGGCGTTGTGCTGGGTGTTCAAGAAGGCATCCCCTACGAGCAAGACACCATTTTGATCGAACCTGGTGCCGCCTTGTTTTTCTACACTGACGGGCTGACCGAGGCATTCGACATCAACCGCAACCAGTTTTCAGACGAACGGTTGCTTGAATACCTGGTCGATAATCGCAGCCTATCGGCCCATGCATTGACCGACAACGTGTTCGCCTTCGTCAATCTTTTTGCCGGCGACGCCCCGCAATCAGACGACATCACGTCCCTGGCGATCAAACGGTTCTAGTTCAGTTCACGTTTAGTTTGAACACGGCGTGACCGGCACTAGCAGCACGTGCCTTCCTGGATGGGCGGGCATGGCACCGTGCCATAGGAACAGTACACACAACAATCCCCGGAAGTTGGTTTCAAAACCGCACCACAGCCTTTGCAGTCATAGAAATACTGGCAGGCATCGGTCGGCATAATTTCGGTTTCCCGGTGACCGCAGAGGGGACAGGTAAGGATCGATTTAAGTTCTGTCATTGGGTCGGTCTTGGTGTCGCTGGATAGCCCGCGAAGGTCGACGCGTCGGCAATTTCGGTTAAGTCTGCAACGGCGTCATCATACATAACCGTCGCCGTTTTATCATCCATGTTGACCTTAACGGAAGTCACGCCGTCAACGGATTTAAGCGCCTTGGAAACGGTAATCGGGCATAGCGCACAGGTCATATTTTCAACGTCCAGAACCGTCGAACGTTGGCCGGCCAATGCAGTCTGGCCCAGGAAAATTGTTACGGCAAAAAAGACAAGGATCAGATATTTCATGACTTTTGTTCCTTAATAAAGAAGTGGTGCAGCCAGGGTGATGCCGAAGGCCACAACGGCCAATCCGCCACCAATCCACAGCAAGACAGAATTCAGCCTGGAATTGATCGGCATGGCGCACGCCCCATCGCTGGCGCAAGCAGCTTGGCGGGCGACCCTTGCTTTCCAAAAACCGTAGCCGACGCTGCCGGCTGCGAGAACCAGAAACACGGGCTGGTACGGCGACAGCGCCGTCAAATTGCTAAGCCACGCCCCACCGATGCCGAAACTGACGAGAGCCAACGGCAAAATGCAACACGACGAGGCAAGCACGCCGCCTAAAAGCGCGCCGAGACCGCTGGCCCGTTCAGGTGCATCAGTCGGATCACCTCCGGCAGTCAATTCGCTATCCATGGATAAATCTCCTTGTCGCGATGAAACAATAGGCAGATCATAAAACCTGTAGTTACTACAGGTACAAGGATTTTACGAAATGGTCGGATCAACTCCTCGTGAGTTCGCTATGAGTATTGGCGAGCTTTCCCGCAAGACCGGCTGCAAGATTGAAACCATTCGCTATTACGAAAAATCCGGCCTGATGCCGACACCACCTCGCAGCCAGGGTCGGCATCGCATTTATTCAGAAGATCATCTGAAGCGCTTAACCTTCATTCGCCGCGGGCGCGAATTGGGATTTTCCATGGACCAGATCATGAGTTTCCTCAAGATGATGGATTCCCACGAACTGAGTTGTGGCGAAGTCGCACTTGAAGTCGAACAACACCTAAGCGCCGTCCGCCTGCGGCTTGAAGCATTGAAACGCATGGAGCGCACTTTAAGCGACACACTGGCCCAATGTCACCGGGGCGGTCAGCCGGAATGTGCCATTATCGATGCCCTGCAGGGTCCGGTTCCGTGACCGCGAGTAACATGGCCACACCGCTGACTGCCGCCCAGGAAAAACTGGTTTTGATCACCACGGCGGTGGTCAGTGGCATGGGGTTTGCCGATATGACGGCGGTCAACACCGCCCTGCCGGTTATTCAGACCGAACTGGGCATGGATGCCACCAGCGCCCACTGGGTCGCTGAAATCTATCTGGTCTTCGTGGCTTCGCTTATGATGATGGGCGGGGCGCTGGGGGATCGTTTCGGGCGACGGCGCATTCTTCGCTATGGCATTATCGCATTTGCCGCCACATCAATATTATGCGCTACGGCGGATTCTGCCGCCATGCTGATTTTTGGCCGCGCCGTTCAGGGCATCGCGGCGGCATTGGCCATGCCGTCTTCGCTGGCGCTGCTCAACGCGTGCTTTCCGCCCGAACGACGCGGGCGAGCGGTTGGCTCGTGGGCGGCCATTACGTCTTTAATGATTCCCCTGGGGCCGGTTGTCGGCGGCGCGGCGGTGGATTTATTGTCCTGGCAATGGATCTTCCTGATCAACGTTCCCATTTCGGCTTTTTCGCTCTACACCCTGCGTGGGGTCCCTGCTCCACCGTATGATCCGCCCCTGGGCGGGAGATTGGATATTCCCGGTGTCGCCGCCATAACGGCGGGGTTGGGATGTTTGGTATACGGGCTGCTGGAAGGGGCCAGACGCGGCTTTGGGGATGATATCGTCATAATAACACTCGTTGCTGCCGCCATTCTTCTGCCCTTGTTCCTGATCATCGAAGCCGTAAGCCGCGATCCTATGTTACCGCTTTGGATGTTCAAGCGCCGGGCCTTTGCCATGGCGAACCTGCAATCGGCGCTGTTCTTCGGGGGCTTTCACGGCACCATCTTCCTATTGCCGTTTTTCCTGATCCAGGTTTATGGCTATTCGGCATTTCAGGCCGGTGCCACAGCCGTACCCATATCGGCTGCCATTATCATCATGTCACGCCCTGTCGGACGTGTAATGGACACATTCGGCCCCGGCCCGCTCTTGGCCGGTGCCCCGTTCCTTGTTGGCATAGGGCTCTTCATGTTGGCTCATGCCCCCGTCGATGGCGCGTACCTGCGCGATATTCTACCGGCAATCCTGCTATTCGCCGTGGGCATCGGTTTTTATATCACGCCAATTACCACCGTTGCCATGAACGCTGCTGGCGAAGGCCGCAGCGGACTGGCCTCGGGTGTCAACAATACCGTCGCCCGGGTTTCCGGCCTGATCGCTATCGCGCTGTTCGGCATTTTGCTGACATCAGGATTTTCTGCGGTCCTGCTCGAGGGCCTGACAATCCTGAAACTGGACGCCGGTCAGATGGCCGACGCCACAGAACAGATCAAACGCCTGGGTGCCATGACGCCACCTGCAGGCCTTGATGATACCCAGGCTGACGCCTTTCGCGGCATCGTCCGCGAGGCTTTCACCACAGGCTTTCGACATGCCGTAACGGTCGCAGCCTTTGCGATGTTTCTGGCCGGTGTAGTTGGTGTTTTGACCTTGCGGAAGATCACCGCCACGCCGGGGAACTGATCCCCAAAGGCCAGATACGTGTTACAGAGTTTGCGCCAGCTTCCGCGCCTCGTAAATGGCCATTGAGGCCGTGCGGGCGGCGATGGCATCGCCGAGCGTATGGACTTCTATGCCGCTGCCCGCGAGATCAGCCGACAGATGATTTTCCGGGGTGTTGGTACAGGCGAGCACCAAGGTGTCGAAATCTCGTTCTTCCTCATCACCGGTATAAAGATTAACCAATGTGGCCGTGTTTCCTACCCATGACTTAAGACCCGTCGAAACCACCGTTTCGACGCCCAACTTCCAAAAGCGTTGCCGTGTGGTGTCGGCGGTCGCGGAATATTCAAGTTGACCGCAGGGCGCGTCGGCGGCAGTGACCAATGTCACCATATGGCGTTGTTCGGCCAGATGCAGCGCCGTCCCCGAGGCCGGCCACCAGCCGTTTATATCATCCAGCAACAGCACGTTACTTCCCGGCAATACCGTGCCATCCAACACATCATGGGCGGTGCAGACATTATCCTGATCGGCACCGGGAAGGCCGTCACGCGCGGGAAAGGCCCGCATATAACCACCGCGACTGGGCAACGATCCGGTACACAGAACAACGGCGTCGACATCCAGTTTGGCGATATCATCTGCACTTAGGTCAGTTTTGAGCCTGACCTGAACCTGAAGTTTTTCCAACTGCTGGACGTACCAGTTTATCAGGCCGCCGATTTCGCCCCGTTCGGGTTGCCCCGCGGCCAGACGAAATTGACCACCCAGTTCAAAATGCCGTTCGACAAGGGTCACCCTGTGCCCGCGCTGGGCGGCGACACGTGCGGTTTCAAGGCCGCCAGGACCACCCCCCACGACCAGAATATGGCGCGGAGCATCCGTCGCGGCCCCTGTGTCACCTTGCCATTCCCATTCACGCCCGGCGCCGGGGTTGACCAGGCAACTGAGCCAGTAGTCGCGCATTCGCCTGCCGATACATAGCTGATTACACGATATGCAGGGGCGGATATCGTCGGCACGGCCTTCGAATGCCTTGTTGGCCAAATGCGGATCGGCGATCTGGGCGCGCACCAGAGAGGTCAGATCACAGACACCATCAGCCAAGGCCTGTTCTGCATTTTCCGGCGTCTTGACCCTGGATTCCGCCGTTACCAACGCGTGCTTCAGCACATTTCTGTATGCCTTGGCATCGGGCACGCCGAGATTCATGTCAAACTGAAACGACGGTATGATCTTTGAAAATTCAGTAAGATAACTGCCCGTGCCGACAGAGAAATAGTCGACAAGGCCGCGACCGTCGAGCCAGGCGGCGATATCAAGCTTGTCATCCAGCGCCATGGCACCGGCATGGGGTTCGGCACCGGTCACGGTCAGGCCGATGATGAAATCATCCCCGTTGAGCGCCCGAATGCGTTCGATGACCTCGCGCACAAAACGGACCCTGTTTTCCAGACTGCCGCCCCATTTATCGTCGCGCCGGTTGGTTATCGGTGACCAGAACTGGTCGATCAAGCCGTTGTACCCGGCGAACAGATCGCATCCGTCAAAGCCAGCAGCCGCCATCCGCCTAGCCGCTTGCACAAAGCCGTCGATGACTTCTTCAATCTGGTTTTCCGACATGGCATGGCTGCCCCACGGATCATGGAAAGAAACCAGGCCCGACGGGGACCAGTACGGATTCCACGAATTGTCCTGATCGCCATGCCCGCCAATGTGATAGATCTGCTGACAAATCGCCGCACCTTCATCATGCACGGCATCGGTGATCTTGCGAAAATGCGGGATCACGTCGTCGCTGTCACAGATAAAATTTCCGCGGGTCAGGATACCCGTGGGGTGGGCTGGCATGGGTTCGACAACGATCATCGCCGCGCCGCCACGCGCCCGTTCACGGTAATACCCAAGATGCCGTCGCCCCGGCAGGCCTTCTTCGGACATATTAGGTGTATGGGCACCAAACACGATGCGGTTGCGCAGGTTCACGTTACGCAGCCTGATCGGCGAAAACAGCGTCGAAAACGCGCTAGACATGGCTCGCCTCCTATACCAAATTACAATAATAATGACCCATCGAGAACATGCTGTATATCCCGGCTTTGTTTGAGATCAAGGAGCGACGAAATGACGGCAAACAGCATCCTGATTAGCGACCAACAAATTACGGCCTACCATCAACAAGGGGCCGTGTTATTGCCAGGGCTGTTCCGGGACTGGGTGGAATGCTTGAGAGCCGGGATTGAACGCAACCTGAATGGCCCCGGTCCGCACGCGGCTGAAAACCTGAAGGAAGGCGAACAGGGACGGTTTTTCGATGATTACTGCAACTGGACACGTATACCGGAATTTGCCGATTTCGTGGCGAATTCACCCGCCGCCATTGCCGCCGCCCGACTTATGCAAAGCGCACGGGCACAAGTCTTTCACGATCATGTTCTGGTCAAGGAACCCGGCACATCCAACCCGACGCCCTGGCATCAGGATTCGCCCTATTATTTTGTTGATGGCGAACAGACCTTAAGCTTCTGGGTGCCGGTTGACCCGGTCAGGGAAGCCTCTTTAAGGTTAATTGCCGGGTCGCACACCTGGGAAAAACCGGTATTGCCAACCCGCTGGCTGTCACAAGAAAATTTTTACCCGTCAAGCGATGATTACCTGCCAGTCCCCGACCCTGACGCCGAACCCGATAAATACACGGTTCTGGAATGGCCTATGGAACCGGGAGACGCGGTGGCGTTCCATTACAAAACCGTTCATGGCGCGCGCGGCAATTTAGCCCCGTCCCGACGCCGGGCATTTGCCCTGCGTTTCGTCGGCGATGACGCCCGCTATGTTGAAAGGCCGGGCCCCACGTCACCGCCCTTCACCGGGCACGGCATGGTCGCCGGTCAACGCCTACGCGAAGACTGGTTCCCGGTGATTGTGAAATAATAACCCGGTTAAAATTCTCTATTTACCGAACAGACGTTGCCAAAACGTTGGCTTGGGCGCCTTTTTCTTTTTTTTGAGCTGCACCCTTTTTGCAGGCTTCGCATCGCCAATACCTATGGCATTGGGATTGTTATGGGTGTAAATAGCGCGAAATTCGCCGTCATCGGCAATCTTGTAATAGGCAATCTTGGCCAATGTGTTGTCTTTGGAACATCTTGCCGCGGCGTCGGTTTCTGCAGCCGCCTTGGTGGTGATGGTTTCGCTATATTCGACCCTTCCCTGCTCCAAAGTCTGGCCAGCCTTACACAAATAGATTTCCGTAGTATCCGACATCAATTCTCCTGTTTACATTCCCCGCGAAAATCAAAAAAGTCTGTCATGGGGGGTATATTTTTGCGCAGTTACCAATATATTGGCGCAGGTACATCATACGAAATCCACCATAACGCCGCTCCCGCTGGGGGGCAACGCCGGTGACGCACTCGCGGGAAAGGAACTTTAAGATCATGGCGACGATAGAACTAACGGACGAAAATTTTGCCGAAACCGTCGAACACAACAATATCGTTATCATCGATTTCTGGGCCGATTGGTGTGGCCCCTGCAAGACTTTCGCGCCGACCTTTGAAAAGGTTTCAGGCAATCACGAGGACATCGTGTTCGCAAAGTGTGACACCGAAAAGGAACAAATGATGGCCTCGCAGTTCGGCATCAAGTCGATACCGACATTGGCTATATTACGCGAAAAGGTCTTGCTGCTAAGCCAGGCTGGGGTCCTCCCCGAAAGTGCGCTTGAAGATATAATCTCTCAAGTCAGGGCGCTGGACATGAAAGCCGTGCATGCAGCCATGGCCGAGGAACAGGAAAAAGCAGGAAATCCTTCAGGCGAAGAATAAGCCCGAGCCTACTTGAGTTCCTTGATTAACCGACGCCCCGAAGCAGTGATGTGAGCCTTGTTGAACCCGGAGCCGAAAGGGCTTAGTTCAATCCACCGGGCCTCGCGACATTCCGTGAGCGTGCGAAACAAAACCGAGCCATCATCGGCGCTCGGCACAGCGATATCGCCCGACATATCGAGCAATTCCAAGAGCAATTCTTGTTGTGGCAAAGGTTTGTTCACTTTAACACTTTCAATATCACTAAGATTTTTGACGACAATAGATTTGAATTCTGAGATATCCCAAGAAAGACACAAAAAGCAATACATAAATTGTGGCTTTTAACACGGATCACGTATTCCACCACAAATTCAAATGTTCGTGAGAACGGCAGGTGGTTCGTTTCACTATGGATGAAAGTGCGGTATCAAGAATACCTTCTTTTAAACTGGTGAAACCGTCATGATTGATAAATTTTTGAACCGCTTGCCTAACCTATCATCATTCTTGTTGTTGATTGCCCTGCTTGTTCCGTCTGCCGCATCGGCTGCAGGCCTTCATGAGCAGCCCTGGTTCAAACAATCGACTGGCGATTTACGGCGCGATCTTGCCGCTGCGCAAGCCGACGGCAAACGATTAACGTTGATTTGGGAACAAGTTGGCTGCGTCTATTGTCAAAGAATGCATGAGGTCAATTTCAAACAAGCGGAAACAGTCTCCCTGATCATTGATAAATTTTATCCGGTGCAGCTGGACATGCGCGGCAAAGAAAAAATTACAGATTTCGACGGTGAAGAACTGGATGAAGCCGCACTGGCCCGCAAACATGGCGTGCATGGAACACCAATCATTGAATTTCGAGACGACCAGGCGACCGAAGTTTACCGCATGCCCGGATACGCCGAACCGTTGATTTTTCATGGTATATTCGAGTATGTGGCCAGCGAAGCCTACACGAGTTCTGAGCTGATCCCTTGGCTGAAAGCGAAATACCTTAACCAAGATGACCAGCCTAGCGACGGCTAGGGAACACATAATTTGTGGGGCTTTTCGATGCCGTCAGTTGTGCGGGCATAGACCTAGCCGGGAGAGGAAATATTTCTTCTGTAATCCCTTAGCTGGCAATCTGCAGTTCGTCAGTTTTTTTAAGCTGTTGAAGAATGTCCAGCCATTGTTCTTCGCAACACTTTTCGACGGCCCGGTCAAACCCCAGCGTTTTGATCAGCATTTTGGCATGATAGCTGTCTTGGGCTTCGTAGTAGGTTTCGGCATTGCGTAACTGGGGTGACATGGCGCTCTCCGCATTTTCGATCGCAAACACATTGATTTTCTAGTTGCACAACTCTAGCGCCTGATTCTGACGCCTTCCTGACAAAGAACACTTTTTTCAACGCACCGAAGTTGAACGTTACGACGCTCCGGGATTCCCGATATGGTGATTCCTCGATAACGTGGGAAAGTGCTGCCATGAACAAAGTTCTATATATCGTCAATCCAACCAGCAATGGCGGGATGGGAATTAAGGTCTGGAAACGTTTCATAGCGCTGTCATCCACAACCGTCTCATCGAAAGATGTTCATTTCACAACCCACAGCAATCATGCTCGCGAGTTGGCACAGACCGCCAAGGGGTACGAACTGGTCGTCGCCGTGGGCGGCGATGGCACCGTCGGTGAAGTCATTTCCGGTATCATGGCAAACAACAACCCGGAAAACCGCCCCGCGTTGGCCGTGTTACCGGCGGGCACTGGCAACGACATTGCCCGTCACGTAGGTGCATTTCCCCTGCAACAGGCCATATCGACCCTTCAGGGAGGCGAACATAAAACCTATGACCTGATCGGCATCGAATGCCGGGGTGACGACGGCCCGCTCCACCGTTACGCTTTTTTGTATGCAACGGCTGGTTTTTCCGCCCTGGTCAAATTCAAGCCCTGGATGAAACGATATTTGGGTCCCGCCATTGGCACTTATTTATCCATGATCCTTGCGTTGCTTGATTTTCGGCCGCCCAAGATGACCGTGTCGTGGGATGGTGACAGCTACACCGGCCCCTTGTGGATGGCCATAGCGGCCAATGCCGAAAGTGTGGCGGGTGGCAGCATCCGTCTGGCCCCCGGATCGAAAACCGATGACGGAAAGTTGGATTTATTGCTGATTCCGGCTAAATCCAAACCGGCCATGCTCGCAACGGTACTTCCAAAAATACCCACGGGTCGGCATATTGACGTGGCGGGCGTACAATATTTTCAGTGCAATACAATGAATGTCGATGCAGATCGCCCTATGTTGGTTGAAGTCGATGGCGATGTTTTTGGCTATACACCTGCCCTTTTTAGCCTTTACCCAAAAGTTTTGAATATCTTGTCCGCCTGACGGGATTGTCGTGGACACGTGAATCAATCATACTATTTTGCTCATTTAGGGCTGATCAGAAATCTGGAAACCAGACGAAGTGGAACAATCAGAAAGCCACCGCAAGCGGGAACGCAAGACGCACCGCACAAAGCTTACCTTGAACCTGGACAACGGGGCTTGCATCTCAGGGTATTCAGACAATGTGAGCCTGAGCGGTTTGCTCCTTACCCCCGACAAGCCCTTCACAGATGTCCAGAGCGGCATGTCGGGCGTTATTCAGGCCGACCCAAACCTGGATAATATGAGTTTTACATGCCAGGTCGCCCGCATTTCCGACTTAGGCATCGGCATTATTTTCGATGAAGACCGCGCGGCGTTCGGGATGTTCATCACCCATGACATGATCCTGGACTTGCTGACCGGCATAAACAATTTCTTCGCCCGCAGCATGTCGTTGGAAGAAACGCTCAAGACCGGGGTCGACCGCATCAAGGATTATCTGGAAGCGGAAGCGGCCTCGCTGTTTTTGCTTGAAAATGATGATCAGGATATTATTTGCCACGCCTGCGCAGGTCCGGTCGATATTACCGGCATGCGCCTTGATCCTGGCGCTGGCATCATCGGCCGCACCATCCAGGATGGACAAACCCTGATCATAAATGATGTCAAGAATGATTCCCGTTTCGCGGCCCAAGTCGATGAAGCCACGGGTTTCCAAACGCGGTCCATACTAAGTGCCCCGCTGAATATCAAGGGTCGAACCATCGGCGCCATGGAAGTACTGAACCGACACAGCAACGGCCTGTTCGCCGGGCATGACCGTGTCGTATTGGCGGTACTTGCCTCGGCAACGGCCATGGCCATTCAAAACGCCCGCAATGCAGATCGCTTTATTCAGGACAAACGCGACGAGGTAATTGGGCTTGAAAACCAGGTCAACGAAAAAATAAAGGATCTGGATTACAAGGCGCATCGTGAAGTAGCGATTCTGGATAACATTGCTGACGCCGTCGTTACGATCAACAAGGTTGGCAATATCACCATGTTCAATGCCGCCGCCCAAAGCATGTTTGGCTATCAAAGTGCAGAACTGATCGGAAAAAACGTTGCCATCCTGATGCCCCAGGACGAGAGGGCGAACCACGAGGGCTACATAGCAAACACCAAATTGCATGAGCCACGCATCATCAACAAGACTCGCGAACTCGAAGGCCTGCGAAAAAACAATTCCCGCTTCCCTCTGGAACTGAACGTCACACCATTGAAATATAGTGACGAAGTCGGCTTTGTCGGCGTGCTCAAAGACATCAGCGAACGCAAAGTCGCTGATAGGAAACGTGAGCAGGAAGCCATCCAATCGGCACTGATGTACGCCATCGGCACCGCCGCCACACAATGCGATGACATGGAAACCATGTATCAATTGTGTCTGGATGAAATTTGCTCTTATTTGCATTGGCCGGTGGGGCACGTGTACCTGCGATCCAGGTACGATGGCTTCCTTTTGGAGGCGACATCTATATGGCACCTGAAAAACAGCGAGCAATTCGGCTCCTTCCTTACCGAAACCGAACGAACACAATTCAGGGTCGGCGAAGGCTTGCCGGGAGCCGCAGCCTTGTCGGGCAAACCAGTGTGGATTGAGGATGTGACTAAATCCGATAACTTTCCACGGGCAAAAATCGCTGAACAATGCAGCATCCGGTCTGGACTGGCCATTCCTGTCATTGTTGATGATCAAGTGGTGTCCGTGCTGGAGTTTTTCGCGACAGAAGCCATCCCGATTGATGCTCACCGGGATCATGCACTAGCACAGATCACCCAGCAAATCGGGCAATCCGCAAGCCGGATCAGTGCCGAACTGGCCCTTGGGGAAAGCGAGGAACGTTTTCGCGGAATTGTCGAGAATGCTGGCGACGCCATTTACATCCATGATCGCTATGGAAAAATTTACGATGTGAATCAAAACGCATGCGATGAACTGGGCTACAGCCGTGAAGATCTCTTGAATTTGACCATCGCTGACTTAGAAGTCAGCATGGATATGGACGGTTTGCACCACACATGGGATGCCGGTGCCGCCGACCCGGACAAGTACCCCATCACACTGGAAGGCGCTCACCGCCGCAAAGATAATTCCACATTTCCCATGGAGGTTCGTCTCGGGATACTGAACTTCAAGGGCGAAAACATGTTTATCGCCATCGTGCGTAACATAACCGAGCGCAAAGCGGCAGAAGAAGAAAACCGCCTGAACGAAGAACGTTTCCGCGACTTCACCTCGACTGCTTCGGATTGGGTTTGGGAATTGGGGCCGGACCTGAAATTCTCTTACATATCAGAACGCTTCTTCGTGCTGTTCCCGATCGAGGAAAGCACGATCATCGGCAAGACCCGGTGGGAATTTGCCGGTCGCGAAATTATAGAACGGGATCCTGAAATCTGGAAAAAACACCAGGAAACCCTGGAACAACATTTGCCATTTCGTAATTTTTATTACCGCGCCGGGGACCCTGAAACAGGTCGGCATATCAGCCTGAATGGCAATCCCGTGTTTAACGTCGATGGTAGTTTTGCGGGTTACAGAGGGACCGGCACCGACGTTACCGAGCTTCGAAAGATGCAAGAAAATATGATCCGCGCAAAAGAAGAAGCCGAAACCGCTAATTTGGCGAAGTCAGGTTTTCTATCGTCCATGAGCCACGAATTAAGGACACCGCTGAACGCCATTCTCGGCTTCGGGCAGATGCTCCAGTACAACCCAAAAGAACCCTTGACCGATTCTCAGCAAACAAGCGTCGAATATATTTTAAAAGGGGGGCAACACCTGCTGGACCTGATTAATGATGTGCTGGACCTGGCCAAAATCGAAGCCGGGAAAGTCGAGCTTTCACTTGAGGATCTCGCTCCGCTGGACATCATCAACGAATGCCGGGAACTGGTAGATGAAATGGCCGCCAAACGTGCCATCACCATCACCTCGCCCGATGCAGGACAAGAAACGGGGCTTATCCGCGCCGACTATACTCGCGTTAAGCAAGTCTGCCTGAACTTGATGTCGAACGCTATAAAATACAATCTGGAAGGCGGTTCGATATCCATTGGCCTTGAGGAAGTTAATGCCGGTTTTTTGCGGTTTGTGATATCCGATACCGGCTCTGGAATCCCTCATAAAAAACAAAGCGGCTTGTTCACGGCGTTCAACCGCCTGGGCGCCGAAAACAGCGACATCGAAGGAACGGGCATAGGACTGGTCGTATCACGTGACTTAGTCGAGATGATGGAGGGATCAATTGGTTTTGAAAGCACCGAAGGTGTCGGCAGCACCTTCTGGTTTGAACTTCCGCGGTGTCATCACGACGGAGGCAAGCAGGTTGCCGCAGATAGGGCTGACAACAGCGGGACCGGCGGACAATTGCACGAAATTCGCGCCACCATGCTGTATGTCGAGGACAATCCCTCTAATTTGCAGCTCATGGAATTAATCGCGTCAAGGGTTGATGGCCTGGAAATGATTTCGGCACATACTGCGGAATTGGGTATCGATCTGGCTAAAAGCAAATTACCAGATGTGATCATACTCGACATAAACCTGCCTGGCATGAACGGCTTTGAGGCCTTGAAGGTTCTGCAAAGCGACAGCGAAACCCGCCATATTCCAATCCTTGCACTCAGTGCCAACGCCACACGCGCAGACATCGAAAAAGGCGAAGCCGCTGGTTTTCTGAAGTACCTTACCAAGCCCATCAAGGTGACGGAAATTACCGACGCGATTGAACGAGCCCTCAAAAACCAGGCAAAATCATGAAGGCATCAACAGATCACATCCGGGTCGGTCTGCATGACATTCTGGGCGACAAGGGATTGCTCACCAGCGATGGTGAACGTCAACGCCACGCAACCGATACCAGCGGTTTGGATAGCATTCTGCCATGGGCAGTGGCCTGCCCGGCGACTACTGACGAGGTGTCGGCGGTGATGGCATTTTGCAATGAGAACGGCGTTTCGGTTGTGCCCCAAGGAGGGTTGACGGGGCTCGCCGGTGGTGCCGTGCCGGTCGCGCAAGGACTTGCTTTGTCCCTGCATCGTTTACGTGGAATAGAAGAATTTGATGGCCAGGCCGGGACCCTGGAAGTGAAGGCAGGAACGACATTGCAAGAAGCCCAGGATTATGCCGAAGACCGGGGGTTTTTATTGGCACTGGATCTGGGTGGGCGCGGGTCGTGCCAAATTGGCGGTAATGTTTCGACCAATGCCGGGGGTAACCGTGTTCTGCGTTACGGCATGACGCGCGAGCAGGTGTTAGGCCTTGAAGCCGTATTGGCCGATGGCACGATAATCGATGCCCGCAACAAACTTTTGAAAAACAACGCGGGCTTTGATTTAAAGCATCTGTTCATCGGGTCCGAAGGGACGCTGGGCATTGTCACCCGAGTGACCTTGCGCCTGCGCGCCCTGCCCCACAGCCAGTCCGTCGCTTTATGCGGATGTGCAACGTTCGATGACGCGATCAAACTGTTACGAGCTGCCGATTCAAAACTTGGCAGCAATCTAAGCGCCTTCGAAGCCATGTGGCAGGAATTTCACGACATGGCCCTGAACGTCATGCCCGGTACCCGCCAGACTTTTGGCGAAGACTATCCATTATACGTGCTGATAGAGACCCGCGGCGGTGACCAGGATCGCGACCAACTGGCACTGGAAGAATTCCTCATCGACGCAACAGAAAGCGGCTTGATCAAGGACGCCATCGTATCACAGTCGACCAGCGATGTGGCGAGACTGTGGGCCATGCGTGACGCATCGGGCGAAATTACACGCAGCCTCAAATCATTCGCCAATCTGGACGTCAGCATCCCGATCGGTGCCATGGAAAATTTTGTCGAACGGGTGCGGGGCGCCCTTTCGTCGCGCTGGCCCCATGCCAAAGGCATCTATTTCGGGCACATCGGCGACAGTAACCTGCACGTTCTGTTCGGTTCACCCGATTTCCCGCAGACCGCCAAAAAACAAGTCGAAGCGCTGGTCTACGATCTGGTGCGCCAGGCCGGCGGATCTATTTCCGCCGAACACGGCATCGGCCGTGTCAAACGAGACTATCTGCGCTATTCGCGATCCGCCGCCGAGATCGAACTGATGCGGGCCATGAAGCGTACCCTGGACCCCAAAGGCATTCTCAATCCAGGTGCCGTAATTTAAAATGACCTCAATCTGAACTATGCCATTTGAAGAGCATTTAAACTTTTGGTGTCGCCGCTGGCATCACCATTTGTTGCAAATAATTCCTGAAAGTCAGTGGTTGAGCTTGTCATCTACTGGGCGGACATATTTGCATCGTATTCAAGTTGTAGATCAGGCAACATATACTTGTACTCAGACACGCCATACCTACTTATAGATTACTGACAATTTTGAGCGCGCTTTAGCATGGACGACAAATATTCACCCGAACTTGCAGACCTCATTTCGATGGGGCCAATTGTTGTTTATACATGTGAGGCGTTCGGAAAATTTAAGCCGCTTTCGACCACACCAAATATCACCGATCAATTGGGATATGAACCGGCCGAGTTTCTGGAAACACCCGGTTTTTGGGCCTCGAATATTCATCCTGACGACAGCGCAACCGTGTTTGAAACCCTGGACACCATTTTTGAAAAAGGCCATTGCAGCCACCGATACCGCTTTCGCCATAACGACGGCAGCTACCGGTGGATGCGGGATGATCTACGGCTGATTGTCGATGATCATGGTAAACCCAAAATTGTCGTCGGTTATTGGACTGATATTTCAGAACATGTAAATGCTGTACACGAACGCGAGGAAAAAGAAGCACGGTTTCGTGATTTCACGGAATCGGCTTCTGACTGGTTCTGGGAACAAGATGCGCAGTTCAGGTTCACCGAAGTGACAGCCGTCAAAGAAAACAACTTTGCAAAACGGCCAGAAGATGCTGTTGGACTTACCCGCTGGGAACTTATGGGTATCGACCCAAAAAAGGATGAACGCTGGGCTCGACACGTAGAGGACCTTGTGGCGCGACGCCGTTTTCGGGACTTCCGCTACAATGCGTCCGACGCTACCGGGAAAGAACATGTCTTCAGCGTTAGCGGAATACCCAAGTTCGATACTACGGGTGCGTTCAGTGGGTACCGGGGTACCGTTTCGGATCTTACGGAACTTGTCGAGGCGACCAACGCCAACGCACGTTTTCTATTTGCCCTTAATCACCTTTCGGTAGGCCTTGCCCTGTGGAGTGCCGAAGGCAAGCTGATTGTGTGCAACGAACACCTGCGCAAGACTGTGGCAGCGGTCGGCGAAGATTTGGAACCGGGTATTACATTCAGGGAATGGCTGCAAGTGCATATTCGCCACAGTGTCATACCCGAAGCCGTAGGGCGCGAAGATGCCTGGATCGCCGAGCGCCTGGCGTACTTTGAAAACCCTGTTGGCGAATACGAAATACAACGCGACGGTCGGTGGTATCTGTTCCGCCTTCAAAAGCTTCCCGATGGTACTTTGATGCATAGTGCATTCGATATTCACGAGATGAAGCACGACAAGGCGCGTCTTTTGAATTTTGCGGAATCAGCTTCGGACTGGTTCTGGGAAACAAACGCCGCCAATGAATTCACCTTTATCTCTCCTCAATACGGCAACCGTATTGGAATTCCCGTTGAAGCGATCATCGGCAAATCGATTCATGAGGCCGCTCCGCACACTATTGATGATGAAACCATATGGACATCCCTGACGGACAAGATGTCTGCCCACCAGGAACTTCGAGATGTAATTCAGTCACGAATTCTGGTCGATGGCACCGTTATATGGATTTCGATCAGCGCCAATCCCACTTTTGATGAGACAGGTACCTTCAAAGGATATCAGGGAACAGCGTCCGACGTTACCGCCCGGATCAATGCCGAACAGAAACTGCGGGATAGCGAACAACGTTTCAAAGACTACAGCCACGTTGCGTCGGACTGGTTTTGGGAATTGGACGAAAACCTTATTTTCTCGTACGTATCAGAAAATTTTGAAGCGGTCACCGGAGAACCCCCGGAACATTTCCTGGGGAAACACCGGGGAGAGATCAGGCCGACTGGTATTGACGACCAGACATGGGAGAAGTTCCTGGAAGACCTGGCGGCTCACCGTAGCTTTAGCAATGTCATCCACTCAAGAGTGCGATCAGATGGCACAGAAATCTGGCTTTCAATCAACGGCATGCCGCACTTTGACAAATTCGGAGCATTCCGGGGTTACCGGTGCACGGGCAAGGACATTACGGACGAAGTCGAGGCATCGAAAAAAGTAAAACGGGCCGAAGGACTGCTTTTTAACGCGATTGAGGTTATGGAGGACGGCTTTGTCCTGTTCGATGCGGATGACCGACTGGTGATCTGCAATCAGGAATACAAGGACGTGTACTATGAAATCGCCGATGTTCTGAAACCGGGTTCCACCTTCAGGGAAATTGCAGAGGCGGCCGCCACGGCCGGCCAGATATTTGATTCTTTGGAAGAGAAGGAAAAATGGGTCGCAGAGAGGATGGAACAGCACCTAAACCCGAGCGGTTCCTTTGACCAAAAACTGTCGCGAGGGAATTGGATCAGAGTTATCGAACAAAAGACGACCGAGGGCGGCATCGTCGGCCTGCGGATCGACGTTACCAAGGAAAAAAGGGAACAAGAGGAACTCAGGAAATTGTCCCACGCCCTTGAGCAAAGCCCAAGCATGGTATTCATCACCGATGCCAAGGGTAACATCGAATATATCAATGCGATGTTTACAAAAATAAGCGGATATTCGGCCAGCGAGGTGAGCGGAAAAAACCCGCGCATTCTGAAATCAGGCAGCACCCCGACCGAGGTGTATGACGAACTTTGGCGGACTATAAAATCCGGCCAGGAATGGCGCGGTGAACTGGAAGACCGCCGCAAGGATGGCTCCACTTTCTGGGCCTATGCCACGATCTCGCCGGTCACGAACGAAGTGGGCGTGATTACGCATTATGTTTCAATGCACGAGGATATCACCAAGCGAAAACAGATCGAATTCGTTGAATCCGAAGCTCGACAACAAGCAGAAATAGCCAACCGCGCCAAATCAGAACTTTTGGCCAATATGAGTCATGAACTTCGCACCCCCTTGAATGCCATTATCGGCTTTTCTCATATGTTCCAAGAGAAAGTGTTTGGCCCCCTAGGCCACGAAAAATATGACGAGTACGCAGCAGACATAACAAATTCCGGCCAACACCTGTTGACACTGATCAATGACATTCTGGATGTTTCCGCCATCGAGTCTGGAAAGTTGGAATTGAACGAAGAATTTATAGATACCGCCATGATTATCGAATCTTCCATCCGCATGGTTTCCAGCCGAGCCGAAAATGGCGATATATTGCTGCGCACGAATATCGCCGAAGATTTTCCAAAAATGTATGGTGACGAACGACGGATCAAACAGATTTTGATTAATTTGTTAAACAACTCAGTCAAATTCACTGACCCCGGAGGGAATGTGTCGGTTGAAGCACGACTTGCTGAGACAAGGAGCATCATTCTGACGGTAACCGATACCGGGATCGGTATGAATGAAACGGAATTGGCCAAGGCCCTGGAACAGTTCGGTCAGGTTGATAGCACCCATACCCGAAAGTACGAAGGAAGCGGCCTGGGGTTACCGCTAACCGTCGGCCTGGTCAATCTTCACAATGGCGATCTTGAGATCAAAAGCATAAAGGGAACGGGAACAACCGTGACGATCCGGTTCCCGCCAGAACGAACGGGCCGCTAGGACGTTCAGGCAAATATAATGACCAAAAGGACGTTCCAGCCGAAGTGGACCAGCCTTTGACTCTTATCAAGGACGTTTCTTCCTAATTCATCGACAGTATCTGCTTCCTGGGACAGTCCTGAGGTGAAGCATGGTGATTCGATGGCAACAAACAGACGGTATGCACCTGGATCTGCGAGGGATGTACCCTCCGGAACCGATGATCGAGATCCTGCGCGAGATCGATTGCGGAGCGGCCGGCCCGATTATTGTGCACATGGACCGGGATCCAATCCTTCTGTATCCGGAACTGGAAGATCGCGGCTGGTCGGCACAACACCACCCCGGCGGCGTTCCTTCTGAAATGGCACCGCATGCCAAACAAGCGCCCGTGATCCTGGTGTTGAAACCAGAGCCAAACAGTGACTGATACAGCCCCCCCAATTCCTGCCCCGCGCCAACATGCCTTTCCAGGGGAAATCCTCATGGGGGCGCAAAGCCGCCTGATCCCCTATCATCTACCCTTACGATTTTTTGTTGCCGCCGCCCTGTTTCATGTTGCGGCTTGGTTGTTGTTGACGGTCGGCCATGCCGATATTGCAGGTTATGCTGGCGGCCCCGGCATCGTATTAGCATCCCTGCATGCCCTGACGTTGGGGGCGCTGGCAATGACGGCCATGGGGGCCGCATATCAACTTCTCAATGTAGCGACGGGTATTACCACAGGACTGGCAATGGGCCGATTTGATGTCGCCAGTATTTCTTCGTGGCTCTATATTCCAGGTACGGTCTTGCTGGTCGCGGGCATGGCTGACGGGAACAATACCGCGATGCTGTTGGGTGGGGGATTGGTGGTCTCAGGCCTGATCGCTTTCGCGGTTATTATTGGCAACATCTTTTACCGTACCGTAGCACTGAAAGCCACAATGCGGCACGGCTGGGCAGCGCTCGTTTGCATGGTGTTCCTGGCGGTGGCCGGGCTGGTTCTGATTGTCGATTTTGAACTCGGTTTCCTGGGTACATCGGCATTGCCCGAACGTGCTGACCTGGCCTTCAGTCACGCCATCCTTGGTGGCTTTGGCTTCATGGGCCTGTTGGTCTTGGGCTTCAGCTATATCCTGATCCCCATGTTTGCCCTGTCCCCGGCACCGAATGAACGGCAATCCGGGCTATCTTTATCCCTGATTCTCTGCGGCCTCGCGCTCGCCGTTCCTGCCGCCCTTGCGGGCAACAAGCTGGCCCTGTTGCTGGCCGCTGCGATCGGGCTGGCAGGCGTTGCCGTGCATCTTATGATCATGCGCAAGGTGTTGCGTGAAGGCATGAAAAAGCGGCTAGGTATGTCATTCGTGATGGTTCGCAGCGGCTGGATTGCGCTACCGCTGTCCATCGGCATTGGGGGACTGGCGGCAGTCGCGCCTGAAACCTTCAATCTACCACCCCTGTTCATCTTCATCCTTATCTTTGGCTGGTTGCTGACCTTCCTGACCGGCATCTTGCAGCGTATTTTGCCTTTTTTGACGTCCATGCACGCACACAAACTGGGTCAGCGCGCGCCGCGCCTGTCGGAAATGGGCGACCAGGGGATCACCCTTAAAATGCATGCGGTCTGTCACGGTGGCGCGTTGCTACTGGTGTCGGCGGGGATCGTGGGTGATGTGGATGCATTGATCTTGATCGGCGGATTGACAGGAAGCCTGGGGGCGGCTGCATTTCTATGGTTCACCATTGGCGTCGGCAAACTTGTCGTCGGTTTTTACGCCAAAGATAAACGGGCACAACACCCCTGACGGAGGATATATGATGGACTATTCGCGGGCGATTTGCAGGACCCTGCATGAAGACCACATGGCGACGGTCAGGGTGCTCGAAAAGCTGGAAACAGCATTAATCAAGGTCGGTCGAAAAAGCCCTCCCGCCCCGCAGGATCCTGACCTGTCCCGCTTGCTAAGGGACGTCGCTGCCGTTATGCAAAGCGAAATCACAGGTCACTTCGCCTTCGAAGAAGATCATCTGTTCCCGCTGGTCGAGGAAATGGGAGAAACCGGTATGCTGGCGATCTTGCGGGACGAGCACGCGACCATACGACCGCTGGCCCAACGCATCACCGAAACGATCAGAGCATCACATGCAAATGGCTTTACTCCGGATGAATGGGCCGGGTTCTATGACCTGGGCCTGGAACTTGCCGAACGGGAAACCTTTCATATCCAAAAAGAGGAAATGGGGTTTTTACCCCTGCTGGATCAAATTCTCGAACCCGAAGACGATGGTGCCTTGTCCATAACTTTCGCCGAGACCAGGTAGTCCACCATCGTTCATCGTCGTTCGCAGCGTTTAATCAACCCGGCGGCCAAGCCAGCTTGGATAAGGAAAAGCGCAGGAAGGACCGGGCCCTTACATCATTCATCCACTACCAGATTGCTCAGTACCCCAATGCCTTCAACTTCGACTTCGCAGACATCGCCATCTTTCATGAACACAGGGGGCGTCCGTGCATAACCAACACCGGCGGGGGTTCCCGTGACGATAATGTCGCCAGGCTCCAACGTCATGCATTCAGTCAGCTTGGCGATCAGGTCATCAACGGGAAATATAAAATCTTTCGTATTGGCGTCCTGCATCGTTTGACCGTTCAGACGGGATTGAATTTGCAGGCCGTGCCCGCCCGGCGGCAGTTCATCGGCACTAACGAATTCAGGCCCGAACGCGCCGGTATTGTCAAAATTCTTACCAATCGTCCACTGCGAACTTTTGCGTTGATAATCCCGTAGCGTCGCTTCATTGAACAGTGAATACCCGGCTATAATGGACAAGGCATCACTCTTGGCAACATGACGGGCACGTTTGCCGACGATGGCGACGAGCTCGGCTTCATAGTCCAGTTTGTCAGAACATCGCGGGCGAATGATCGGTTGATTGTGACCAATCAAGGTTGTCGCACCACGGTAAAAAACCTCAGGGTATGTTGGCGGCTCGGCCCCGCCTTCGCGAGCATGGGCAGCATAATTTCGCCCGATGCAAATGATTTTTGGCGGACGCGGAATTAGGGGCAGGAAGCTCAGTCCTTCGTAGGAGACGCGGGCATCATTACCTGCTTTTTGCCCCACCTCGGCGGCCCGCGCCATGGCCTCGGACCCGGCTTCCAGAAATTGCACAAAATTGCTCGGCAAATCAGGTGCCGCTATTGAAAGATCGACAACGGTATCACCGTCACGAAAGCCAATCCGGTTTGCGCCATTATGGCTAAATGAAACTAATCTCATGATAAGTCGGTCCGTTCTTTTAATGTGATGTTCGGGTGTGAGGTTGTCAAATCAGGTGTTTCGCCAGAACCCGCCGATTCTGGTATAATGGATGATAAGTTCTTTCACCGCCATATCCGCGTTACGTTTCAGGACATGTTTTACAATCGCTTCATGTTCGTTGGCGACATCGTGCATGGGATTAGGCGCCCGGACCGACAATATTTCGGTAGCCGTTATTCTGATCGTATAGCTGATGGCATACCATCAGCAAAACAGTCTGTCCGCAGGAAAAATTTTTTCCACCCCAGACTCCACGCAAATATTTGACCGTATCGGCAAATTCGCTCAATTGGCAAAACATTGTCTCTTGGGACACAAATCCTTTATCTTGTATTTGAATTAAGGTTACCCTGAAACAATCCCCCAGCTTGTATATATAATGACAGATTGTGGAAAGTTTCCAGCGCAGTATGTACCGCTTGATTTAATTGATATGTGGGCTAGTAAGAGTACGCTATTGCGCAACCGAATAAATGCCAAAATGTTTCATGACGTTACCAGAGTAGATAGGCTAATTTTATGAAACCTGTAACGCTTTCTTTTGACAATGGCCCCACCCCCGGGATTGTCCGTCGTCATAGTAATTGGAACACTCAACGGCCTGATCTAAAGGAGGATCTGGCTCATCTGGTTCAAGATAT
>Ga0316204_10001604_pt1 | contig 59238 bp, 57 predicted proteins | sample 6monrhotite_MG_2_FD_205661 | JGI IMG/M metagenome (GOLD analysis project Ga0316204, IMG submission 205661) | Microbial mat bacterial communities from mineral coupon in-situ incubated in ocean water Damariscotta River, Maine, United States -... | ecosystem: Environmental > Aquatic > Marine >...
AAAAGGTTCTGGGCCAGCTGGAGCGGGGCGATGTGGCGCTGGACGAATCTATTGCGCTTTATGAACGGGGTGCGGCGTTAAAGGCGCGGTGCGAGGCCAAGCTGAAAGAAGCCGAAGAAAAGGTGGCCGCGATCACCTTGGACGGCGAGGGCAATCCCGTGGGGGCGAAACCTGTTGAAGGTCTCTGAGATAGACGGATCAAACGCACGGTTGCCGTTTCCGCAGGCCCTTGGCGCGGCGCAGGATGTCGCGGTGCATTGGATTGACGCAGCCCTCGCAAATGAAAGCAGCGATATCGCGCAGGCGATGCGCTATGCCACCCGTGGCGGCAAGGGATTGCGTGCGTTTCTGGTGTTGGAATGCGCCCGGATTTGCGGATGCAGCGCGGCGCAGGCCGGACCGGCGGCGGGCGCAATCGAGGCGCTGCATGCCTATTCGTTGATCCATGATGATCTGCCCTGCATGGATGACGACGACCTGCGCCGCGGCCAACCGACAGTGCACCGGAAATGGGATGAGGCAACGGCCGTTTTGGCAGGCGATGCCTTGCATTCGCTGTCGTTTGAATTGCTTGGTGAGGTGGATTGCGACCCCGCGCAGCAGATGGATCTGACTGTCAGCCTGGCCCGCGCTGCGGGCGTTGGCGGGATGGTCGGCGGACAGGCAATGGACATCGCGGCAAAGACCGCTGAGTTGCCTTTGACACTGGACGAGATCACCGCGCTTCAGGCCGGGAAAACCGGTGCCTTGATCACATGGTCCGCAATGGCCGGGCCGCGTATGACCGACACGGATGGCGCAGCGTTCAAATCCTATGCAGATGCGCTTGGCCTCGCCTTTCAGATCGCCGATGACATTCTGGATATCGAAGGCGACGCAGCCGTGGTTGGCAAAGCCACGGGCAAGGATGCGGGCGCGGGCAAAGCCACTTTTGTATCGCTGCTGGGGCTGGATGGGGCCAAAAGCCGCGCCTCTGACCTGGTGCAATCTGCCTGTGATGCCCTATCTTCCTATGGAGAGGACGCCGAAACCTTGCGAGAGGCCGCTCGCTTCGTTATTGCCCGCGAGAAATAGATCACCCGGAGGGGGGTTCAAATGACCGACCGACCTGTCACCCCGCTGCTGGACCGCGCCAAGCGGCCAGCCGACCTCAAACAATTCAGCGACTCTGAACTGAATACACTGGCCAGAGAGCTGCGGCAGGAAACCATTTCTGCCGTTTCCGTAACCGGTGGGCATTTGGGGGCAGGCTTGGGCGTTGTCGAATTGACCGTCGCCTTGCATGCGGTCTTTGACACACCGCGTGACAAGATCATCTGGGACGTCGGGCACCAGTGTTACCCTCATAAAATCCTGACCGAGCGGCGCGACCGTATTCGTACCCTGCGGCAGAAAGACGGGCTTAGCGGATTCACCAAGCGCAGCGAAAGCCCCTATGATCCTTTCGGCGCCGCCCATAGCTCGACCTCGATCAGTGCGGCGCTTGGCTTTGCCGTGGCGCGGGATCTGGGCGGAAACATCCCCGAAGGGCTGGGCGATGCGATTGCAGTGATTGGCGATGGATCGATCTCGGCCGGGATGGCCTATGAGGCGATGAACAACGCCGGGCATCTGGGCAAGCGGATGATCGTTGTCCTCAATGACAACGAGATGTCGATTGCGCCGCCCGTTGGCGCAATGTCCAGCTATCTGAGCCGTCTTTATGCCGAAGAGCCCTTTCAGGACTTCAAAGCCGCAGCCAAAGGCGCAGTAAGCCTTTTGCCCGAGCCCTTCCGCGAGGGCGCGAAACGGGCAAAGGATATTCTCAAAGGCATGGCCGTTGGCGGCACCTTGTTCGAACAGCTTGGGTTCTCATACGTCGGGCCAATTGACGGCCACGACATGAACCAGCTGCTGCCTGTATTGCGCACGGTCAAGGACCGCGCCACCGGGCCGATCCTGATCCATGTGCTGACCAAAAAGGGCAAAGGATACGCCCCCGCCGAACAGGCCCGCGACAAAGGCCACGGCGTGGCCAAATTCAATGTGGTGACGGGCGAGCAGAAAAAAGCCCCCTCAAATGCGCCAAGCTACACCTCGGTTTTTGCGCAAAGCTTGCTGCAAGAAGCGGCGGAGGACGACAAGATCTGCGCCGTGACCGCCGCGATGCCCGATGGCACCGGATTGAACCTTTTTGCAGAACGCTATCCCTCGCGGTGTTTTGATGTGGCGATTGCCGAACAGCATGGCGTGACCTTCTGTGCCGCGCTTGCCGCAGGCGGGATGAAACCCTTTTGCACGATGTATTCGACTTTTCTGCAACGTGGGTATGATCAGGTTGTACATGACGTGGCGATCCAGCGTTTGCCGGTTCGTTTTGCCATTGATCGCGCCGGATTGGTGGGTGCGGATGGCGCGACCCATGCGGGCGCATTCGATATTGCTTATCTGGCCAACCTGCCGGGATTTGTGGTGATGGCCGCCGCCGATGAGGCCGAACTGAAACACATGGTCGCCACAGCAGCGGCCCATGACAACGGACCTATCGCCTTTCGTTTTCCCCGCGGCGAAGGGCGCGGCGTAGACATGCCAGAGCGTGGCACGCCGATTGAAATCGGCAAGGGCCGGATGATTACCCAAGGGTCCAAGGTGGCGCTCTTGTCCTTCGGGACACGTCTGGAGGAGGTCGAGAAAGCCGCCGAAGCATTGGAGGCCAAGGGCATCACCCCTACGATTGCCGATGCCCGGTTTGCCAAACCTCTGGACCGCGAATTGATCCTGTCACTGGCCGCGGATCACGAGGCCCTGATCACCATCGAAGAGGGCGCGGTCGGCGGCTTTGGCAGCCATGTTGCGCAGTTGCTTGCGGAAGAAGGCGTGTTTGACGAGGGGCTGAAATTCCGCTCCATGGTCTTGCCGGACACGTTTATTGATCAGGCCAGCCCGGCAGACATGTATGCCGTGGCCGAAATGAACGCCGAACATATCGAGGCAAAGGTTTTGGATGTTCTGGGCATTGCCAGCCTTGGGGCGCAGCGGGCCTAAGGCTTTTTCTGCTGTTCCAGCAGCTGCGCCAACTGCCCCTCAATCACTAGCAAACGCGCGGTGACGTCATCGCGGTAGGCCCCGGTTTCGGCGTCTGCCTCTTCGTGGTGGGCGTCTTGCATGAAATTCACAATCAGACCCACCAAAAGGTTCACCACGGCAAAGGTGGTGACGATGATGAAGGGGATAAAGAACATCCATGCCAGCGGATAAACTTCCATCACCGGACGCACGATGCCCATGGACCAGCTTTCCAGCGTCATGATCTGAAACAGAGAATAGGCCGACAGGCCCAGCGTGCCAAACCAGTCAGGAAAACTGGACGCGAAGAGTTTTGTCGCGATCACCGAGCCGATGTAAAAAATCAGCGCCATCAGGAAAAACACGGACGCCATGCCGGGCAGCGCAGTGATGAAGCCTTCGACAACCCGGCGCAGACGCGGCGCGGCAGACACAAGGCGCAGCACCCGCAGGATGCGCAGCGCCCGCAACGCCGAGAAACCTTGCGCGGCAGGCACCAAGGACACGCCAACAATCACAAAATCAAAGATATTCCATCCATCACGGAAAAACCGCAGCCTGTAGGCCACCAGCTTGGCCGCCAGTTCCAGCACAAAGATCGCAAGGCACAGCCGGTCCAGCATCAAGATCAAACCGCCCGCCACATCCATAGCGGTCTTGGAGGTCTCAAGGCCAAGCAGCACGGCATTGAAAATGATCACCGACATAATCGCAGTGCCAAATCTCGGTGTTTCCAGAACTGCCTGAAGTCGTTGTTGTACCGTCATATTCCTGCCCATGCCGCGTTTGCCCCTATATGGCGATGGCCGGGTGCCTGAACAAGCCCGCGCAGGTCAGAGCAGCGCAAGACCGGCAAAAACACTGAGTGCTACAGCACAATATCCCAAAAGCACGTAAACACCGTCGTGGGTCAAAAGACCAAAGACCAGCAACGCCACGGTGGCCGCCCCGACGGAGGTGACCATTGGCAGAATTTCCAACAGCGGCCAGGCCAAGGGGATCGCGGCACAGACGGCAAGGGTGATCCACCGCATCACGCCTTTTGTCAGAAATTGCAGCCGCGCTTGCGAATGACGATCGAGAAATGCGCAAGGCTTGCGCATCCAGCGTACCGCCTGATGCAGCCGTTCGGATCGCAGGCGCTGGCGCAACAAGAACTCCGGCAGCCAGATCCGTTTGCGCCCTGACAGGGCCTGAACCGCCATCGTCACAATAATCATCGCGGCAAGGGTGGGCGTGCCGGGAATGCCAGACAGCGGCGACACCATCAGCAGCGCAATGAGCAGGATGAACGGGGTGATTGCCCGATCCCCAAATTGGCGCAGCAGATCGCGGAAGGACACCTTGCGGCCCTGCCCTGCCTGTTCCAAACCATCGAGCATTTCTGTCAGTCTATGGTCTGTCTCAGGTGCGGGCATAAGATCAACTTGAGGTTTCCCGCTTCAAAAGGTCGGTCAGACCACTTCGATAATCGGGGTATTGCGGTTGCCAGCCCAACGCCTCTTTGATCCGATTGTTCCTGACTTTCTTGCTTTCTGCGTAAAAGCTGCGGGCCATCGGGGTCATTTCTGCGGTTTCAAAGTCCATCGCGGGTGGCAATGGCACATCCAAAAGGGTCGCGGCATATCCGATCACGTCTTGAGGCGGCGCGGGGTCATCATCGCACAGATTGTAAATCGCGCCGGGCTGCGGGGAGCGGATCGACAATTCCAGCGCCTGCGCAATGTCTTCCACATGGATACGCGAAAACACCTGCCCCTCTTTGATGATCCGCCGCGCGGTGCCTTTGCGGACCTTGGCGAATGGGCCGCGACCGGGGCCATAGATCCCGGCTAGGCGGAAAATATGCAGCGGCAGATCAGGGATCGACTGCCATGCGGTTTCGGCACGAACACGGGCCAATCCACGTTTGGTTGCAGGTGTCAGTGGCGTATCTTCATCCACCCAATCACCGCCATGATCACCGTAAACACCGGTTGTCGATAAATACCCTACCCAGCGCAAATGCGGTGCGGCCGCGGTGATCTGCCCGCGCAACGCGCCCAGCACCGGATCGCCCTCCGGACCCGGCCCCGCCGACACCAACACATGTGGCACCTGCGCCAAAAGCGGCGCAATATCCGTACCCGGCCAAAGCAAAGGTTCGACACCCGTGGCCGCAATATCATCCCGTTTGTCCGCGCTGCGCGTTGTTCCGATGATCCGCCAACCCTGCGGGATCAGCCGGTCGGCCAATGCCCGTGCGCTGTATCCGTGGCCCAGAGAAAGAAGTGTTTTATCCATGCGCAATACCTGCCCCTTTGCGCCCGGCGCAGCAAGAGGGCAATGGTCATTTCCGGCGGCCCAACGCCAGCACAGACACTGTGCGGAATAGCAATCTCAGATCCAGACAAAGGCTTCGGTTGTGCTGATAGATCAGATCAAGCTTGGCCTTGCGCGGCACAAAAACACGCGCGTAAACCGCATCTGTTTCGGCCGGGGTTTGGCATTGCTGTAGGCGCCGATCCTCAGCCCGGTGGCACATAACGCTGGCCAGTCCCGTAACCCCCGGACGGCTTTGTAGGACTTGCCCATAAATCTGCGGGAACCGTTCAACGTAACACCGAAGCGGCGGACGGGGCCCGACAAAGCTCATGTCGCCGCGCAGGATATTCCACAGTTGCGGCAGCTCATCCAATCGAAACCGCCGCAGCCAGACGCCACTGCGTGTGACCCTGCCGTGCTTGTCCCCGCCGGTTACACCCTGATCTGCCCCGACATTGGTCATGGTCCGCAATTTCCACAATCGAAACGCAACCTCTGGCGTTTTCATCCGCTCGGAGACAAAGAAAACCGGCCCATCTTCGGCCACCAAAAGCCACAGCAGCAAAAGCGCCACCGGAACAGCCAAAAGCAACGCCAACAACACGACCAACAGCAAATCAAAAAGCCGTTTGGACAAGGGCATCAAACGGCGCAGGCCTGTTGCCTTGGCCCGCTTTGCCATTCCGAGACCAGCTTAACCGCGTTCACCTCTGGCACTGCATGGCCCAGCACACGGCCAAGCAAATCCACGTTCAGTGTCACGTCGGGGATCACATCAGCCCTGGCCTGCCGATAGGACCATGGCAGCCCAGCAGCATCCAAAAGCGACCGCGCTTCAATTGCACCGCTGAGCGCCACGTTCAAAACCGGTGGCACATGCGGCACCCGTGTAAGTTGACAAATCAACTTTGCCAGATCCACCCCACCAGTATAACTGCGGCGCGGAGTTGTGCCATCAGGCAGCTGGTCGATCCGCATCCCCCTGTGCCAGCCGCCAAGGATTGCATCAGCGCCTGCAACATTGCCGATGCGCAACGATGTGACAGGCTGATCCAATGCAATGCCGATGGCGTGGGCCTCTTCTTCCATCCGCAGTTTTGACCGGCCATAAGCGCCGTTCGGGCAAGGGCGTGTGGTCTCGGACAATGGGCCAATCTGCCGACCATAAACCGCGGCGGAAGATGCCAGGAACACTCGTGGGCATCCCGCCGCCTTTGCCGCCTGTACTGCAGCGCAGGCCAGATCGCTATTCAACCCGAAATCAACAGACGGCTCTCTTGTGCCCTTTGGCACGACCCCGGCCAAACAGACCACCGCCCGTTTGCCCCGTGCCGCGGCGATGAGAGCGCTTTGGTCCAACAGCGGGTCAAATCGGACGTCACCCAATCCGATTTGCCGGCTTTGGCTGATCAAATCATGATCCATCGGCCAATATTGGCGGCACATACGGCCCAATCGTCCACCCGCGCCAAGCACCAAAACCGGGCTTTCGCCGAGGCGATCTATCGCGGATATCACACCAGAACCATCCATCACCCAACGCTATCGGTGAAATGGTTAACAGATCATTATGTTTGGATGATCAGATCACGATCCGCTTGTCTTTGGGCACCAATGCGTTGATCTGCGCAATATGTTCGGGCAGGCAAGTGCCCAGAAAGTCGTAATGTTCAACCGCATGCGCCCGCGCCGCGCTGCCCAAACGCGCAAAATCATCAGGTCGCGCCAGCACATCCACCACCTGCGCCGCCAGCGCCTCGTGATCAAAGAAATCAACCAACATCCCGGTTTCGCCATGGGTTACAGCCTCGCGCACGGAAGGAACATCAGAGGCAACGATCCGGGCGCCCATCGACATCGCCTCAAGCAAGGACCACGACAGAACAAAGGGCATCGACAGGTAGATATGGCAACTGCTGATCTGGATCAGCTTGCAAAAATGATCGTAGGGGATCTGTCCCAGAAAATGCAGGCGGTCCCAATCCAGATCCTTGCCAACTTCCGCCTCCATCTCGGCACGCAAGCCGCCCGGCGTCTTGGCCTTGCCGCCGTAAGAGACGTCATTGCCGCCAACGATCAAAATCCGCGCGTTCGGCCGTTCGCGTTGGATGCGCGGCAAAGCCCGCATTAAGGTGTGAAACCCGCGCGTCCGCTCCAGATTGCGAGCGACATAGGTCACGACCTCATCTTGCGCTGTCAGGGGTTTTTCCAACCGTCCCAGCCCAACCTCTGCTGTCGGGTCAGGCTGCAACAAATCCGTGCGAATACCGTCATGGCAAACATAGAATTTCTCATGAAAGCGATTGGGAAACCGATCCTTTTGCCAAACTGTCGGACATTGGCCCAAATCGACCGTTTCAATATTTGCCAGAGGCACGGCGTTGCGGGCTTGCATCAAGAACGGAGCATGATCCGTCGGCGGCTCTGCCGGATCAAAGCCAACGGTGCCGCCGGTCATGTTGTAGTAATACTCAAAGAACCCGATGATTGGCACATCTGGCCAGACCTGCTTGAAAAACGTCAACTCGCCCCAGCCAACATGCCCGATCACGATGTCGGGTTTGAACCCTTCCTCTTGCTCCAGCTTTCGCGCCGCGGTCGCCGCGCCAAAACCTGCCCCCGCGGCGGCTTCCCACACCTTTGACAGGCCATAGGCATCTTTGGCTGGTGTCCGGTGCGGCTTGTAGATGCAGGTTTTTACACCTTCAAAGGACGGCGCATTGCGGCGCTGGGTAAGGAAGTAAATCCGATGTTCGCCCTGCGCAGCCAACCATTGCACCAGCTCACGGTATTGCCCCGGCATGTTCTGATGAACAAATAAGATATTCATGTCAAAGGCCTGCAATTGAGAGCGTTGTGCGCAGATAACCAGAGCGCGCCCATCTTGGCAACGCAACCAGACGTTTATCGCTTGCGACTGCGCAGGCGTTCTTTCATCCGCGCTTTGCCCTCGGGCGTGCCATCGTGAAACGAGCCAAACACTTTGTCCCACGGCACATCAAGGCTTCCATAATTCACCTCAAAATAGCGGTGATGGATCTGATGGTGGAACATGCCCAAATGCACCCGCTTGAGATTGCGAAACCAAAGCCCCTCAAACCCGGTGTGAGTCGTAACCGCGTAAAGCGCATAATACATCAGATGGAAAATCACATGCACCGGATGCGTCGGTAAAACGAAATGGATCGCAACCGTCCCAAAGAACATCAGATGTTCGAGCGGATGCATGGATAGGCCGGACCAAGGCCCCACATCCGTGTTCCGGTGGTGCAGCGCATGGAACCGATACAGCAGGTTGGAGTGTAGCAAACGATGTATCCAATAGAAGTAAAAGCTTTCCCACACCGGCACAAAAAAGAAGAACGCAATGAACCAAACGGGCGTTTGGGCGAAACTGGTCAGCGGCGCATACCCATTGGAAAGCGCCCACCACAGCAAAACTTCAAACCCCGACCAGATTGTGACCCCAGAGGCGAGTGACCAGAACATGTTGTCCAGGACCTGTGAGTTGAAACTGAACATCCGTCCTTTGCGCGGAAACGGGCGCGGATCGTATTTCTTGTCCTGCCCCTGAACTGCATAAGTATGAAACCATAGATGCAGCCCACCTGCCACGATCACAAACAGCACGAAGTTGCGCAGGAAAATCAGTGACGCCCACGAAAGATCCAACGTTCGGGTCTGATCCAACTGCGGGCTCAGCCAAAAGTAGCTGCCGAATGCCAAGCCAAGGATCGCCATGTTGATCGTGAAAAAGAACCAGGCGCCCGCATACCATTTGAACACGTGGAGCGGTTTTGGCGGCCATTGCCACAACGGCGAGACTTGAAGCGGCAGGTCCGGTTCATGATTCCATTCTCGCCGCGTGTCGCTCATTTTGTGTACATCTGTTTCTTGAAGGCTCTCGTGCGTTGTGTCGCATCGGCACTGCCGTCATGGAATGAACCAAACCACTTGTCCCAAGGCATTTCGACGGTGCCATAATTGCACTCAAAATAACGATGATGCAGCTGATGAAAGAAATCGCCCATCTTGGCCTTCTCCTCATCCCGCACAACCAGTTGATCAAAGCCCGAATGTGAGAACACCGGATGCACCGATTGCACATAACCATGAAACAGAATGTGAATCGGATGGCTGGGCACAATCAGATGGATCGCAAAATTCGTATAGAACAGAAAATGCTCCAAAGGGTGCATAGAAATGCCGGACCACGGCCCAACATTGACGTTGCGATGGTGCAGAGCATGGGCGTGTTTGTAGATCGCCGGGACATGCAGCAACCGATGCACCCAATAAAAATGGAATGACGACCAAATCACCAGAAACGGGAACATCAACACAAACCAAACGGGATTGTCCGGAAACAACATCGCCGGCGCATAGCCATTCGCCATCATCCAGAGCACAGCCCATTGGGCAACTGTCCACAGAGTAACGCCACTGACCAAAGTCCAGAACATATTGTCCCAAACTTGATTGCCAAAGGTATAAGTGCCGTTATCGCGGGCCAGATCACGGGCATCATATTTGGTCTGATTGCCTTGTTTACGCCAGTGATAGAGCCACATATGCAACCCGCCCGCGCAAATCGCTTGCGGCAACAGGTTGGCCAGCCACACCCGAACCATCCACCCGGCCTGAAAGCTCTGCATTGTCTCTAACGCGGGCAAAAGCGTGAAATAGATCGCCACGGAAAATACTGCGGTGATCGTAATTGTCGAAACGGCCAACCAATATGCGGCATACCACCTCAACACCGCCACAGGTTGCGGTGGCCAGCTAAAAAGCGGGTTGTTCCGAACCGGCCCCGGATGATGATGCCAACGCTCTGCTTCTGCACCAATTTCCGGTTCAATGGCCATAGTCGGATCCTTCTGAGTCCAATATCGCCTTCAGCTCGGCCAGATGTCGTGCGTCTTGTTCAGGGTAGTTTTCCAGCTCTTGTGCCGTCTTCTCGGCGATCTCATCAGAGATGCGTCGCAACGGCAAACCAGTTTGCAGGGCCTTGATGTAAGTTTCCGCCGCACGTTCAAAATAATAGAGCCTATTAAAGGTATCTGCGACCGTATCCCCGATCACCATCACCCCATGAGAGCCCATGACCATGACCTTTTGTTTGGGATCGGTCAGCAATTGGGCACAGCGCGCGCCTTCGTCCTCAAAAGCCAGACCGCCATAGTCTTCGTCAATCACAACGCGGTTGAAAAACGTACAACAGTTCTGATCAATCGGCGGCAAGCGGCTGTCTTGCAAACAAGCCAAGACAGTTGCGTAGATCGAATGCACATGCATCACACAACGGGCATGGGCGCAGGCGCGATGCACCCCGCCATGAAGCCCCCAAGCCGTCGGATCAGGTGCATTAGGGCCTGATAAGGTCTCTGGATCGTTGGCATCGACCATCAACAGATCACTGGCGCGGATACGGGAGAAATGAACCTGATTGGGGTTCATCAGGAACTGCGTACCCTCGTCATTCACAGCCAGAGAAAAGTGGTTCGCGACCCCTTCGTGCATTTCCAAACGGGCGGTCCAGCGGAACGCCGCAGCAAGATCCACGCGTTCCTGCCAGTGATCCATATTCTGCCGAATCTGTGTGACGCTCATTCTTTGTCCCTCCATTTGTTTCACTCTGGCAAAGAGGCCGACAGGAAACCTTTCAAAAACGACATTCAAAGTGGTCGACTAGCGACCCATGCGTATCCGTTTCCGCACAGAATATAAGCTTCACGCAGCCCGTGCGGTTTGTCTGTTGGTTCTTGCAAAACAGTACCGCCCGCCGCTTCGGCTTTGGCGCAGGCTGTTTCGGGGTCTGTGTCGTAAAGCCGGATCTCGATCCCGCCGCCGCGTGGCGGGTTTTCGGGTAAAAGGCTAAGCAACGGGTTGGAATGGTACGTGCCGTCACTGTGCAACTGAAAGACCTGATCGCCATATTTTACGATCGCAAAATCCGCGGTAGGTTGAAACGCCTGCATGCCAAAAACAGTCTCTAAAAAAGAGATTTACGCAGAAACATCACGCACCAAAAGGTTCAGTCCGATGCCGCGTAGGCTGGCACCAAACTCTTCGGCTGAGACCTTGTCGAAATCCATCTGTTCTTTCCTCGGTTGAACCCGCTCAAACCGTGTGTCACCTTGGGCCATGACGCAAGAAATTTTTCCCTCATGGCCCGATGTCGCCGCCCAACTGGTCAATGTGGCCGCTGGGCGCACCGCTGCTGATACGATTATCAAGGGCGGCAAATGGGTCAACGTTCACACCCGCGAAATCCTGCCTGACCACGATATTGCCATCGCCGCAGGACGGATCGCCCTTGTTGGGCCAGATGCCAGCCATTGCCGCGGGCCAGACACCCAGATCATCGAGGCCAAAGGCCGCTATATGATCCCCGGCCTGTGCGACGCGCATATGCACATCGAAAGCGGGATGCTCACACCGGCAGAGTTCGCCCGAGCCGTGATCCCCCATGGCACAACATCCATGTTCACAGATCCCCATGAGATCGCCAATGTTCTGGGCCTTGAAGGCGTGCGCATGATGCATGACGAGGCGCTGATGCAGCCCGTGAACATATTTACCCAAATGCCATCCTGCGCCCCATCCGCGCCCGGAATGGAGACGACAGGCTTTGAGATCAGCGCCGAAGACGTGGCCGAGGCCATGCAATGGCCGGGTATCATTGGTCTTGGCGAAATGATGAACTTTCCTGGTGTCAGCAACGCCGATCCACAAATGCTGGCGGAAATTGCCGCGACCCAGCGGGCGGGCAAGACGGTCGGCGGGCATTATGCCTCACCCGACCTTGGACCCGCTTTTGCCGCCTATGTCGCGGGCGGTCCGGCGGATGACCACGAGGGCACATGCGAGGCCGACGCAATTGCCCGAATGCGGCAAGGAATGCGGTCCATGATCCGCCTCGGCTCCGCTTGGTATGACGTCGAGACGCAGATCACAGCGATCACCGAAAAGGGTCTGGATCCGCGCAATATGATCCTGTGCACCGATGACAGCCATTCGGGCACATTGGTCAACGATGGGCATATGAACCGCGTTGTGCGCCATGCCATCGAGTGCGGCTGTGATCCGGTTGTGGCCTTGCAAATGGCCACGATCAACACCGCCACACATTTCGGGCTGGAACGCGATATCGGGTCGCTCACCCCCGGACGCCGCGCGGATATTGTGCTGACCTCAGACCTCAAAACTCTCCCGATAGAGACTGTTATTGCCCGCGGTCAGATCGTGGCCGAGGTGGGCGAATGTCTGGTGGATTGTCCACACTACGATTGGCCACAAGCAGCACGCAAAACCGTGAACATGGCTAAGGATCTGACAGGCACAGATTTCCGCATTGATGCCCCCAAGGGTGCCAACGCGGTCACCGCAAATGTCATCGGAGTGGTAGAAAACCAAGCACCCACACGGGCCTTGAAGTTTGAGCTGCCGGTAACCGATGGACAGGTCCAAAGCACCGGAGAGGTTTGCCAGATCGCATTGGTCGAACGTCACCGCGCAACCGGCGGGGTCGTCAACGCGTTTGTGTCCGGGTTCGGCTATGAGGGGCAAATGGCGATGGCCTCTACCGTGGCGCATGACAGCCACCATATGATTGTTGTGGGCACAGACCCGGAACAGATGGCACTGGCGACCAATCGTTTGCGCGAAGTGGGCGGCGGGATCACGATCTTCCGCGATGGCGTGGAACTTGCGCTGGTCGAATTGCCGATCGCAGGCTTGATGTCCGACAGCCCCGCCACCGAGGTTGCCGCCAAGGCTGAAGGCATGATGCAAGCCATGCGAGATTGTGGTTGCACGCTCAACAATGCCTATATGCAGCATTCCCTGCTAGCGTTGGTTGTCATTCCCGAATTGCGGATCTCTGACCTTGGGTTGGTCGATGTCCGGTCCTTTGAATTTATCCCCGTGTTAGAGCCTCATTCATGACCAAAATCCTGACCCCGAACGCCCGCCCTTCGGAAGAGTTCACAGATGCCACCGCCGCCGTTGACCGCCTGACAGAGCTATACATGGAAGCGACGGGGTTCCTGCGAGATCAATTCAACGCCGCAATGCAGGACACTCCGCAGGAGGTCCGCATCCGTGCGTTTTATCCAGAGGTCCGGTTTCGCACCTCCAGCTATGCTCATGTCGATACGCGGCTGGCCTTTGGGCATGTGTCCTCACCGGGCACATTTGCCGCCACGATTACCCGGCCTGATTTGTTTCGCAATTACCTGATCCAACAGATTGGCCTCTTGCTTGAGAACCACGGGCAACCGGTGATCATCGGGCCATCCGACACACCGATCCCGGTGCATTTTGCCGTGACCGGTGAAAGCGCTATGGAGATCCCACAGGACGGCGCCGCCGAATTTACCTTGCGCGATGTGTTTGATGTGCCGGATCTGAGCACCACAAACGATGACATCGTGAACGGCACCTATGTTCCACAGGACGACGTGCGGCCGCTTGCACCCTTCACCGCGCAGCGGGTTGATTATTCTTTGGCGCGTTTGGCGCATTACACCGCGACCGATCCAGAACATTTTCAGTGTCATGTCCTGTTCACCAACTACCAGTTCTACGTCACCGAGTTTGAAGACTATGCGCGGGCCCAACTGAACGACCCAAACAGCGGCTACACCTCGTTTGTCTCGACCGGTAATGTCGAGATCACCGACGGTGGCACGCCATTGGGCGAGACCCAAAAGACCCCGCAGATGCCAACCTACCATCTGAAACGCGAGGACGGTTCCGGTATCACGCTGGTCAACATCGGGGTTGGCCCATCAAACGCAAAAACCGCCACGGATCATATCGCCGTGTTGCGGCCCCATGCATGGCTGATGGTCGGGCACTGCGCAGGCCTGCGCAACAGTCAGGCCTTGGGCGATTTTGTGCTGGCTCATGCCTACCTGCGCGAAGATCACGTGCTGGATGACGACCTGCCGGTCTGGACCCCGATCCCGGCATTGGCCGAAATCCAGATCGCGCTGGAACGTGCCGTGGCACAAGTGACCCAGCTTGAAGGCTATGAGCTCAAGCGTGTGATGCGTACCGGCACCGTGGCCACGATCGACAACCGCAATTGGGAATTGCGTGATCAATCCGGCCCGGTGCAACGGCTGAGCCAATCGCGGTCTATCGCACTCGATATGGAAAGCGCGACAATCGCCGCCAACGGATATCGGTTCCGGGTGCCTTATGGAACGCTGCTGTGTGTCTCGGACAAACCGCTGCACGGCGAGTTGAAACTGCCCGGAATGGCGTCAGATTTCTATAAAACACAGGTTGCACGGCATTTGATGATCGGAATTCGGGCCATGGAATTACTGCGCTCCACCCCACTGGAACGCATTCACAGTCGGAAATTGCGCTCGTTTGACGAAACCGCCTTCCTCTAAAGGCCAAAAACAGCAGAAAATCGCATGTTTTGCGGTTTTTCGCGCCACTATTCGTTGTGTTATCCTACAACATACCGTTACATTCCGCTCACAGGGCCCTAAATTCGGGCGGTCTAAGGAGATAAAAAGATGGCAACCAAACCTATGACAAAGACTCAGCTCGTCGCCGCATTGGCAGATGAAATGGGCACAGACAAAAAATCCGCAGGCGCAGCGCTGGACGCGGTTTGCAACCTGATCACACGCGAAGTGTCCGGTGGCGGCGCAGTGACCCTGCCCGGCGTTGGTAAGATCTACTGCCGCGAGCGCCCAGAGCGCATGGTGCGCAACCCTGCGACCGGTGAACAGTTCAAGAAAGAAGCGGACAAGGTTGTGAAAATGACCATCGCCAAAGCGCTGAAAGACAGCGTCAACGGCTAAACCCCGCAAGCTTTGAGTATTAAAGGGTCGCCCTCTGGCGGCCCTTTTTGTTTGTGCAGACGCCGGCGATCACTGCAGTTGATCAATCCCATTGATGATATGGCCAACGAGACCATAATCCTGCGCCTCACTGGCCTTGAGCCAGAAGTCACGTGCCGTGTCGGCAGCAATCTTTTCCGGGGCCTGCCCTGTCGCCTCAGCAAAAAGCTGATCGAACCGTTCGCGCATAATGCGGATTTGGTCGGCCTGGATCATCATATCCGTCGCCTGACCGCCAATGCCGCCAGAGGGTTGATGCAAAAGGAAACGGGTGTTGGGCAAGCAATACCGATTTTCCTTTTCCGCCCCGACAAAAATAAGCGCGCCGGCGCTGGCCACCCAGCCTGACCCGATGGTACGGACCTTGGGGCGGATAAATTTGATCACGTCATGCACCATATCACCCGATTCCACATGGCCGCCGGGTGACGAGATATAGACGTTGATTGGATCATCACTTTCCTCGGCCAAGGCCAGCAGATGCGTAACTGTACGCTGTGCCAGCTTGTCATTGATCTCGCCCGTGATCACCACATTGCGGCTTTTGAAGAACAAGGCACTGATGCGGTCGCCGTCGGTCTTTTCCGGTTGGGTGTCATCCAACAAATTGATCTTCATAAAAGCCTCCTGATTTCGATGAATGATCAAACGCTAACCCTGCACGCAGGGGTTGTCCATCCGTCCCATAGGCGTCAATCCGCCCCTTGCCCTTGGGTGCAATCTGGGAAACTGTCGCGCTTGGATACCGAAGGGGCAAAGATGGATATTCGTGCAATTCTGATGGGCCTCGTCTTTGCGATGATGTGGTCCTCTGCCTTTACCTCGGCGCGGATCATCGTTGCAGATGCATCGCCCCTGTTTGCCCTTTCCCTGCGCTATCTGGTGTCCGGCCTTTTGGGGGTCGGGATCGCACTGGCATTGGGGCAAAGCTGGCGGCTGACCCCCGCACAATGGCGGGCGACCGCGATCTTTGGTGTGTTGCAAAACGCGATGTATCTGGGCATGAATTTTGTCGCGATGCAAAACATCGAGGCCTCTCTGGCCGCCATCATCGCCTCCACCATGCCTCTGATCGTCGGTTTCGCTGCGTGGATTCTTTATGGTGAACGGCTCAAGCCGCTGGGTGTGGCAGGTTTGGTGGCGGGTGTCGTCGGGGTGGCCATCATTATGGGGGCCCGGCTGAGCGGCGGCGTCGATATGTTCGGTATCGCACTTTGTGTGGCGGGTGTCCTGGCGCTTTCTGCCGCGACATTGCTGGTGCGGGGTGCCACATCGGGTGGTAACTTCCTGATGATTGTTGGGCTGCAAATGTTGGTGGGCTGCGTCGCCCTGTCGATTGCCACATTGCTGTTCGAAACACCGCGTATCAATCCAAGCTGGCCATTGGCGATTGCCTTTACCTACACCTGTCTTGTGCCCGGTCTCGCCGCCACTGTGGTCTGGTTCTGGCTGGTCAACCGGATCGGCGCCACACGTGCGGCCACTTTCCACTTTCTCAACCCGTTTTTCGGCGTTCTGGTCGCCGCTGTGTTGCTCAATGAGTCGCTCGGCTGGCGCGAAGCCTTGGGCGTTTTGATCATCACCATGGGGATTCTGGCCGTTCAAATCTCAAGGCAAAGTCGCCAATAAGACGTAAAGCTATCGTTTTTTGCCGCAGATCGCGCTCGGCGGCGCTACAAAACGTGCAAAAGCTAGCGCCATGAACAGCGCCCGCCTCATAGATCAGACCACCGCGCCGCGGTCTTATGCCTTCGTGCTTTTGCCGGGGTTTTCGACGTTGGGCTTTTCGTGTGCATTGGACACACTGGCACTGGCCAACCATCACCCGTCTGGCCAGAAATTCTACAAATGGCGCCTGATCTCCGAGAGCGGAGAACCCGTTCGCGCCTATAACGGTGTCAGCATAGAAGTCGACAGCGGCCTGACAGAACTGGATCGAAACGAGACATTGATTGTCTGCGCTGGCGAAAATGCCGGGCGCGGCAGCACCAAGCCGTTGCTCAATTGGCTCCGCCGTGAAACCCGTAAAGGCATGGACTACGGCGCGTTGTCGTCCGGCACCTATACGCTGGCCTTGGCCGGGTTGATCGGCGGCAAGCGGGTCACGACCCATTGGGAATACAAAACGGCGCTGGCTGAAATGCTGCCTGACGTGATCATGGAAGACACGCTGTATTCCGTAGACGGGCGCGTCTTTACCTCGGCCGGCAATGTGGCTTCGATGGATTTGATGCTGCACCGCGTGAACAAAGACTATGGCAACGACATCGCCACATGGGTCGCCGATCAGATGGTCTATACCGTGCCGCGAGTCCACAGCCAAAGGCAACGGATGTCGCTGCAATCGCGGCCCGAGGTGCGCAACGCCAAGCTGCTGTTGGCGCTGCAAATCATGGAAAACAACCTGGAAGACCCGCTGCGCCCGGAAGAGATTGCCGGCGTCGTCACTCTTAGCACCAGACAGCTGGAACGTCTGTTCGCAAAATACCTCAGCACCTCGCCAAAGCGGTATTATCTGCACCTGCGTCTGGAAAAAGCGCGCAATCTGCTACGCCAAACGGATTTATCGGTCACGGATGTCTGTGTGGCCTGCGGCTTCAAATCACTGTCGCATTTTTCAAAAAGCTACCGGTCGGCCTATGGTATCCCTCCGGGCATGGAGGCCTCTGACGGCAAAGTGCTGTGGTCAGATTCGGTGCATCGTTAATCCCGGCTCCGCCGAAAGCCTGTTCTTGATAGATAAGCACTCTGGCCGCTTATACCATCGTCCATCACATATCGGTGCTCAGACCACACAAACCCTTTGAATTTCCTGCCGTCGCCCCATCTAATGTGCCAACCGCATCGACAGGAGGATCTCCATGCCCCGCTACGAAAAGAACCCGGACGCCATCGCGGCCCTTTCGCCCGAAGAGTTCCACGTCACCCAAGAAAGCGGCACCGAACGCCCCGGCACTGGCAAGCTGCTGAACAACAAAGAACCCGGCATTTACGTTGATATCGTATCGGGTGAGCCGCTGTTTGCCTCGTCGGACAAATACGAATCCGGTTGCGGCTGGCCCAGTTTCACCAAAGCCATCGAACCGGCCCATGTTGCAGAATTGCGCGATGCCAGCCTTGGCATGATCCGCACCGAGGTGCGCAGCACCCATGGCGACAGCCACCTTGGTCATGTGTTTCCCGACGGTCCACCCGACCGCGGCGGGCTACGCTATTGCATCAATTCCGCCTCCTTGCGGTTTGTGCACCGTGATGACATGCAAGCCGAAGGCTACGGCGATTATCTGAACCAAGTGGAGGACATCACATGAGCAATGAACGCGCAGTGCTGGCAGGCGGCTGTTTCTGGGGCATGCAGGATCTGATCCGCAAACGCACCGGCGTGGTCTCGACACGGGTGGGCTACACTGGCGGCGATGTGCCTAACGCCACCTACCGCAACCACGGCACCCACGCCGAAGGGATCGAAATCATCTTTGACCCCGCCAAGACCTCTTATCGCGAGCTGTTGGAGTTTTTCTTTCAGATCCACGACCCGACCACAGCCAATCGGCAAGGCAACGACATGGGTATGAGCTATCGGTCCGCAATCTATTTCGTAGACGAACAGCAAAAAGAGACCGCATTAGACACGATTGCAGATGTCGAAGCTTCAGGTCTCTGGCCCGGAAAAGTCGTGACGGAAATTGAACCTGTGAGTGATTTTTGGGAAGCAGAACCAGAGCATCAGGACTATCTGGAACGCCAGCCCAATGGCTACACTTGCCATTTTGCACGGCCAGATTGGGTGCTGCCAAAGCGCGCGGCTGCGGAATAAGAACTTGGTCGGGCGGCTCGCCCGGCCTACCCCTCCGCGACCCTCGGACGCCCCGCCGCCTCCACGGTAACGGTTGCTTCCACAAACACTTCACGCGCTTCAACTCCGGCGGTTCGGATATCACGGGTTACCGTTAACTGGATGTCCTGCGCACCAGCTTCCACGGCTTGCGCCTGCGCCGCATCGCGCAAAACAGTCTCTAACAAGGCTAATGCACTATCTTGGTCACCAAAATCGCTTGGCCCATCGGCGAGATGCACCCGGTATTTGCCCTCGCTGGGCGACGTGACCGTACCGCTTTGCCGCATTGTGACGCGCCCGACAACGGCACCGATCGCATTGGCAACGCCCGCATGCTCTGGCAAGATCATGCGGGTACCAAGCCGCCGCCCCACAGCGGGGTAATAACTGGGCGCAGAGGCGCCAAGCCCCACAACATCAACCGCAAGTCCGGTGTTCAGTCGCACCAACCCCTGATGCCCGCTCATGCCCCGTTGCATCAGAACATGCCGCGCCAACACATCCGGCGCCACGTCAAATTCAGGGATTTCCTCTGCAAATGCGGTCTCTAACAAGGCCAAAGCTGTTTGATGCGTCAACCGGTCGATGATCATTTCTGCAATGTCATCTTCGCTATTGGACAAGACATCACCGCCGCCGGTCCGCCGCCGACCGAACAACCGCAAGGCCTTGCGCGCTGCCCCGCTGTCCCACTCCATAACCCGGCCCAGCACATGGCTGGCATCTGATGGCGTCACACCAGCAATTTGGATCTGGCCGCGCTCAACCAGACGTTTAAGTGCCCCCAATTCAATCCGCGACCGGATGATATCACCTAACGGATGCACCTGATCGCCAATCCGGTCCAGCAGGGCCTGTTCGCGTGGACCAAGCCCCTCTTTGGTCTGACCTGCAACTGCCCGTACAAATCGCGCATCATGCTCGCCCGGCGCGACACTGCGCAGCTGTGCATCCAACGCGGCGTGCACGACGTCAGGGGCATCTACCGCGATCAGAGAAATCGGCAAAACCCGGCGGGGGCCCAGCGTCACACCGCCTTGCAAACCTTCGGATTGAAAGTGCACCTCGCTGTCTCCGCCAAGCCCGGTGGTCCGCATCGCCACCGCTTCAACCATCGTACGATAGGGGCCAACCCGCGCTCCTGCAGGGTCGATCTGCGGCTTTCCGCCCTTGATAAGAGCCACATCAGTGGTTGTGCCGCCGATGTCACTGACCAATGCGTGATCGACACCGGTCATCCAACGCGCCCCAACAATCGAGGCCGCAGGGCCGCTCAAAATCGTTTCAATCGGGCGTTCGCGGGCCTGACCTGACGAGATGAGAGCGCCATCCCCGCGCACCACCATAAGCGGCGCTGCGACGCCGATCTGCTGCAAGACATCCTCTGCGCGGCCAATCAGCCGGTCAATCATGCCAATCAACCGTGCGTTCAACACCGCTGTCATTGCCCGTTTCGGACCGTTCAACTTGGCCGACAATTGATGAGATGATGACACGGGTTTGCCTGTCATTTCCGCAACCAGCTGCGCCGCCCGCAGCTCATGCGCCGGGTTTCGCGTAGCGAATTGGCTGGCGACAGCAAAGCCGCTGACATCATCTTTATGTGTCTCTAAAAAGTTGATTAGAGCCTGTTCATCAAGCGGCTGCGCCTCACCACCGGCGTGATTATGTCCACCAGCCAACACCAGCGCAGGATCACCCTTAAGCGCCTCAGCCAAACCATGTGCCTCAAGATCACGGCCCCTAAATCCGATGTAAATCAGCGCAACACGACCACCCTGCCCTTCGACCAAGGCATTGGTGGCCAGCGTGGTCGAGAGAGACGCCAGCGCGATATCCTCCGGCGCAACCTGTGCGGCTTCGAGAACGGACCGCACCGCGTTGCCGACACCAATCGCCAGATCCTGCCGGGTGGTCAACGATTTGGCAGAAGCGATGACCGTGGTTTCATCACGGATCAGCACAGCATCCGTATACGTCCCGCCTGTATCTACGCCCAATAGCACCGGCATCAGCACCTCCCCATTTTTCTCTGGTTAGGATTTACCCTGATGCGCGTCGGCGTCCAGTCCAATTGCGTCATCCATCAGAGAGCCGCGCCATCGCCCAACGCGCCGCCTCTGCCACTGTGGCATCTGTATCTTCGCACAATGGTGCCGCTGCCGGGCGCAATACCGGCAAACCAGAATTCCCAATGGCATAAAGAACGTTGCGCACAAACCTGTCACGGCCAATTCGTTTGACAGGCGATCCGGAAAACCGCAAACGAAACGCAGCATCATCTAACGCGACCAACTCCGCCAAATCTGCCGCCTCAACATGCGACCCATGATATCTGTCGTCGCTCACCGGAGCCGCAAATTTATTCCACGGACAGATCGCCAGACAATCGTCACAGCCATAAATCCGATTGCCCATCTTTTCGCGAAGCTCAAGATCAACTGGACCGCTATGTTCAATTGTCAGATACGAGATGCAACGCCGCGGATCGAGCTGATAGGGGGCCACAAAGGCATCCGTTGGGCATATATCCTGACAGGCGCGGCACGATCCACAATGATCAATCTCAGGCTTGTCCGCAGGCAGATCCAGAGTGGTAAAAACAGAGCCTAAAAAGCCCCAATTGCCCCAATCCCGGCTCAACACATTGGTGTGCTTGCCCTGCCATCCAAGCCCGGATGCCTGCGCCAGCGCCTTTTCCGGCACAGGAGCAGTGTCGACAAACACCTTCACCTCACAAGGCTCTTGTTCGATCAACCACCGCGCCAAACGTTTCAGACGTTTCTTGACCACATCATGATAATCACGCCCCTGCGCATAAACCGATATCGCCGCCTTTTCAGGATGCTCTAGGACCGTCAGCGGATCTTGTTCCGGCGCATAGGATTCCGCCAGCATGATCACCGTCTTCGCCTCCGGCCAAAGGGCGGCAGGGTTGCCGCGCCAGTGCATCCGTTCTTCCATCCAACCCATCTGCCCGTGATAGCCATCAGCGACAAACGCCGCCAACCTGTCCGGCACTTCGGGCACATCCCACGGTTTGCACAACCGACAGCTCACAAACCCCTCGGTCAGGGCCTGATCCACCAATCGTGCTTTGAGATCCATATTGCTTTTTGGCCTTAAATATTCTCGGGGGTCCGGGGGCAGACAGCCCCCGGCGGGTCGATCAGAAATCCAGGTTGTTGTAGTGTGCGGGCGGAGGGAAACCCGGCATCTGGTCGGCCAGAATGGAACGGAACGCAGGTCGCGATTTGATCTTGGCGTACCAATCTTTAACAATCTCGCTGCGGTTCCAATCCACATCAGAGATATAATCGAGCGATGACAGATGCGCCGCCGCGGCAAAATCGGCAAGGCTCATCTTATCCCCGGCAAGCCAGCGCCGATGATCGAGCAGCCATGCCATATAATCCAGATGATACTTGATCGCTTTGGCCCCGGCTTTGACATTGCTGCTGTCGGGGTAGCCTTGCTTCATCACCTTTTTGTTGACCCGCTCGTAAAGCAGTTTCGAGGTGACCTCGGCATGGAATTTATCGTCGAACCAGCTGACCAACCTGCGTACTTCAAGCCGTTGCACCGGATCGGTTGGCAAAAGCGACGGTTCTGGCCGGGTCTCTTCGATATACTCACAGATCGGCGCACTTTCAGACATCATGATCCCGTCCAGCCGCAGCACAGGTACCTTCCCTGCCGGATTGCGACGCATGAAGTCCGGATCCTGCTCCCAGTACCGTTCCTCCACCAGCTCCACCTCGATCTTCTTCTCCGCAAGGCTCAGACGCACTTTGCGGCAGAAAGGGGAGAGAGGGACATGAAACAAACGAGCCATTACTAAGATCCGATAATTTGGGGTTGGTTTCTTTCAATGCCCGTTAAACGTGCTGTTTTCAACTCTCGAAACATGCAGCCCGCCCGTCTCTGCTGATTGTCGCCGCCCCGTCACGCACCTGCGCTGCGCGTTTTTTCACATAGGCGCCCGGTTTCGAGGCAGATCGGCTTTTGGGCGAAGGCAGCACCGCCGCCAGCCGAGCAGATTGACTTGCGGACAAGTCTGCGGCGGTTACACCGAAGTAGTGCTGGGCCGCTGCTTCGACCCCAAAAACGCCCTCATCAAACTCGGCAATGTTCAGATAGACCTCAAGGATGCGCCGCTTGGACCACAACGCCTCGACCAACGGCGTGAGGGCGGTCTCCATCGCTTTGCGCAACCACACCCGCCCGTGCCAAAGGTAGACATTCTTGACTGTCTGTTGACTGATGGTGGAGGCCCCGCGCGATGATCCGTCTGCGATGGCCAGTTTAATCGCCGCCAAATCGAATCCCCAATGGTAGCAATAATTCGCATCCTCAGCGGCCACAGCAGACCGGGCCATAACCGGGGCGATGCGCTCCATCGGCACCCAGGTCTGGTTGATACTGCCGAGCCTGCGCCCTTCAGAGATCATGTAGAAATTCGTAGGCGGGTTGAAAACGGCAAACAAAACAACAATCGCCACAGTAAACAGAAACACACCGGATACACTGCGCCAAAAGATACGTCTCAGGCGCTGCCGCAAACTGCGCTGCGGCGGTTTTTTCTTTTTGGGTTTCGATTTTTTCTGCGTCGGTTTTGCCATTCCCAATCTATAGGGACGACTCTGGGGTTTGTGAACGCCGCCGCGCCCTATTGCAGCAGATGCGGATGCCCTTGCAGGATCTGCGCATCACGCCCGCGCAAGACACAACGTGCCGTCTGCATGTCTTCAGTGGTCAAATCCGCTGCATCAGGGAACAACATCAACAGCTCGTCACGTGCGGCTTGATCTTCCATGTCTCTCACATGACCGGGAAAGAAGCTTTCTGATGGAACACCCTGACCAAAGACCAGCTCGTGCTGATCAAACACCAGATGGATGTATTCCACCATGCCGCCAGTGACCTGCCGGATCGTATCTCCGTTGACCAGATGTTTGGCCGCGACAAGCACCTCATCAACGCCAAAGAACATCTCCGCCTGCCAACCGGTGATCAACATCCGGTGCTGGGGTGAAACGGTCAGCGGGGCATCATTGCCGATAGAGCCAGCAGAAAACCGGATTGGCGCAACGTCACCTGCGGCCCGGAACGTTCCGCGCAGAATGTAGCGGATCGGCTGTGCGCCGTGATCGGCGGTATTGACCAGATCACCAACCTTCAAACCCTCGATCAAACGGTCACCATCTGGCGTCTGGATCATCGTGCCGGGGGTGAAACAGGTTGGCCCCGTGTTGGCCACCGGCATCTGCGTGCTGCTGGTAACATAGGTCGAGCTGACAAACGTCCCGTTTTGCAGCACCTGTCCATCCGTAGGGGTGAAAACCGCAGGCAGCCCCCCTGCCAAGTAAAATGTGGTGCCTGTGTAGGTCACGTTGCCCACACCGGGAACGTTGATGGTCACGGAATCGTTCTGCCAGACAGAGGTGACTTGAGTGCCTTCAAAGGTGTCACCAACGTTAGGCTGGATCAATCCATCGTCGTTGGCGTCCGTAAATGTCTGACGGGTGAAGGATACAGCAGTACCTGACGCAGGCGGGTTGCCCGGGTCGATTGTATAGAACTGATCTTTGTAAGACGTCGGCATATCGAGATCCTGATTGCGTTACAATCGAAACTCTGCGCTTCAATCCGGTTCGAATTACGTCAAAAGTTTAGTCAAATGTGTCAAAAAATGTTCGAGAAAAGGCGGGTTCTGTGATCACCCCTACGCAAAATTCAAAGACTTCACGTAGGGGTCGTATTTGCCGAAAATCCCTTATTCTGCTGGCATTGCAGCATCTTCATACCCCAGTGGCGCGGGCAGATGAGGCAGCATTTCCTTGGGGCAGACCTGAATGAAATTGTGGCGCTCGGTTTCCCAATGCTGAAGAATTTCTGCGGCTTTTCGGCTTCCTGTCTCTGCAAGATGCTGTTCCAGCAGCTCTTCGAGAATCACTTGCCAATGGTCCACAGACACCGGTCCAACCACGATTGTTTCGCGGTTCATCAGGGCCAATGCCTGCCCGTCGGGATCATAAAGATAGGCCATACCGCCGGTCATCCCGGCGGCAAAGTTGGCACCAACCTCACCCAGAATAACCGCTACACCGCCTGTCATATACTCACATCCGTTGCTGCCGCAGCCTTCAATGACCACCTTGGCCCCAGAGTTACGAACGCCAAACCGTTCACCCGCACGGCCCGCAGCGAACAGATAGCCCGCGGTTGCGCCATAAAGCACGGTATTGCCGATGATCGTATTCTCGGCCGCCACAACCGGGCTGGCCATTGGCGGGCGCACGACAATCGTGCCGCCTGACAGGCCCTTGCCGACATAGTCATTGGCATCACCTGACACTTCAAGCTTGAGACCCGGCGCAGCAAAGGCACCAAGTGACTGCCCGGCCGACCCGGTCAGTTTGACCGTCAGGTGATCGCGCTGAAGGGAATTGTTCATCCCAAATTTGCGGACAATGTGGCTTGAGATGCGGGTGCCAACGGTCCGGTGGGTGTTCTGAACCGCATAGCTCAGTTGCATCTTCTCGCCATCTTCCAGGAACCGCGCGGCGTCACGCACGATCTGCGCGTCAAGCGTATCCAGAACCGCATTGCGCGGCTTGTCACGGTCATAGACGTTGTTGTGCGCGCCATCGACAGTGATCAACAGCGGGTTCAGGTCCAGATCATCCAGATGTGCCGAACCGCGGCTGACCTGAGTGAGCAAATCCGCCCGACCGATCACATCATCCAGTGACCGCGCACCGATGCTCGCCAAAATCTCGCGCACTTCGCTGGCGTAGAAGGTGATCAGGTTCACGACCTTGTCGGCATTACCGGTGAACTTGTCCCGCAGCGCTTCATCCTGGGTACAAACACCCACTGGGCAGGTGTTGCTCTGACACTGGCGCACCATGATACAGCCCATGGCGATCAAAGCGGCGGTGCCGATCCCGTATTCCTCGGCGCCCAGCATCGCGGCCATCACGATGTCACGTCCAGTGCGCAGGCCGCCATCCGTCCGCAGGGTCACACGATCCCGCAGGTTGTTCATGGACAGAACCTGATGCGCCTCCGTAAGGCCCATTTCCCACGGCAACCCCGCATATTTGATTGAGGTCGCAGGAGAAGCACCCGTGCCGCCATTGTGGCCCGAGATCAGAATGATGTCCGCCTTGGCCTTGGCAACACCGGCGGCAATTGTGCCAACACCGGAGGAAGCGACCAATTTGACCGTCACTTTACAGCGCGGGTTGATCTGTTTGAGATCGTAAATCAGCTGCGCCAGATCTTCGATAGAATAGATGTCGTGGTGCGGCGGCGGCGAGATCAGCGTCACACCTTTGGTTGAATGACGCAGACGGGCGATCAGATCTGTCACCTTCATGCCGGGCAACTGACCACCCTCACCGGGCTTGGCACCCTGTGCGACCTTGATCTCAAGCTCTTCACATTGGTTCAGATACTCTGCGGTCACGCCAAACCGGCCCGATGCCACCTGTTTGATCTTGGCACTTGGGTTGTCGCCGTTTGGCTCTGGCACAAAATGCGCCGGATCTTCGCCACCTTCGCCGGAATCGGACTTGGCGCCAATACGGTTCATCGCCACGTTGAGGGTCTTGTGCGCCTCTGGTGACAACGCGCCAAGGCTCATTCCCGGTGTAACAAATCGTTTGCGGATCGAGGTGATGCTTTCCACCTCTTCGAGCCCAATCGGCGTACCGAGAGGTTTGATATCCAGCAGATCGCGCAGGTGGATCGGTGGGTTGCTCTGCATCTTGGCAGAGTACTGCTTCCACATCTCATATGAGGCTCTATTACAGGCCATTTGCAGCAAATGCATCGAGGACGCTTCCCATGCGTGGGTCTCGCCGGATTGCCGGGCCTTGTAAAAACCGCCGATGGGCAGAACAACGCCATCTCCTTGCCAACCTTTGGCGTGAACCGCCTCGGCCTTGCGTTGAATACCGGTGACACCAATACCACTGATACGGCTGGTCATACCGGGGAAGTATTCGGCGCACATGGCACGGGACAGGCCGACCGCTTCGAAGTTGAGACCGCCGCGATAGGACGAGATCACAGAGATACCCATCTTTGCCATGATCTTGAGCAGACCCTGGTCAATTGCCTCCCGGTAGCGGCCAATCGCCTGTGTTAGAGACACATCAAGCAAGCCACGTTCGATCCGGTCGGCGAGTGAATCCTCCGCCAGATATGCGTTGACCACGGTCGCACCACAGCCAATCAGAACCGCGAAATAATGTGGATCAACGCATTCCGCAGACCGTACATTGAGTGAGGTAAAGGTCCGCAAGCCCTTGCGGGTCAGATGGCTGTGCACTGCGCTGGTGGCGAGGATCATCGGCATTGCGGCGCGGTTTTCGTCACTGGCCTGATCCGTCAGCACCAGATGCCCGGCGCCCGAACGCACGGCGTCTTCTGCTTCGTTTCTAATACGGGCCAAACCAGCACTCAGATTGCTGCCGCCCGGTTCAAACGTACAATCAATTGTCACCACATCCGCGTTGAAGTGGCTGAACAATTCATCAAATTGCGCATTGCCGACAAACGGGCTGTCAAGCACCAAAATCTCGGTTTGGCTGCTGTCTTCGTCGAGCACGTTCTTGAGGTTGCCAAACCGTGTTTTCAGACTCATCACCCGGAATTCACGCAGGCTGTCGATGGGCGGGTTGGTCACCTGACTAAAGTTCTGGCGGAAGAAGTGGCTGAGCGGACGATACTGTTTCGACAGCACCGCCGATGGCGTGTCATCACCCATCGACGCCAGCGTCTCTTTGCCATCCTCCGCCATCGGCGCGAGGATCTGTTCCAGATCTTCGATGGAGTAACCTGCCGCCACCTGACGGCGGCGCAGCTCATTGCCAGAGAACAACGGTGCTTCTGTCACCTTGGACAGGGGCGTGTCCAACTCAACAATTTTGCCGACCCAATCACCAAATGGCTGTGATGCCGCCAGTTGATCTTTGATTTCAGTGTCGTGATAGAGTTTGCCATCCGCCATATCGACAGCGATGATCTGGCCGGGGCCAAGCGCCCCTTTGAAAGACACATTGGCCTCGTCCAGCGGCACCATACCTGCCTCAGAGCCCGCGATCAGCATCCCGTCCGCAGTCACCACATACCGCATCGGCCGCAGCCCGTTCCGGTCAAGACCGGCACACACCCAGCGGCCATCGGTCATCGCCAATGCAGCGGGGCCATCCCACGGCTCCATCACGGAGTTGCAATAGGAATACATATCGCGCCACGCCTGCGGCAACTCTACCGCCTGCTTGGACCAGCTTTCGGGCACCAGCATGGTTTTGGCCATGGGTGCATTCCGGCCCGCACGCACCAGAGCTTCAAAAACAGAGTCTAAAGCGGCGGAATCCGACGATCCGGCAGGCACAATCGGTTTGATATCTTCGGCCATGTCGCCAAAGGCATTCGATGCCATGCGGATCTCATGCGATTTCATCCAGTTCAGGTTGCCGCGCAGCGTGTTGATTTCACCATTGTGCGCCAACATGCGGAAGGGTTGCGCAAGCCACCACTGCGGGAAAGTATTGGTGGAATAACGCTGGTGATAAATCGCAAAGGCGCTGACGAAACGGTCATCTTTCAGGTCCGGATAGAACTCTGCAACCTGCTCGGCCAACATCATGCCTTTGTAGATAATCGACCGGCATGACAACGACGCAAGATAGAGCGTTGGCACATGCGCCGCGTTCGCCGCTTTTTCAATGCGGCGGCGGATCACGTAAAGTTCACGTTCAAAGGTTTCCTCATCGACACCCTTGGCATTAGAAATCAGGATCTGTTCGATCTCTGGACGGGTCGCATTGGCCTTGTCACCCAGAACAGAGACATCGACAGGCACATGGCGCCAACCATAGATGTAGTACCCCATGCGAAGCACTTCGGTCTCGACGATGGTTCGGCATGTTTCCTGAGCGCCAAAATCGGTACGCGGCAGAAAGACCTGACCAACCGCGATCATCTCATCCTCGCGGGGTGTGTGGCCGGTACGGCGCACCTGATCATAGAAAAACGGAACCGGGATCTGAACGTGGATGCCCGCGCCATCGCCGGTTTTGCCATCCGCATCCACCGCGCCGCGGTGCCAGATCGCCTTGAGCGCTTTGATCCCGTTCAGCACCACATCACGGGTCTTTTTACCGTCAATGTTCACCACAAGGCCAACACCGCAGGATGAATGCTCTTCCTCAGGGCTATACAGTCCCTGCTCCGCCATCATCGCGCGTTTTGCTTCTTCGCGGGCCACCCATGCATCATCATATTTGGTCATCAGGCTTCTCCTTCTTGCGGCGCAAACAGCGCAATTGTGTCTTGTGTCGATAGTTTCTTGTGGGTTCCGGCAAGGGCATATCCCTGCGGGCAATTGTCGGTGAAAAACTCAAGCTTCATCGGGGCGTCAGCGGCCCCCTTGAACAGCCCGGCAGAGAGGTTTTTGACCCCGTCATGGACCGTTCCGTACCAAAGCGTTGAACCGCATTCGGGGCAAAAGCCGCGTTCAGCCCATTCTGATGACCGAAAGCTCTTGGCGGGGCCCTCCACCGAAATGCTATCCGGATCAGCAGAGATCGACATGAACATGCCCGAGGTATGCTGCCGGCACATATCACAATGGCAGGCCCGCAGGATCGGATTGCTGGCCGTCGCGGTAATCTTGACCGCGCCGCACAGGCATTGCCCTGAAAGGTGTTGAACCTCGTCCATGGCTATTCAGCCGCAATCGCGGCAGCGTCGCCAAGCCGGGCAAGGATCGCCTCAGCGCAATCGCGCCCGTCCTTGATCGCCCAAACCACCAAGGATGCGCCGCGCACGATATCACCCACCGCATAAACCCCATCAAGGGCCGTTGCGCCGGTGATATAGTCCGCTTTGACGGTGCCCCAGCGGTTTACCGGCAAATCAGGCTCATTCCAGAGGGTCGGCAGGTCTTCTGGCTCGAACCCAAGGGCGGTAATCACCAGGTCGGCCTCCTCAATATAGTCGGCGCCTTCGATCACCTCAGGGGCCTGACGCCCAGTTGCATCGGGCGCGCCAAGGCGCATTTTCTGAACCATCACGCCTGTAACAGGATCACCCACAAACCCTTTGGGCGCGGAAAGCCACTCAAAAACCACGCCTTCTTCTTCGGCGTTTGCCACTTCGCGCTGGCTGCCCGGCATGTTTGTCCGGTCACGGCGATAAAGACATTTCACGCTGGTCGCGCCTTGGCGGATCGACGTCCGTACGCAATCCATCGCAGTGTCACCGCCACCGATCACAACCACGCGCTTGCCTTCAGCGTTCAAACGCCCGCTTTCGAATTCTTCGACTGTATCGCCAAAGCTTTTGCGATTGCTGGCGGTCAGAAAATCAATTGCCCGCTCCACGCCCATGCCGCCCACACCGGGGGCCTGAATTTCGCGGGTTTTGTATACCCCAGTGGCAATGATCACGGCGTCATGCTTGGCCCGAATATTGGCAAAGCTGATGTCGCGACCCACATCGCAGTTCAGCTCAAATGTGACACCGCCCTCGGCCAGCTGATCATTGCGGCGCATGACCACGTCTTTCTCCAGTTTGAACCCCGGAATGCCGTAGGTCAGCAACCCACCCGCGCGGTCATAACGGTCATAGATCGTCACCTGCACACCCGCCCGGCGCAACACATCTGCCGCTGCAAGGCCGCCGGGCCCCGCGCCAATGATGCCAACGCTTTCGGTACGCTCCGCCTTGGGCGTGATCGGTTGCACCCAACCGTTCTCCCATGCGGTGTCTGTGATATATTTCTCGACCGACCCAATGGTCACGGTGCCGTGGCCGGATTGTTCAATCACACAATTGCCTTCGCACAGACGGTCCTGTGGGCAGATGCGTCCGCAGATCTCGGGGAAGGTATTGGTGGCTTGCGAGACCTCATAGGCCTCTTGCAGACGCCCTTCGGTGGTCAGGCGCAGCCAATCGGGAATGTTGTTGTGTAGCGGACAATGGCTTTGGCAATAGGGCACGCCACATTGGCTACAGCGGCTGGATTGCTCCTTGGCTTTCGCATCCGCATATTCGGCGTAGATCTCTTGAAAATCCGTACGCCGCAAATCCGGGGGCCGTTTCTCTGGCATATCCCGCTCAACGCTTACAAATTTCAGCATAGGTTGCTTGGCCATGGCCGCGCCCTTTCATTCAATCCACCGAAGCTGTGGGATAGTACAGGATGAAAAGGAATAAAAGTCAGTATTGTTGACCTATATTCAAGTTAATTCCACCTGGCCGAGTTGGCGGAACAGTTTTCTGCCTAATTTTAGATCCGATCCGGACCTATATGTTAACCAAGGGTCAAAAGCCCGGCTACGGCAGCCGTTCCAACAATGATTCGCCACCAACCAAAAAGTGCATACCCATGCTTGCTCACATACCCGAGCAGCCACCGCACGACCAATACCGCACTGACAAAGGCCATAGCAAAACCTACAGCGATTTCACCCATCGCAGAGGCATCCAAAACATCGCGATTTTTGTAGAGATCGTAGGCAAAGGCACCTGCCATCGTCGGCATCGATAGAAAAAACGAAAACTCCGCCGCCGCGCGTTTGCTGCTGCCCATCATCAGCGCCCCAACAATAGTTGCCCCGGATCGAGATACGCCGGGGATCATCGCAAGACATTGGATAAACCCGACCGCGAGGGCCATCGGAATGGGAAAACGCATCGCGTCATCATGCACAGGCTCCGGCGCGATGCGGTCCACGACCAGCAGGATAAAACCGCCAAGGATCAGCATGATTGCGATCAACATCGGCGTCTCAAACAGAACCGTTTTGATGAAATCATGGGCAAGCACGCCAATGAACACGGCGGGCAAAAACGCAATCAAAACTGACAGAATGAAACGGCGCGATTGCGGATCATGCGGCGCAGTGGAAAAGACAGACCACAGCCGACCAGCATAGAGCGTCAGAATCGCCAGAACCGCGCCCAGCTGGATCACCACTTCGAATGTTTTGCCCGCGCTCTCAAACCCAAGAAAATGCCCGGCCAGCAGCAAATGCCCCGTTGAGGAGACCGGAATAAACTCCGTCAGCCCCTCAACAAGCCCCAGAAAAGCTGCAACCAGCGTTGTCGAGCTGTCCATCAGCCGCGGCGCAGGTTCTGTGCCGAATCCTTTATTGCGTCATATTGGCCGGAAGGCCGGAACCGCCACAAATAATCTGGTAGGATCGAAACCATCGACACCGGGCGGATCCCCAAGCTGTCGAATCCCTGCGCATCTTGTGCCACGACATTGTCGTTTTGTAGGTTCTTGACCTGATCGCGGGTCAGAACGCCATTGCTGATCAATCCAAAGGTCATTGCCTGCATCATATCAAACCCAAAGGCCGTCAGACGCGCCATCCAGTTTGGCATGTTCAGGATCAAGCGACGACGCCCGATAACGCCCAACATCCGCTGCATCAGCTCGCGGAAGCTTTCGGTATCCGGCCCGCCCAATTCGTAAACGCCAGCCTCTGCTTTTCCGGTCAGGGCCAGCTCTGCGGCATGGGCCACATCATCCACATAGACCGGCTGAAACTTGGCATCCGCATTCACCAGCGGCAGCACAGGGCTAAACCGTGTCATGCCAGCAAAGCGGTTAAAGAACTCATCCTCGGGCCCAAAAACAATGGAAGGCCGCAAGATCACAGCGCCGGGCATATGCTCAAGCACACCAGCCTCGCCGCCCGCTTTGGTCTGGGCGTATTCGCTGTCTGAATCCGCATCTGCACCAATTGCAGAAATCTGCACCATCCGCGCGATACCTTCATCAGCCGCCAGCCGCGCCACGCGCGTTGCGCCTTCTACCTGCACCGCATCAAACGAGTTCTTGCCGCTTTCGGCCAGAATACCAACGCAGTTTACAACCGCATCCGCACCTACCATCGCAGCCCTGACAGAATTGTCATCGCGGATGTTGCACAGGATCGGCTCTACCTGACCAACCACACCGTAAGGTTTGACAAACAACGCCTCGTTCGGGCGCCGCACAGCCACACGCACACGCCAGCCCGCTTTGGCCATCCGCCGCGCGATGTAACGCCCGACAAACCCAGAACCGCCATAAATCGTAACCAGCTTGGACATGATAATGCTCCTGTACGTCTATTCTTACACAGTGATGTACCCCCCCGCCTGCCGCCGGACAAGGCAGAAGTGCGCAGGATGGATGCGACCAAATGCGGGAACGGTGATTTTTCTGCTAAAATCCGATTGACACCCCCCCAACATCCCCCTAGATCAGCGCTCACGCAACCTGCCCAGGTGGCGGAATGGTAGACGCGCTAGCTTCAGGTGCTAGTACTGGCAACGGTGTGGAGGTTCGAGTCCTCTCCTGGGCACCAAATTTTCAGAAAATTCTTTGGAAAATTGGAACCTTTGGCTAATGCTAAAGGCCCTGAACGATGTCGCCGGACCATTGACAGTTGTGCGACTTGGTTGCGGGTGATCCGATCTACTTCTCGGTCATTTGGCCTGTTGCGCTATTCCTCGATGTATCTGATTTCGCTCAACGTGGTCTGGATTGTGGTTGCTCTGACACCGGACCTTGCCCTATGGCTCGTCCCAGACAGGTAAAGGAAACCGATGCCCAACAACCCGTCAGAGAGTGCCAAAGGACAGATCCCGACCAATTTGCGTCTGCTGAAGATTCTTGAGCAAATTGCAAAGGAGGGTGCGCCGGTCTCGCCGCGCGCATTGAGCGCTGCACTGGACCTGCCCAAGCCCACAATTCACCGGCTTCTGGCGACGGCCGAAGAGGAAGGGTTTCTGCAACGCGATCTGGACGGTCGGTCCTTTGGGCCCGGCGCCCGGCTGCGCGTGCTGTCTGCCAATACATTGTCATCTCAACGGGTGCGCACCGAACGTCTGATCGTGCTCAAGAAACTGGCCGAGGATGTGGGCGAAACCTGCAACCTCGCTGCGCCGGGGCGCTATGGCATGGTCTATCTGGACCGCGTCGAAACCCATTGGCCCCTGCGCATCCAGCTGCCTGTTGGCACGCGGGTTCCGTTTCATTGCACGGCCAGTGGAAAGATGTACCTGTCGTCCATGCGGCAGGACAAACTGCGACGGTTGTTGCAATCCATGCCGCTGGAACAAAAGACCCCGAGTTCTATCGTGGATCCGGATGATCTGTTGGTGGATATCGCCAAAATCCGCGAGCGAGGCTACTCCACCGACAATCAGGAGTTTATGGAAGGCATGGCCGCGATTGCCGCACCGATCTGCGACACGCAGGGCCGGTTGCTGACGACACTGTCTATTCACGCGCCGATCCAACGCCACGATCTGGACGATCTTATCGGCTTTATCGAGATATTGCGCGCAGGTGCGCACCGGCTAGAAGAGCTTTTGACCTGATCATACAGATCTGTCGTTAAGCTATTATAAAATAACGCTTAAATAGAGATACGCCCTGCTGGCTGTTTACAGGTTTGGCGATGCTTCGCATCAAAAGCGTTACCGATAGATAGCCGTTTTGCAAACTTAGTAACATTTTTCTTGTTTGGTGGAATCGGATCACCTAGGCTTGTCCGTCAAAGGGAGTGATTCATGCAGGCATTTATCTGTGACGCGCAGCGTACACCTATCGGTCGGTTCGGCGGGGCTTTGGCCTCTGTCAGGGCGGATGATCTGGCGGCTGTACCGATCGCGGCATTGATGGCCCGAAATCCACAGGTGGATTGGGCCAAAGTTGACGACGTTATCTATGGCTGCGCCAATCAGGCGGGCGAAGATAACCGGAACGTGGCGCGTATGGCGTCCTTGTTGGCGGGGCTGCCGGTGGATGTGCCCGGTGCCACAATTAACAGGCTCTGTGCCTCTGGCATGGACGCTGTCGGAACGGCCGCTCGTGCCATTCGTGCAGGTGATATGGATCTGGCCATCGCGGGTGGAGTGGAAAGCATGACACGGGCACCTTTCGTGATGCCCAAAGCCGAGACCGCCTTTTCCCGCGGGAATGCGGTCTATGACACCACCATCGGCTGGCGCTTTGTTAATCCAAAGATGAAAGCGCAGTTTGGCGTCGATTCCATGCCGCAGACCGCCGACAACGTCGCCGAAGACCACGACGTAAGCCGCGCCGATCAAGACGCCTTTGCCCAGCGCAGTCAGGAACGTTGGGCCGCTGCAGATGCAGCGGGCGTTTTTGCTGACGAGATCACCCCCGTTACCATCCCGCAGCGTAAGGGCGACGCCATTGTCGTGGAGCGCGATGAACACCCGCGCCCCGGTACAACTGCCGAAAAGCTGGGAAAACTACGCGGCATCAATGGGCCGGATCTGACCGTGACCGCTGGCAATGCCTCCGGTGTGAATGACGGTGCGGCTGCGATGCTCATTGCCTCTGAACAGGCGGCCAAAGAACACAACCTGGCACCGATCGCGCGTGTCGTTGCGATGTCTGCCGCCGGGGTCGAACCTCGCGTGATGGGCATCGGCCCAATCCCTGCCTGCCAAAAGGTGTTGAACCGCGCCGGGCTGACCATCGACCAAATGGACGTGATTGAACTGAACGAAGCATTCGCCAGCCAAGGCATTGCAACCCTGCGGGCCTTGGGCGTGCCGGATGATGCACCGCATGTGAATGCCAATGGCGGTGCCATCGCTATCGGTCACCCCTTGGGCATGTCCGGTGCGCGGTTGGTGATGACTGCCGCACTGCAACTGAAACGAACTCAAGGCCGCTATGCGCTTTGCACTATGTGCGTGGGCGTTGGCCAAGGCGTTGCCCTAATTCTTGAAAGGACCTGAACGATGTATGCACAGATGATCAAGTCGACCGGCGAGGGGGTTAAATCCCTCGAAGACATGGACCCGGATGAGCGCGCCTTTCAGGAGCGGATCAATGCGGGTGGCAAGATTGAGCCAAAGGATTGGATGCCGGATGGCTATCGCAAGACCCTAATCCGCCAAATAGGCCAACATGCGCATTCCGAAATTGTCGGCCAATTGCCCGAAGGCAACTGGATCACCCGCGCACCAACGCTGGAACGCAAGGCGATCCTGCTGGCCAAAGTGCAGGATGAAGCAGGCCATGGGCTTTATCTTTATTGTGCCGCTGAAACGCTCGGTGTCAGCCGCGATCAGCTGACCCGCGACTTGCTATCGGGCAAGATGAAATACTCCTCCATATTCAATTATCCGACCCTAACCTGGGCCGATATGGGTGCGGTCGGCTGGCTGGTCGATGGCGCGGCGATCATGAATCAGGTGCCTCTACAACGGACATCTTATGGCCCCTACGCCCGCGCGATGGTCCGGATCTGCAAAGAGGAATCTTTCCACCAGCGTCAGGGCTACGACATCATGATGAAGATGGCCCAAGGCACCGAAGCACAGCGCAAGATGGCGCAGGATGCGCTCAACCGGTTCTGGTATCCATCGCTGATGATGTTCGGGCCCTCCGACGCTGAATCCGTGCATTCCGCGCAATCCATGGCCTGGAAGATCAAGGTGAATACCAACGATGAGCTGCGCCAAAAGTTCGTCGATCAGACTGTACCTCAGGCCCATTACCTTGGCCTGACAGTTCCTGACGACGATCTGAAGTTCAACGAAGAGACCGGCCATTGGGACTTTAGCCAACCCGATTGGAATGAATTCTTTGATGTTCTCAAGGGCAATGGCCCTTGCAACGTCGAACGTCTGGAGGCCCGCAACAAAGCCTGGGATGACGGGCGTTGGGTGCGCGAAGGGCTGTTGGCCCATGCCGCCAAGAAAAAAGCAACACATCTCGCAGCGGAGTAAGATCATGAGCAGCCCAGAAACCAGCCCCTACAAAGGCACCGAAGCCGCAGATCACGGTCCCGCGCGTCACAACGAATGGCCCTTGTGGGAAATCTTCATTCGCGGCCAGCACGGGTTGAGCCATCGCCATGTTGGCAGCCTGCATGCGCCCGACGCCGAGATGGCGATCAAGAACGCCCGCGATGTCTACACACGCCGCAATGAGGGCGTCAGCATTTGGGCCGTCGAGGCAGACAACATCGCCGCGTCCTCCCCCGAGGAAAAAGGATCGCTTTATGAGCCATCCAACGCCAAGGTGTACCGCCACCCGACGTTCTTTGACATTCCAGACGAAGTAGGTGCGATGTGACCGACCCGTTGTTCGAATATCTCTGCCGGATGGGGGACAATACCCTCGTTCTCAGCCATCGCGTATCAGAATGGTGCGGCGTCGCGCCGGTTCTCGAAGAGGACATTGCGCTGGCCAATACTGCGCTTGATCTTATCGGCCAAACCCAGCTTTGGCTGGGTCTCGCTGGCGAAATCGAAGGCAAAGGCCGTGATGCCGATACACTGGCGTTCCGCCGCGATGTTTGGGATTTCCGCAATGTCCTTCTGGCCGAACAGCCCAATGGCGATTTTGGTCAAACCATGATGCGACAGTACCTGTTTGACGCCTGGCACCTGCTGCAACTCAAGGCCTTGAAGGGGTCCAGCAATGCGCAGATCTCAGCCATCGCCGAGAAAGCCGTGAAAGAGGTCACCTATCATGTTGAACGGTCCGGTGACACGGTGATCGGTCTCGGTGACGGCACGGAAGAAAGCCATCAGCGCATGCAAAAAGCGCTTGATCGTCTTTGGCCCTATGTGGGCGAACTGTTTGTTTCTGACGCGGTGGATCAGGCCTTGTCCGCAAAGGGGATTGCCCCTGAACCAACAAGCCTGCGCGAAGAATATGACACTGCGGTAGACGCCGTTTTGGCTGAGGCAACGCTGACCCGCCCAGACAGTGACTTTGCCCATCAAGGTGGCAAGACCGGTGTGCGGCATACAGAACATCTGGGTCACATGCTGACCGAAATGCAGTGGCTTCAACGGGCCTATCCAGACGCGACATGGTAGAAGAGAAGCCCACATTAGAGACTGTTTGGGGCTGGCTTGATTCCGTTCCCGATCCAGAGATCCCGGTCATCTCCCTGACCGATCTGGGCATCATCCGTGATGTGCAGTGGCAAGGCGATACGCTTGAAGTAACGGTCACGCCGACCTATTCGGGCTGCCCGGCGACCAGCATCATTAATCTGGATATCGAAACCGCGCTGCGGGCCAAAGGGATCGAAAAACTGTCTCTAAAAAGGCAATTGTCGCCTGCATGGACAACCGATTGGCTGTCGGAAAGCGGCAAGGCAAAGCTGGAAGACTACGGCATTGCCCCACCCCGGCCTGCCGGTGGACCGCAGCATTGCCCGCGATGCAAATCCGCCAAAGTCGAACGCATCAGCCAGTTCGGCTCCACCCCATGTAAGGCACAATGGCGCTGTCAAAGCTGCCTTGAGCCTTTCGATTATTTCAAATGCATATGAGGCCTAGCGTATCATGAGCCAGTTTCACCCCTTAACAGTGACTGATATTCACCATACGATCCGCGATGCGGTGGTTCTGACACTGGAGCCAGAAAACCCCGATGCCTTTGATTTTATTCAAGGGCAGTACCTGACGTTCAAGCAGGATTTCAACGGCACAGAGCTGCGCCGCAACTATTCCATTTGTGCCGGACTGGACGATGGAAAATTGCAAGTTGGCATCAAACGGGTCGATGGCGGCGCCTTTTCGACCTTTGCAAATACGGAACTCAAGGTCGGCGACCGTCTGCATGCCATGCCGCCACAGGGCAAGTTTTTCACTGCAATAGAGCCTGATATCGGCAAAAATTACCTCGGTTTTGCTGGCGGCTCCGGGATCACGCCGGTGCTGTCGATCCTCAAGACCGTCCTGATGCGCGAGCCACAATCCACCTTCACGCTGGTCTATGCCAATCGCGCCGTGAACACGATCATGTTCCGCGAGGAACTTGAGGATCTCAAAAACCATTTCATGGGCCGATTGACCGTGATCCACATGCTGGAGTCCGGTCAGGACATTGACCTTTTCACTGGCCGTGTCGATCAAGACAAATGCGCCCAACTGTTCAAACATTGGATCGACATCAAATCCATCGATACCGCGTTCATCTGCGGCCCTGAGCCGATGATGCTGGCGATCTCGGATGCGCTTAAAACCCACGGGTTAGAGCCTGATCAGATCAAATTTGAACTCTTCAGCGAAAGCCAGCAAGGGCAGCTTGCCAAGAAAGAAATGGCCAAGCGCAGCGAAGGTCAGGCTGGCACCGAAGTGACCTTTATCATGGAGGGTGCCCAGCGCAGCTTTACCATGCAAAAGGGCCAATCCGTGCTGGAGGCCGCACTGGAAAACAATCTGGATGCGCCATTTGCCTGCAAGGCCGGGGTCTGTTCCACTTGTATCTGCAAAGTCGTGGAAGGGGATGTTGAAATGCTCTCCAACCACGCGCTTGAGGATTATGAGGTGGAACGCGGCATGGCCTTGTCCTGCCAGTCCTATCCGCTCACGGATAAACTCGTCATCGATTACGACACACACTAAGGAATAAACATGCGCAACGTCGAAAGCTTTGCCGCCGGTCAATGGGTATCCCCCGGCGCCGGCGCCCGAAATATTGCATCCGCCATCACCGGCGATGTCATCGCGCAAGCGGGCAACGATGCCTTGGATGTGCAGGCCATGCTTGGCTACGCCCATGACGTTGGCGGCCCTGCCCTTCGGAAAATGACGTTCCATGACCGTGCCCGCATGCTCAAGGCTGTGGCGCTGTATCTGCGTGAGCAACGTCAGGCGCTGTATGATCTGAGCTATGACACCGGCGCGACGCTGAGCGATCACAAGATTGACGTGGATGGCGGCATCGGCACGATGTTGGTGTTTGCCTCAAAAGGGCGGCGCGAGATGCCGGATGCGCAGGTCTATCTGGACGGTCCGCCAGAACAATTGGGCCGTGAGGGCCAATTCTGGGGTCGTCATATCTGCACACCGCTGCAAGGCGTTGCCGTGCATATCAACGCCTTCAACTTTCCCGTTTGGGGCATGTTGGAAAAGCTGGCTCCAACCCTGCTGGCGGGTGTTCCTGCGATCGTAAAGCCGGCCACCGCGACCTGCTATGTGACGGAAGCCTGCGTGCGCATGATGCTGGCCTCTGGCCTTTTGCCGGAAGGGGCGCTGCAATTGGTCAGTGGCGGTCTGGGCGACATGCTGGACCATCTTGATTGTCAGGATGCCGTGGCTTTCACTGGCTCGGCACAAACCGCGCTCAAACTGCGCACCAATCCTGTGTTGATGGAGCGTTCGGTGCGCTTTGCCTCTGAGCAAGACAGCCTGAACGCATCTGTTCTTGGCCCCGATGCAGTGCCCGGCACGCCGGAATTTGATCTCTTTGTCAAAGAGGTCCAGCGTGAAATGACCGCAAAGGCCGGTCAAAAATGTACAGCCATCCGGCGGATCATGGTCCATGAGGCGCAAATTGATGTGGTGATTTCGGCGCTGTCCGAACGCCTTGCCAAAACCGCGATCGGTGATCCCCGGCTTGAGACCACGCGCATGGGCGCATTGGTGTCGGCGGGTCAAAAACGCGATGTGCTTGAGAAAGCCGCGCTGATTGGCGCTGAGGCGGAACGTGTCTTTGGTGATCCTGACAACTTTGAAGTCGTGGGTGCCGACAAGGAAAAAGGTGCCTTTGTGCCGCCGATGTTGTTCCATTGCGCTGCGCCTGATGAGGCCGAGCGCGTACATGACACCGAGGCCTTTGGTCCTGTTTCAACAATCATGCCCTACCGCGATCTTAACAACGCCATCGACCTGCTGAACAAGGGCAAAGGTTCGCTGGTGGCCTCTGTGATCACCAATGATGGCGATGTCGCCCGCGAGATTGTTCTGGGCGCGGCGGCGTTCCACGGGCGGCTTTATTTCAACAACCGCACCTCCATGGCCGAGGCCACAGGCCACGGATCACCCCTGCCGCATATGGTGCATGGTGGACCTGGACGTGCCGGCGGCGGTGAGGAATTGGGCGGCATTCGCGGCGTGATGCATTACATGCAACGCACTGCCGTGCAGGGCAGCCCCGACATCCTGACCGCGATTGGCAAACAATGGGTGCCGGGCGCAACCGAGATCACCGATCGCGCACATCCGTTTACCCGAACCTTCAACGATCTGGATCTGGGCGAGACCTTCTATTCCAGCAGCCGCGTGGTGACGTTGGAAGACATCGAAACCTTTGCCCATTTCACCGGCGACACATTCTATGCCCACATGGATGATGCCGCCGCCAAGGCCAATCCGTTCTTCCCCGGCCGTGTTGCGCATGGCTATCTGCTGCTGAGCTTTGCCGCCGGCCTGTTTGTGCAACCTGACCCCGGCCCGGTTCTGGCCAACACAGGTTTGGACAATCTGCGGTTCATGGCCCCGGTTGAAGCGGGGGATAGCATTAAGGTACGGTTGAGCGTAAAGCATAAGACCCCCCGCAATGAGGAATACGGCGAAGTGCGCTGGCATGTGACCTTGACCAATCAAAACGACGAGGCAGTGGCAGAATACGAGCTGTTGACGATGAATGCCTACTGATCCGTTTTCGGAGAATACAGCCGCGCTGCGTGCCTTGGGCGGGCAGCGCGTTTGGTCTTTGATGATCAGCCTTTTTGGCGATCTGGCCCAAGGCGCCGGTGATCGGATCGATGGGCCGGTCTTGTCGGCCATCATGGCGCGGCAGCATATAAAACCAGAAGCCGTGCGTGTTGCCTTGCACCGATTGCGCAAGGATGGCTGGGTCACATCAGAAAAGTCGGGGCGCATTCGCCAGCACAGCCTCACCGACAAAGGCCGCCGCGAAAGCGCGATTGCCAGCCCCCGCATCTATGCTCGCCCGGGATCAGAGACCCAGGATTGGCAATTGATCCTGCTTCCGCCCAGCGACGCGGACACCAGCGCCGATATGATTGCACGCGGATTTGCCGCGATCACCACTCGTACTTATATCGGGCCGCAATCCGCGCAGCCGCCAGCGGATGCTTTGGCACTGCCCGGTGACGATGTGCCGGGCTGGCTGCGCAATGAGGTAGCGGCGGATGACCTGCGCGAGGATTACATGCAATTGCTGCGCACATTGACCGACTTGAAGGCAAAGCTGGACCAGATGTCCGATTTGTCGCAGATCGAAGTGGCGGTCCTGCGCTGTTTGGTCGTGCACAATTGGCGGCGCCTTGTTTTGCGTCATGCGCCTCTGCCCCCATCGCTATTGCCGGAAGACTGGCCCGGCCATGCCTGCCACCGGATGGTGGCATCGCTGCTGGATCGGTTCCCAAGGCCTGACATCAGCCGCATCGCGCAGCAAGCCGCCGCCGCTTGAGCAGGCACAAATCCCGCGCTTTCGCCCGCCCTATAACCACGGTATAGGATGGGGCATGACAAATTATCTCTATCAAAATGACTTGCCGGATGACCTGAATCTGGGTTCGGTGGTCGCTATCGACTGTGAAACAATGGGCCTGAACCCACACCGCGACCGGTTGTGCGTTGTACAGCTGTCCGGCGGGGACGGACACGCCCATCTCGTGCAGGTCGCCAAAGGCCAGACAGAGGCGCCGAACCTTTGTGCCCTCTTGGAAAACCCCGATGTGCTCAAGCTGTTTCACTTTGGCCGGTTTGATATCGCCGCCATGCTGAATGCCTTTGGGGCAACAACCGCTCCGGTCTATTGCACCAAGATCGCCAGCCGTCTGATCCGCACCTACACAGACCGGCATGGCTTGGCCAAGCTGCTGCAAGAATTGCTGCAAATCGACATCTCCAAGCAGCAACAATCCAGTGACTGGGGCAGCGAGGAGCTTACCCAAGCGCAGATCGATTATGCGGCCTCTGATGTGTTGTACCTGCACCGTTTGCGCGATGAGCTCGACAAACGTCTTGCCCGAGAGGGAAGGACAGAAATTGCGCAGGCTTGCTTTGACTTTCTGCCGATGCGTGCCCAACTGGATCTCGAAGGTTGGCCCGAAACGGATATTTTTGCACACGCATGACCACACCCTTTCTTGATACGGCCCGCCGGGTAATCCGCGCAGAGGCGGAAGCGCTGAACACGCTGGCAGACAGTCTTGATGATCGTTTCCGCGATGCCATCGACCTGATGAAAGCCACCAAAGGCCGTGTGATTATCACGGGCATTGGCAAATCAGGCCATATCGCCAACAAGATTGCCGCAACCCTCGCCAGCACAGGCACACCCGCGCAGTTCGTGCACCCCGCCGAAGCCAGCCATGGTGATCTGGGCATGATCACTGGCGAAGATGTGGTTTTGGCAATCTCCAACTCCGGCGAAGCGCCGGAACTGGGCAATCTGATCGCCTATTCACGCCGCTTTGGTATCCCGCTGATCGGGTTGACCAGCCGCCCCGAAAGCAGCCTTGGCAGTCAAAGTGACGTTTTGCTGCTACTGCCCCAGATAGCCGAGGCTTGCGGCACCGGCGTTGTGCCCACGTCATCCACCACAATGACCCTTGCGATGGGCGATGCACTGGCCGTGGCCCTGATGGAGCATCGGGATTTCACCGCCGAGCATTTCCGCGACTTCCATCCCGGCGGCAAGCTTGGCGCGCGCCTCAGCCGGGTGGCGGATCTGATGCACAGCGGCGCGGCGATTCCCCTTGTCGGCGAAAATGCCAAGATGTCGGATGCTCTGATCGAAATCAGCGGCAAAGGCTTTGGCGTGACCGGTGTGACAAGCGCAGACGGCAAGCTGTTGGGAATCATCACCAACGGCGATTTGAGCCGCCATATGGACGGCCTGCTGAACCTGACCGCGCGTGATGTGATGACCGCCTCACCCGTGACAATTGATCCGGGCGCACTGGCGGAAAAAGCTGTGGGCGTGATGAACGACCGCAAAATCACCTGCCTGTTGGTGGTGGACCCGGCCACGCCCGACGTTCCTGTTGGCTTGTTGCACATCCACGATTGCCTGCGCGTCGGGCTGGGATAAGCCCCATGCAGGCGGACCGCTATACCCGGCTGGTGTCCTGGCTCAAGGTTGTGTTCCCGCTGATGGCGCTGGCGCTCTTGTCGACCTTGTTTCTCTTGTCGCGGGTGATCGACCCGGAGGCCGTGATTCCTTTTGCTGACAAGGAAATTCAGGACCGGTTGAAGGGGCAGCAAGTCACCGGCCCATTCTATACCGGCACCACGGCGGACGGTGACAAGATCGCCTTTGCCGCGCAATCACTGACCACATCCAAAACCGAGCGTGGCGTGAACCGTGCGCGAAATGTGGACGTCGAGATTGATCTCGCGGGTGGGTCGCAAATTACTCTCGATGCGGCAGAGGGGTTTTTTAACCTCGCTCAGGATAACGTTGATCTTGAGGGGGATGTTATTGTCACAACCTCCACGGGGTACCGGATTGAAAGTGACCTGCTCTCGGCACGGATGACCGGCCTTAATCTCAAATCGCCCGGCTCTGTTGATGCGACCGGCCCGATTGGCACCTTGAATGCAGGTAGCATGACCCTCACCTCTGAGGCAGAAGGCGGGCCTGCCCAATTGGTTTTCACAAATGGCGTGAAGCTGGTATACACCCCAAAAGGCGATGAATAGTAATCGAAGTGTTTCTTATGCGAATTTTCCTGCTTTCCCTGTTTTTGGCGGTTCAAACACTGCCGGCTTTGGCTCAGGGCACCAATGTTGCCTTTGGCACAATCCGTCAGGACACCGGCCAACCCGTTGAGGTGACGGCTGACAATCTGTCTGTGGATCAGGAAACCGGCACTGCCATTTTCACCGGCAATGTTTTGATCGGGCAGGGTGAAATGCGGCTGTCCGCACCGCGTGTTCTGGTTGTCTATCGCGCCGAAAACAAAGGTATCGCCCGACTTGAGGCAACGGGCGGTGTCACGCTGGTCTCTGGCCCCGATGCCGCCGAAGCGGAGCGTGCCGATTACAACATTGACGATGGCACCATCGTGATGACCGGTAGTGTGCTGTTGGATCAGGGGCCAAACGCCCTGAGTGCGGACCGGATGAACATCCGTCTTGACGATGGCACCGCGCAAATGTCCGGCCGGGTGAAAACCATCATCCAGCAGGGCGGCGACGACTGATGAGCGGGCCTGAACTGACAGTGGCGGATGGCAATCGTGGGTTGCGGATCGAACATCTGCGCAAATCCTACCGCAAAAAGATCGTGATCCGCGACTTCTCCATGCATCTGGATCGGGGCGAGGTTGTTGCGCTTCTGGGGCCAAACGGGTCCGGCAAAACCACCACGTTTTATTCTGTCGCGGGCCTCGTTACGCCCGAGGGCGGCAGCGTTACAGTAGATGGACGCGACGTCACAACTTTGCCGATGTACCGCCGCGCTCAGCTCGGTATCGGGTATCTGCCACAGGAAATGAGCATCTTTCGTGGGCTGTCCGTGCAAGACAACATCTCTGCGATTCTCGATATTTCACAACCGCACAAGCACCAGCGCCGCGAACGCCTTGAGGAATTGCTGTCGGAATTTTCCATCGAACACCTGCGCCGCGCGCCGGCACTAGCGCTTTCAGGTGGTGAACGGCGCCGGGTAGAGATTGCTCGCTGTTTGGCGGCTGACCCTAAATATCTGCTGCTGGACGAACCGTTTGCCGGGGTCGATCCGATCTCTGTCGGGGACATTCGGCATCTGGTTGCCGATCTCAAAAATCGCGGTATCGGCGTTCTGGTGACAGACCATAACGTGCGGGAAACATTGGAGATTGTGGACCGTGCCTATATCTTGCACGAGGGCCGCGTTTTGATGTCAGGCACCCCCGACGAAGTGGTCCAGAACGAAAATGTGCGCCGCGTCTATCTGGGCGATAATTTCCGCATTTCCTAAAAACTTCTTAAGACGTTAAGAGTATTTCCGCCAAAATCAGGGCGGCTTTTGATTGACTTCCCGCGCAGGTATTTGCGATGATCAACCCATGGCAACACTGCGTTCCTGTTTGACTTTGCATCGGCCTTATCGCCAAGGCACGAACAAGATCAAGCTGTGCGCAAGGCCGGTTTCCCGCATCTAGGCACCCTCAACAGACCACGCCCGTGGTCCGTTTTGTGATGCCCGATGACATACATAATAAGGAGAGAGTATGCGGTACCAAATCAGCGGCAAACAGATCGATATCGGCGACGCGCTTCAAACCCACGTCAAAGAAGAACTGGGTGAAGCGGTCAAGAAATATGCAGAGCGTCCAACAGATGCACAGATTATTTTCTCAAAGTCCGGTCACGAATTTGTCTGCGAAGCAACGGTCCACCTGTCGACGGGCCTCACCGCATCTGCCAGGGCGTCACACAACGAGATTTACGGGGCGTTCGACGCCTGTAACGCAAAAATGGAGAAACAGCTCAGGCGATACAAGCGGCGTCTGAAGGATCACCACAAAGACCGGGTAGAGCCTGTTGAACTTTATGGCGCTTCCTCCTATATCCTCGCCTCGGAAAGCGACTCAGACGCGCAGGAACCTGAAACACTCCAACCCATGATCGTAGCCGAAATGCAGACCAAGATCGCAAACTTGTCTGTCGGTGAAGCGGTGATGCAAATGGAACTGGCAGGCGCCCCGGTGTTGGTGTTTCGCAAAGAAGGTGAAGACAGAATCAACGTGGTCTACCGCCGCGACGACGGAAACATCGGCTGGATTGATCCTTCATAAGGATCGGCGAGAAACGTCCCGCCTTCAGAGCAGAGCGTATTGATGCAGTTTGTAACACTATTGAAACCCGAGGCAGTCAAAGTGCTGACCTCGGCCTCAAGTAAGAAACGGCTGATGCAAGACATCGGCGATTTGGTCAGCGGTGCCTATGGCATGAACGCGGGCCGTGTTGTCGAGGCATTGATTGCACGCGAATCTCTTGGACCAACAGGTGTGGGGCACGGTGTTGCCCTGCCCCATGCCCGTCTTGATGGTTTGAACGAGGTGGTTGGTGCTTTTGTTCTGTTGGACAAACCGATCGACTTTTCCTCTGTTGATCGTCAACCGGTTGATATCGCCTTTGCCCTGTTCGCGCCCGAAGATGCCGGTGTTGAACACCTCAAGGCGCTGGCGCTGGTTTCCCGCACATTGCGCGACAACTCCGTGTGCAGCAAACTGCGGGCAAACCCCGATGCGGCAACGCTTTATACAATCCTGACCGAAGAAAATTCTGTTCAGGCGGCGTGATCGCTGATCACCTCTCCGCCCAGCGCGAAAATCCAAACATGACATAGTCGCGGTGGTAGGCATCCGCCGCCAGTGCCTCGATCTCGTCGTCATAAATATCGGCGAGCTTATATGGCTGGTCTGCTTGGCCCGTCGACAGCGCAGGAACATGATCAACCCCCGCCGCACGGGCCAGTTCTGCCAATTCCTGCCCAAGGGTTTCCTCGCGGATGATCCGGTCGGGCGGGCAGAGTTCTGCAAATCCGGCCAAGGCCTGTGACTGCGTACACCATGACGGATCAACACGGATCGCGGTTTGCCCAGCCAGATTGGCCTTGAGAAAGCTCAGGAACGCCGCAAAAGCCGTACGATGCGCGGACCGATCATAGCTGGCGTCCGGCCCATCCTCGGGCAAAGGCAGATTGTAACGTTTGATCATCGTCGTCCGCAGCTGTTTGTAGCTGCCCGGACCGGTGCCAAGAATATGCCGGCAAAACGCATCATGGGCACGGGCCGCCGGATGGCGCAGCACCGTAAAACTGCGATGGCCCGGATGCCCGCGTTTCCACTGGCGCAGCTCTTTTTGATTCATCTTGGTGGGCAGATCAGCCTCCGCCACACCATCAACCGCCGCCAACCAACGCATCACCTGATCCTGCGGCCCACTGCGCAGCGGCATATAGAGCAAAGATGCCTCCGCCGCCGCGACATAGGACGGCACATTCGGCCCGCGGCGCGGCTCAAAATTTGGGGTTCGGGTGAGGTCAAACCGGTCCATCCCGGCAAGGCTGACCAGCATATCCCCGTAATTGCGCACCTTGGCCGAGATCGGGCTTGGGTTTTGCTTTTTCAGGCTGGTGTCCAGCCCCTCAAGCGTTTCTTCCACCCCCAGAAACTGCGCGATGCCATTCATCACTTCAACGTTTTGCAGGTCTTCATAGGCCACGTAAAACGCGGTTTGCCCCGACACCTGCAACCGGTTCAGCAAGGTGATCTGAAACTGCTGTAGCGCATCAAGATGGCGCTCAAACTCACCTGCATCAAACACCGCCTGCCCGGATTTGCGGGCTTTGACATCGGTCAGCTTCCATTGACCCGTTGCCTGTGCGATCTTCCAACTCACGTAGCTTTCGACCGGGTTGCGGGTCAGGATGATCTTGGCGCAGCCTTTATCCGCAATGATCTGATCAAACACCCGTGGATCGTGATCATGGAAATACCGGAATCCGCCGATACCTGATGGGTCATTCTCGATGGCCTTTACCAAGACCTTGGGATCGGCATCACGGGTCACCAGATCAACGCCTAAAATGGGATCGTTGGACGGATACCCCAGAAAATGCGGATTAAATGCCTCCCCATGGCAGCGGATGCTGTCAAACGCATTCAGGTTGGTTTCAAGGAAATTCGACCCCGTGCGCATCTCTGCAAAAACAACAAAACTGTGGAATTGCTGCGACATAGGTTACCGTACCAGATAGGGCTTGCGAGGGGTTTTGGCCGGCTCAGATACATTCCGTTCCACCGGAAAATCCCCCATCAAATAGGGGTGCATGCCTTGGTTCTTGAGGTTCTGTAGGAACTGACCAAAGCCTGCCAGATCGACCATCTTGGGCGCTTCGGCAAGTCGTCGCAGGTTGGTGCGACCGATCTCATCCAAAATACCCTGAAGCGGCTCCATCGGCGCTTCGATAAATTCTGCCATGGTCCAGATCCGCACACGGGCCTTGGTGTAGGGGGATCGCAGAATATCCATGTGATCGCTTTCGATCTTTTGCAGACCCGCAGCAATGCGGCGGATCTCGGCAAAATCGAGGTTAGAGCGGAACAGCGGCACTGCCCACGCACCCGTGATCACTGACACTTGCGCGTTAGGATCTCTGGCGATCCGCCAATTGACCTCTTGATTGTCCGCAGGGCCAAATTGAAAACACTGACGTTCGCCGCGTGTGTTCCATATCAGGTTGGTCAGGAACGCCTTGCTGTTGTAATCGCGCAAGGTGGCGCTGTCGGACAATGCGCCGTTCAGGGCAGTCTGCCCATCGGCGTAATGCACCCGGTCCTTGGCGAATAAATGACCATGCACGCGGGCGTTGGTCGCCTTGCCCAGCCATTGCTCAAAGTCCTCAAACAGCTCTGAAAAGCCTTGGAACATTGAATAGGGCGCGGCGGTCACGCCATTTTCCCAATCCTCGTTCGGGAACCGGCTTTGCATATAGAGCCCTGACCGGCCTCTGGTCCGCCGCTCCACTGCCTTTGAGAAAATCCGGTCGATCTTGCCGGGGTTCGGCTCCGTTCGTTTCATCGCGCCGGCAACATCGGTCAGAAACGCATCATAAAGCCGGTCGGCGTGAGGCCAGATTTTGCGGGCCACAAAGCAATCAGACCGGCGCAGCAATTGCAGGTGATCTTCGTAAAAAATATGCGGCTTGCCCTGAAAATCGAACTTTGACAGGGTCAGTGACCGGCTTTCGATCCGGGTGGCATATTGGCGGGCGAGGGTTTGAAAATAGGATTCGTCAGGGATCCAGACGTGACGGAAAAACTTGTCATAGGTTGGCCGCTCAGGGTCTTGCAAGATGGCCGACAAGGTGCGCCGCGACAGGCACCACCATTGCGAGCCCATGTGCGGCACAATGCCATTGGGCATATCACGATGCAGTTTCAATCGCCGCTGAATATCCACGATCTTGTCAAAGAGATAGCGGTTCCGCTTCCATGAGACGGGAAAGCGCAGCGTAAACCGCTCCGCGTCAAGGCCGCCAACGGTCCATGGCACATCTGCGGTTGTCGCGCTTTCGATAAAATCGGTGTGCGGACGATCATCGAGATAATCAATCAGCTCTTCCACCGGGCGCAGCGGCAAGCAAGATCCCGAAGCCAGATACACATGCCGCACCTCGGGATGCCGCGCCAACATCTGTTCCGAGGCGCTTTGCGATGCGGCGACAATGCCCCAAGTACCCCATTCACAGCGGTAGCGGTCACAAAAACTGATATCGCGCAACGTGCCCAGGGAATCGACAAACCCTTCGTAGGTTTTTCGCGGAACGCTTTTGTCGACATGGATCACCACCGGACACCCGGCAGCAGCCCAATGCCGCGCCACCTGTTCTGCGCGACCAAGGGCCGTATGCACCAACATGACAATCCCGACGGTCATGCCCAGTTCCCCTTGGACATTAGGCCAAGGATCTCTAGCTGCCGCCAGTTGATGTACCGCTCTGACCATTTGCACCAAAGCTGCGGATTTTCCCTCAGCTCTTGCGCATAGGCGATGTATTCCACCGATCCAGCGTAATGCTGACCGCGCACCAATTCCTCTTCGGCCTTCGCACCAAATGTATCGATAAACTTGGTATGCAGCAGCGCGCCAGAGGCTTTCTCACCGCCCCATTCATCGTAAACTTGGTTAAGCCCGCGCGGCAGCAACATATGTGTCGAACTGACATAGGCGTACCGTTTGTCCCATTTTACCAAAGGCACCTTGTTCAATGCCGGTGCTTTTTCAGGAGTTTCCTTAAAGAACATCCGCGCCCGTGGTCCCCCTTGGATCCACAAGTTGGTGAACAGTGGATTGCGCGACATCGTGTAATTGCCACTGTCAAACCAAGACGCGATCTCAATCGGGTTCTGGCCCGCATAATAAGGTTGTTCGTCAATCCGGCCTTTCGGATACATATCCAGCAGCATCGCCGAGAACGATTTGATGGAGGAAGCATCAAGCCAATCAGTCAGCGCCCGCAGGGGACGGGTATCGCAAAACGGGTAGACCAGAAATTCGTCAGGATCGACCGTCAGCGCCCAATGCCCATGCGCGTATTTCATCAACAGATAGTTCAGCCAATCCATGCCAAACCGGGCGCGCTTGTACCCGGCGCGGGTGCTCCAGACCGAAACATCGGGTTGTTCAGCAAGATAATCAGCAGATCCATCCGTGCTGTCATTGTCGACAAAGAAAAAGTGGCCGACACCCATCTCACGGTAATAATCAAGGAAATAGGGCAGGCGCACACCCTCGTTCCGTTGTGTACAGAACAACAACAGGTCATCCGGCCGGATCTGGCTGGTCCGGTCCGCGACGCGCTTTAGCTCTCCGCGCTTGCGAATAGCGCGAATGCGCCACCGCTTGCGTTGAAGACGCAGCCGATATGACTGGAATACACCCAAAAACCGCCCTCTACCTTCGGGAATAACAGCTCTTTTAACGCGGTATCAGTTTAACCTTAACACGGTCTTGAAATGATCATCCCATGTCGGCCCCGGTATGCCATCCCGGATTTTTGCGTTTGGCTGTATTTTTTCCCACTTCTTAATATTTCTTACCCATAAATCGGACTCGGAAACAGGTGTGAAATGGGCCCAATCCCCTAAAATCTCATGTAGAACCGGTAAATCGTTGCATAAAACACGCGTTCCAAGCTGAGCCGCCTCCAAGGGGGGCAAACCAAAGCCCTCCGCGTGGCTCGGGAAAAGCATGCCAGACGCCCCCTGAACCAGCGCTGAAAGGGCAGCGTCGGATAGGTCAGGCAGCTCTCTCACCACGCCGAAGGGTCGCATTTGATCAAGCCGCTTGAACACCGCGTCATTGTTCCAGCCTCGCCTCCCGCAGATCAGCAGAGGCGGCGCCTCTGCGCCCATTTCCTCCCAAAGGTCGAGCAGAAATGCGTGGTTTTTGCGCGGTTCAATAGTGCCCACGCAGACAAAATACGGACAATCGGGTTTCGCATTGGGCGGCAGCGCGGATGGATCAGGCGTTGCGGGTTCAACCCCCAAATGCGCCACAATGCTTGCCGGGATCTCGCCCCATGCCAGCATCTGTTCTTCGCATCGTTTTTGCGTGTCTTGTGAGTTGTAGATCAACCGATCCGCATAGCCGCGCAAAAGCTGCATCTTGATCCGAAACGGAACAACCGTTCCGGGCCGCTGATAGGGAGGGTATTCGAGCGGGATCACATCATGCACCATCGCGTGAATCCCGCCCCCGCTGCGTTTTACGTCGCGAAGAACACGTTCAGTTATGTTGCTTTGGCCGATGTTGAAATAGGTGTAGCCGCGCGGCAGATTCCGCGCCAGCATTGCCCGCAAGCGGTGCCGCGTCGAACGATCCGCAGCGGCGCGGCGCAGATCGCTTTCCGCTTGCCTCGCGGCTCTGCTCCTGCCCGGCCAGATAGAGGACCAAATATCAGCGCGTCCCCAGGGGATAATCTCATGAAATTTATCAGAAATTTCTGCCAGCCCCGTCCGATCCAGCAGCAGATATCCAAAGGGCGATCGGACCAGCCCAAAGACCGGAACATCCTCTTGTAGAAACCGTCTGAGATAAGCCAATTCGACCCGGTCAATGCCCGTCGCAACCCGCCCGGCCCGCCGCATACCGCGCGTCAGATCAAGCAGGCGGGCCTGCGCCATATCAGACGTCGTAATGGCCGGTTTGGTGCCATCTCCATGCATCTGAGATCATGTGTTTGAGGGTCGATCTTTGCGGTTTCCACCCCAGTTCAACCTCGGCCCGGTGCGAGCCCGACACCAGCTTTGTGCAATCCCCAAGCCGTCGTGGCCCTTCGACAATCGGGACGGTTTGGTTGGTCACTTCGCGGCTATGATCAATCACTTCACGCACAGAAAACCCTTTGCCGGTGCCAAGGTTGAACACCCGGCTGTCTTTGTTATCGGCCAACCATTTCAGCCCCAGCACATGCGCATCCACCAGATCGCAGACATGCACATAGTCGCGAATGCAGGTGCCATCGGGCGTATCATAATCGCTGCCAAATACCGTGAGCGCATCGCGTTTTCCCGCGATTGCATCCAACATCAGCGGCACCAGATGGGTCTCGGGTTGATGAAACTCGCCCACCTCTCCGTCCGGATCGGCGCCCGCGACATTGAAATAACGGAAAATCACATGCCGCAGCCCATGCGCCACCTCGTAATCGCGCAACATATCCTCAATCGCGCGTTTGGAGGCGCCATAGGCATTGATGGGGTTTTGCGGGCTGTTCTCATCCAGCACAACGTTGTCCTGATCCCCGTAGGTCGCGCAGGTTGAGGAAAACACGATCTGCTTGCAGCCCGCTTGCACCGCCGCATCAAACAGGTTCATCGATCCGGTGACATTGTTGTGCCAATAGCGGCCCGGCTGTTGCATGCTTTCGCCCACCTGGCTCAGCGCGGCAAAATGCATCACGGCAACGGGTTCATGTTTCGCAAAAACCGCATCCAGCGCGGCCCGGTCCAGCAGATCACCTTGTTCAAACGGGCCGAATTTGACAGCGTCTTGCCAGCCCGTGATGAGATTGTCGAAGGTAACAGGGGTAAAGCCAGCCGCCCGGAGCGCCTTACAGGCATGTGATCCGATGTAGCCCGCGCCACCGGTCACCAGAACCTTATTCATGCCTTTAGCCCCCCGGCTGATATTACTTACTGCGCAGCCCTGTCGATTTGCATCACACTTTGCAGGTAACTGCGCAGATCGTCACGCAATTCTTCGCGGGCCAGACCAAATGCCACAGTTGCTTGCAAGAAACCGGATTTTGATCCGCAGTCAAACCGTTGACCCCGGAACCGGTAACCATAAACATTGCGGTCCAGCTCAATATCTTTGGCAATCGCGTCGGTCAGCTGGATTTCACCGCCTGAACCGGATTTGATCTGATTGAGGTTCTGCAAAACGGTCGGAGACAGGATATACCGCCCGATCACCGCCAGATTGGATGGCGCGTCTTCGGCCTTGGGCTTTTCGACCATGCCTTTCACTTTCACCATCTGACCCATGTCATCGGACACATCCAAAACGCCATAAGACGACGTGCGTGAGGGTTCAACTTCCATTGCAGCAACCATGTTACCGCCAGTTTCCGCGTAAGCTTCGACCATCTGCTGCAAGCAGGGCTTGTCCGCCGCAATGACATCATCAGGCAGGATCACCGCAAAAGGTTCGTCGCCGATCAGACGCCGCGCACACCACACCGCATGACCAAGGCCAAGCGCCTTGTGCTGACGGATATAGGCAATCGCGCCGCTTTCCATATTGGTGTTTTTGAGCGTTTCCAGCAGCTCGGTCTTGTTCTTTTTGCGCAACTCCTGCTCAAGCTGGGGCGCGTGATCAAAGTAATCCTCAAGCGCACCTTTGCCGCGCGAGGTAACAAAGATGAATTCCTTGATGCCCGCCGCGCGGGCCTCGTCAATCGCGTATTGGATCAATGGGCGATCAACCAAGGTCATGATTTCCTTGGGAACGGATTTTGTAGCTGGCAAAAACCGGGTGCCCATGCCTGCAACCGGAAAGATCGCTTTTGTTACTTTTTTACGCATTGCGTTTCCTAATGCTCTGTTGCCGTAGCTTATGCCATCTTATTATTTATTCAAATTTGGGCCAAAGCTTGGCCAAACCGTGCCGGAATTGCATTTTCCGACCAATTATCATCCTGTTTTAGCAGTCTTCGCGCAATCCGCGTTGTCTGGCAACTCGGCTCCGCTCTTTTTCAAGGCGACGTGATCTAGATGTCAGCCGAAACAACGGTGCGTTCCGGTCCGATCTTCCGAACAGCCCGCCTTTTTGAAGCCATACTCCATCCTTGGTAAACAAGACCTTATGAAACATAGCACTTGGCGACAGCGACATCACGGTGACAATGTCACCCTTTTTCACCATATCCACTGCATTCTGATAATCCTTGGCAAACCGAATAGGCCGGGACGGGATCACAATTGAGGGACGCCCGAGCGCTGGAAACCGCTGAAATCCCGCTGCGGGATGGCGCGGCAGGGTAGCACCCCCACTTGCCCGCACAGATCCCTCTGCATAGCCCTCATTCAGCCGCCGCATCAAACGACCAACATCTTGCGGCTCAAGCGATCCGCGCACCATGTGACGCAACAGTCTCTTGCGCTCATCTGCTTTCAGACGTTTCCATTGATCCTCTTGGAGGGCAGAGGGCACATGTTTACGCTGGAAAACCGCCCAGCTCGCGCCGATATCAAACAGATCGCGCGGCACCCTATCGGCCCGGCGCAGCGCGTTTTCTGCAAAGCCATGATGCACCTCTGCCAAGGGCACCAGCGCCGTTGCATGGCCTGCCTGTGCCAGACGCATATTCAGATCGGTCTCATCCAAGAAATAGTGGAAGGCCGGATCAAACCCGCCGAGATCAACCAAAACATCACGCCGAAACGCCATATTGGTGCCTTCGATCTTGATCGCCTGACCTTGGGCTGGGCGCAAAATCGTCGCTTGCTCTGCATTCACGTCCAGATCAAACGCATCGCCAAGCGGGCCGACCCCCCGCGCCTTCCATTGGAATGAAATTCCGTTGCGCCCACGCACAAAGCCGCCTGTCGCGGCCACCTCAGGATGATCAAACGGCGCCAACAGATGCAACAGCCATTGCGGCTCTGGCACGGCATCATCGTCAATGAACACAATGATCTCGCCCGCCGCGTGAGTCACCCCCAGATTACGCGCCGCCGAGATATTGGCCTCATCAAAAGACACCTGTTTCACATCGTTTGCGAATGGGAGATCCTGCATCGCAGCGATCCCGGCGGCATCTGCAACCACGACAACCTCAAACGGATCATATTGAAGCTGAGACACCCCGATCAGACATCGCTTGAGTGCCTCTGCCCGGCCGCGGCTGACAATAACAACACTGGCCGGAGGTTGCGTCATTCAAGACCCATCTGCGCCATCATCGCTTCGATCTTTGGCACATCTTCAGGGTTGTTCAGCTCCCAAAAGGCGCGGCCTTTGGCCTCAACCTCCACGCAAAGAACGGAGCGTCCGTTTTCCATAAACCGCAACTGCTCCAACCCCTCCAATTGCTCCAACGGGCCGGCCTTCCATGATGGATACGCTGCCAAGGCATCGGGGCGGTAGGCATAAACGCCCACATGGTGGAACACCGGCGTCGGCGCATCGTCGCCGTAAACTTCGGAGGTGAATGGCACGACCTCCTTGGAGAAATACAGCGCCTGATGGTTCGCCGCAAATACGGCTGTTGTGCCGCCCACACGGTCGGCTTTTCGGTCGGCCAGCAGGCTGTTCAAAGCGGCACCATCACAGCGCAAAACCGGCGTTGCGATCTCGGCCTGCGGGTTCGATTGCAGCCCTGTCACCAAATCCTCGACAAACCAATGCGGGGTCAGCGGGGCATCGCCTTGCAGGTTCACAACGATATCAAACCCACCGCCCAGCACCGTGTGCGCCTCGGCGCAACGCTCGGTTCCGTTCACACAATCAGAGGACGTCATCACAACCTCAGCGCCGAACCCTTCTGCGGCGTCTTTGATCCGGTCATCATCGGTTGCAACCACCACCCGATCGACACCGCGCACCTCGCTGGCCGCACGCCAGGACCGTTCGATCAAGTTGCGCGATGCGCCGCCTGCCCCTTTGAGCGCCACAAGCGGTTTGCCAGGATAGCGGGTGGAGGCATAGCGGGCGGGAATGACAATCAGAACAGACATCAGGCGGGTTTCAACTCCACATTGGCGGCATGGGCGATAAAGAACGGGTTGGCAAAATCTGCCTTTCCATAGGTCAGCGGCGACAGATCATCATGGCGCACCACTGCACCACCCGCACCGCTTAGCACCGCGTGACCTGCGGCGGTGTCCCATTCCATCGTGCGGCCAAGGCGCGGGTAAAGATCCGCCTCCCCTGTCGCGACCAAACAGAATTTCAATGACGATCCCGCACTGGTCATATCCCGCACCTTATATTTGGCGATGTAATCGTCGGTTTGTTCATCCCGGTGCGATTTGGACGCCACAACCATCAACGCGGCATTGTCCGATTTGGCCACATGGATCGGCGACAGATCGCCAGGAGTATCCTTATCCAAGGCACCAGTTTCCTCAACAGATTGACCATCCGCGCGGGTAAAGAACATCCGTCCTTTTGCCGGGGCATAAACCACGCCAAGGGTCGGCACGCCCTTTTCCACCAGCGCGATGTTCACGGTGAAATCCCCGCGCCGATGAATGAATTCTTTGGTCCCATCAAGCGGGTCAACAATTAAGAATGTATCAACATCCAATGAATGGGTGGCGGCCTGTTCCTCAGTGATCAGCGCGACATCTGGAAAGGCGGCCCGCAACCCCGCCGAAATGATCGCATCCGCCGCCTCATCCGCCGCAGTGACAGGGCTATCGTCGGATTTTGATTTCACCTCAAAATCATCGCGGCCATAGATTTCCATGATCTTATCACCCGCCTCCAGTGACAGCCTGCGCATCACGGTGACCAGTTTCTCGTAATCCATCTGCTGCATTCCTCGGCTTTGATTGATTAGTTTGCTCACTCCTCTTATGCTGCGGGGGTAACGGAACAGCAAGAATTCCGTGCAAACATATCATGAGCAGAGGACAGCAACGCATGTTCCAGTCGACCCGCAAGCCCAAGGGCAGCTTTGCCTCGGCCATTGCCATGGCTGAACTGGTCTATCATTCGATCGTCCGCAGTGTGCGCAAGCAGCACAACAATGCCTTTGTGGCGATCTTTATCAACGTGTCGCAGGCGATGATGTTTGTCGCCGCGTTCTTTATCATGTTTTCCATCCTCGGTATGCGGTCTGCCGCCCTGCGTGGGGATTTCCTGCTGTATATTATGTCAGGGATCTTCCTCTATCTGACCCACACCAAATCTCTTGGCGCTGTCGCCGGGTCCGAAGGGCCAGCAAGCGCGATGATGCAGCATGCGCCGATGACCACGATCATCTCGATCACCTCTGCCGCGCTTGGCTCGCTCTATATTCAATCGCTGTCACTGTTCCTGATCCTGTTTGGCTATCATGTCGGATACAAGCCCTTGGAAATTGAACAACCGGCCGCGGCCTATGGCATGCTGTTGATTGCCTGGTTTACCGGCTGCGCGTTGGGGTTGGTTGTACTGGCGGTCAAACCCTGGTTTCCGGCGGTCACCGGTGTTTTGATGACGGTCTACCAGCGGGCCAATATGATTGCCTCGGGCAAGATGTTTGTCGCCAACACCCTGCCGGGTTTCATGCTGGCGATGTTTGATTGGAACCCGCTGTTTCACTGCATTGATCAGGCGCGGGGATATGTTTTTATCAACTATTATCCGCGCTACAGCTCTTGGGAATATCCCATCTGGGTCGGGATGGTGCTGGTGATGATTGGGTTGATGGGCGAGTTTTACACCCGCAAACACGCCTCGCTCAGCTGGAACGCACGGCGATAGCAGGCGATCAACGTTGATCTTGGAGCAATGGAGTTTTTAGAAACTCCAACCCGATTTCTTTAAAGAACTGGTCTATTCCACCACGCGTAGCGTTAGATTGATCCGGCCACCTTTGGGCAGCAAGGTCGATGATCCATCCCGCACCCGGTCCACCCCGTGATAAATCAGCCGCGCCGCACCACCCATCACGACCACATCGCCCGATTGCAACCAAACCGATTCTGTCTTGCCGCCGCGGGTGGTGTTGCCAATCCGGAACAGCGCATCATCGCCCAGCGAAACAGACACAACAGGCCAATCAAAACTGGCCTCATCCCGATCCTGATGCATCCCCATCCTGGCGCCCGATCCATAGTAATTGATCAAACAACACTCCGGCCGCCGCTCCAGCCCTGTCACCGCATCCCAGATCGCCAGAACCGGATCAGGAATGGCAGGCCACGCCATCCCCTGCGGGTGCTGCTCCACATAGCGATAGCCACGCCGATCACTGAACCAACCGAACCGCCCTGCCGCCGTCATCCGCACGGACATCGGCTTGCCATAGGGGGTATCGGGCCGGAAAAACGGTGCTTGCGCGGCCACCTTCCTAATCACATCCACGACCTGCCCCTGCGCAGCGGGATCAAGGAACTCTTTGTGAACATCGACCTCTCTGATCCGCAAATGTGTCATATCGGTCCTGATCGTTACGTTCTTTGCAAAAATCCATGCAGATTCCTTCTCTGAGGGGCTTTGCAATGGTTGCAGGGTGCATTTGCGCTCCTTATATACCCTCCGAACCGCTGAAGGCAGTCCTGCTTTCAGTCTCACCACAGATCGGAGCAGAGGTGCCGAACCGGGCCTTATGCCTCGTGTCATCGCCTTGAATAAAATGAGGGATCGAAAACATGGCCAAAGTAATTGGTATTGACCTTGGAACAA
>Ga0316204_10001606_pt1 | contig 59220 bp, 44 predicted proteins | sample 6monrhotite_MG_2_FD_205661 | JGI IMG/M metagenome (GOLD analysis project Ga0316204, IMG submission 205661) | Microbial mat bacterial communities from mineral coupon in-situ incubated in ocean water Damariscotta River, Maine, United States -... | ecosystem: Environmental > Aquatic > Marine >...
CCTTTTAACCTCTACCATTTTTGAAAAAGGGTTGTTCGGAAACATGCATTACGAATTGTTTGAAGAAGTGGCAGAAGACATTGTTGATTGGAATCATACCTATGGAGAAGACAATATCTACACAGTTTACAATTTGAACAACCCAAATTACATGAACTTTTATGCCAATCAATGGGGAGAAATTATTGACTTTGATTGGAATGTTTTAGAATTTGGTGATGCCGCTCAATTGAGAGAAGATTTGAAAACTAGAACCGAAGATTATCTTGTGATTGGATACTCGGCTAGGTTGACATTGCCTCAAGTTTTTGAAACTTGTCTAGAGTTTTATCCTAACATTATTGACGGAACGAAATATAATAACGCATCTGTCTATTTGTTAAGCAAAACTGATCATCCTACAATAAGGCAGTATAGTCATCTTGAAGCTCGTTTCCCTCCGATTACTGAGAAGTCTGATTGGTTGTTCAAAAAAGAATTATTTGTTGAAGGAAGAATCATTAAGTATCCATACAATTCTTATGAATTAAGTGGCGACAATATTTATGGCCCTGAATATCATTTTGAATTGAATGATATTGCTGATTACAAGTCAAAGTACATTAAGGTAGATGTGATAGCTACAGTAAATGAGGATGCACAACTTACTGCATCTTTTGGTGCCAAGAGAAACGGAATACCTGTTAAGAACCTTAAAGGTGAAGATTATTGGGAAGGGAGAGACTTGGAAGTGATGCTAAAGGATACGGAACGAGCATACTTCACCTTTAAAATACCTCAGTTTATTGAAGAAGGATATGATCTCATGATAAGCTTCTGGAATAGGAACCCATCTTCTCCAATCTATATTCATTCAGTACATGTGAATTCAACAGTGAATATTTGGAATTAGCCATTTATCACTATTCCATAGTATGGCAAGTTTTCTTTCCTTAATTTTAGATTCTAATTCGGGCTTTATGAAATCAGTATTATCCATTATTATTATCAGTTTGTCATTTGTATCATTTGCGAACGAGGATTCTCTCTTTATTCGAAAAATATATGATGAAGCACTTGAAAAAGGCCAAGCTCATGATAACCTAAGATCTCTTTGTAAAGATATAGGAGCCAGAATCACGGGTTCGGCTGAAGCTAAAATGGCAGTTCAATGGGGAAAGAATCTACTTGAATCTTATGAGTTCGATAAAGTTTATCTACAAGAAATTCAAGTACCACATTGGGAGAGAGGAACAAAAGAGGCAGGGTGGATGATTAACGAAGCTGGTGAAGTCTTCAAGTTTCACATGATTGCGTTAGGTGGTTCTGTGGGAACTGATGGCTTGATTGAAGGAGATGTTTTGGCTGTAGAATCAATAGAAGAACTTGAAGAATTGGGAGAAGAAAAAGTTAAAGGGAAGATCGTATTTTTCAATAGACCATTTGACCAGAAACAAATCCAAACTTTTAGAGCATATGGCGGTTGTATCGCTCAGAGACATGAGGGTACCAATGCAGCTTCGAAACTGAAAGCAGCAGGTGTAATCATAAGGTCTCTTGGTTCTTCAACTGACGATCATCCGCATACTGGCTCAATGCATTATGAGGCAGGCGTGGATAGTGTTGCAGGAGCAGCAATTAGCACAAAAGATTCAGATTTGCTTAACTCATGGCTAGAAAAAGGAAAAGTAAAAGTCAAAATGGAGATGGATTGCAGACACTATCCTGAAGAAACTTCACACAATGTAATTGCTGAAATGAAAGGATCTAAAGATGATAACATCATAACTTTTGGTGGCCATTTAGATTCTTGGGATGTTGGTGAAGGAGCGCATGATGACGGAGCTGGAATTGTACATAGCATTGAAGCTTTGAGAATTTTGAAAGAATTAGGATATAAACCAAAGCATACTTTGAGATGTGTTTTATTCATGAATGAAGAGAATGGAAATTTTGGTGGAACAAATTATGCTCGTCTTGCCTCAGAAGCAAAAGAAAAACACATTTGCGCAATAGAAACGGACAGGGGCGGCTTCTTGCCTATTGGCTTTGATGTAAGCGGTTCAGAAGAACAACTTGCAATGGTGAGACAATTTGCTCCGCTCTTAAAGGCGTTTCAATTGTACAAATTTGACCCAGGTTATAGTGGTGTTGATGTTAGACCTATGTTAGAGTATTATCCTGAAATGATTCAATTAGGTATGTCAATCTCTTCTCAAAGATATTTTGATTTTCATCATGCAGAATCAGATGTGTTTGAAAATGTCAATAAAAGAGAGCTGCATTTAGGTGCAGCTGCCATGGCGACTATGATTTATCTTTTGGATAAAAATCTTTAAGCCACGATAGGAAGAGCTCTTACTTGCTCTTGGTCAATGAAAAGTTCACCTTGTTTTGATTTTAAAACAAAGTCTATTCTATAGGGCAGGCAGATAGGTTCAAGCAAATAAAATAGAGATCCTTTGGTCTCGAAATCTTCAGTTGATTTAATTTTTACCTTCTGACTGATTAAAGATGAATTTCGGATTATTTCATAAGGCTCAGGAACATTGTGATCAGACACAATTTCGGCTACGGGTGTTTGTTGAATGTCAAGACTTAATGAAGCAAATTCATTTTCTTCTAAACTGAGCTCCATTTTCCCGTAAGGGTAGTCGGTAGCTAGAGGTGATACTATCCATGCACCACCGAACAAATCAAGCTTACAATCGATTGATTTGTCTTTTTGATTAATGGATAATTGAATGAGAACGGAGTCATCTTCTATATCTGCACTCCAAATATCACTCATAAATAAAGTGCTGTGATCAACTGAATCTATTATTTCATTATCTAATTCTGAATTCTGCTCAGAACTATCACCCTCTCCGCAAGAAGTGAGTAGAAATCCGAATAATAATAGGTAGGTGATTCTACGCATGCGCTAAATCTAGATATAAATCTGCGACGGCAATTGAACTTAACTTCATTTTAACTAAAAGGACCATTCAACTGAATGAATGATCCTTTCTGGTTTTGTTGCAATCGTATGCGGTTACTTCTTTAATGCACAAACGAAGGAATAGTAACAAAAAAAACGCCCACCCTAAAAGGGCAGGCGTCTCTCAAATTTATAATCTATTAGTCTAGGATGATTTTTCTTACAACACTTTCATTATCTCTTTGGATTCTGATGAAGTAAACACCAGATTCAAATCTTGATAAATCAACTGTTGAGTTGTCAGAAGTTGTTTCAGAAACAACTAATCTTCCTCTTGCATCTAAAATTGTGAATGCGAAGTCTCCATCTAATTTGATATTTACCACTCCGTTAGTCGGGTTAGGGTAAATTGTCAATTCTTCAGAGATGTTAGTTCCAATTCCTACAGTTGAAAGAACTGTGAAAGTCATTGGTACGATACATCCATTAGCATCAGTAACAGTGATTGTGTAATCTCCTGCAGCTAAATCAGTGATATCTTCAGTAGTTTCTCCACTATCCCAAGAGATAGTATAAGGAGGAGTTCCACCTGTGATTGTCACATCAATTGCTCCGTTAGAAGTTCCGTCATCATGTGTTACAACACCTGAGATAGTTTGACCGGCAGTTACTGTTACAGTTACCATGTCAGTGTTTTGACATCCATTAACATCAGTACCTGTTACTGTATAAGTCGTAGTAGCAGTTGGGTTGAAAACAACTCCATCAGTCACTCCGTTATCCCAAGTGTAAGTATCTGCACCTGATCCTGATAATGTTACATCAGATCCAGCACAAACAGTTTGATCAACACCTCCATCTACGGTAGGTAAAGCATGAACTGTTACAGTTACCATATCTGTATTAGTACATCCGTTTCCGTCTGTTCCTGTTACAGTATAGATTGTAGTTGCTGTAGGCGTGAATGCAGCACCATCAGTTACAGAGTTATCCCAAATGTAAGATACACCACCAGTTCCGTTCAATGTTACCGAAGTACCAGGGCAAATCTCTTGATCTGTTCCTGCTCCAATAATTGGAGCTGCTAATACAGTGATCGTTACCATGTCAGTGTTTTGACATCCGTTAACATCTGTTCCAGTTACTGTATATGTATCAGTAGCCGCAGGAGAAAATGCAACACCATTTGTTACAGAATTATCCCAAGAGTAAGATGTTGCCCCAGAACCACTTAAAGTAACTGAAGTTCCAGCACAAGCATTTGCATCAGAACCAGCATCAACTGTTGGAAGATCATTCCAAACAACTGCTGTACCTGTTGCAACTGATAAACAAGGGTCAGACAAATCTACTACTCCACCACCCATGTCGTTTCCAACAACAGCTGAGATGTAATAAGTTGTTCCGTATACCGTACCGCCTCCGAAAGAGAAAGTAGGAGTTGAACCTGAACCGAATGTCGTTCCAAGCGCAGGGCCTGATCCGTCATGCAAATAAAACTGCATTGCATCATCAATGTCGAATGTCTCATCATTATTATGAGTTGCTGTAGCCGCTCCTGTTCCGCAAATTGCGATTGAAGGAGAAGTTACCATTGTTCCTGAGTTTGTAGTACATGCACAGTTTTGAACTCCTGAAACGACAGCTGCAGTACATCCATTTGCATCAGTCACTGTGAAGCTATAAGAAACTCCTGAAGTAATCAATGCACTTGTCCAAGTAGACCCAGCTAATGAACCAGTACCACCAGTTACATTGTAAGGTGCAGTTCCGCCAGCTATATCAAATGTTACTGTGTATGCTGTGTTACCACCATTACAAGTTTCAGCTAAATTAGAAGTTGTTGGTGCAGCAGAAACTGTTACAACTGCCATGTCTGTATTTTGACATCCATTAGCATCTGTTCCTGTTACTGTATAAGTCGCAGTTGAAGCTGGAGTAAATGCTACTCCATTTGTTACTGAATTATCCCATGTATAAGAGATAGCTCCAGATCCATTTAATGTTGCAGAAGATCCGGCACAAATTGTTTGATCAATACCAGCATCAACTGTTGGTAAAGGATTAACCGTCACCAATGAGTATTGCACATCTGTACAAGTACCATCACTAATTTCAACTGTATATTGCGTTTGAACAGTAGGAGAGACATTAATCGTTGCCGTCGTTCCAATCACTGTTGTTCCGTCATACCAAGTGTAAGGAGTTCCTCCAGAACCGCCAGTTGCAGTTAGAGTAGCTGTTCCTCCAGGGCAGATACCAACAGTTGCGGTAGCCGTACCTGATAATGGAGTTGAAGCTGCGATAGTTACTGCAGCCGAAGCAATACAATTGTCTCCTGTAGTTTGTAAGTAAACATCATAGTTTCCAGAAGGTAAATTTGTGAATGTATTACTTGTTTGGAAGTTAACATTATCCAAACTGTATTCGTAATTTACTCCGTCACCACCTGTAGCTCCAGTAACAGTGATAGTACCGTTATTAAGACCACAAGTTGTAGCTGTTGAGTTTACAGATCCACCAATTGGAGGGTTAACAACAAATTCTAAAGAATCTATATCTGTCATACAAGATCCATCAACATAAACATTTAACTGGTATTGACCAGGGAAGTTGTTCATTGTGAATGTTGCACCTGAATTTGATTCTTGATCATACAATGTGTCTAGACCAGGTAATTCTGGTTCACTTAGTAATAACCAATCAAAACCTGTTGCATTTGTAGAACCAGATGCGTTCACTGTTACTTCTCCACCAGGACAAACTGGTACAGCAGAGTTTGTGTAAACTGCAGTTGGTGCCGGGCCATTTGATAACAATACATCCCAAGCGATTGACATGTTAATTCCTGGCGCAACATAGTATTCGTCAGATTGATACCAGGTAGCACCTTCTCTCATTCGAGTAGTTCCAATTCCGGCAGGTCTTGCAACAATATCGGCAAAAAATGTTGCAACAGTGTCCTGAGGGACACCAGTATAATCTACTTCCATTCCGATCCAGAATAATCCAGTTACAGTTGGAGGAGTAGAGAAGTCAATAAAGTTGTATGCAAAATCATTTAAATCAGCCAAGTCAACTGTTTCTGTTGCTAAGATTGTTCCAGGTTCAGTTCCATTGTCTCCATCTCTAACATAAAAGTTAACGGATCCACCTTGATCACTTACCAAAGCAAAAGGAACCAATAGTCTTCTTACCTCAGACGTTGAAGTCGCAGTATGTGGTTCAGCCCATTCATCAATAGGGAATCCAGCAAACATTTCTGCATGTCCTCCAAAATATCCAGAAGAAGGAGCACTATACCAAGCAAGGCCTTCAGTCAAGGCGTAATTTCTTAAAGTATCACAATCTGTTCCAGAAGCTGGAGCAACTACTGATACATAATTAGATTCTGTTAAACCTGTACAAGAACCAAATCCGTTTGATGCAACAAGTGTAATGTCGTAAGATCCGACTGTATAAAAAGTAATTTGAGGATTCTCCGAAGCAGCAGTTGTACCACCAGTGAAGTCCCAATCAACTCCTTGTGTTCCACCAGTAACACTCCATGTCCATGAAGTTGGGTCTCCGTTTGAAGCATCTTGAAAAACAACTGTTCCACCTTCAGCAACAATTACAGGACCAGGTCCTGCAGGTACAGATGTGAAATCACAAACTGGAGGTCCAGCGGGGTCACATCCAGGAGAAAGAAGTAAAGAACTTCTGATTCCGTTTAAGATTAAATCCATAAATGCACCTTGCTCAGATGTGAACATTACAGTACAGTTAGAATAATCCATATAGTTTTCGTATTGTGTATTCACACCAGAACAAACTTGTTGAGTTCCTGAACATGAACCACCATAGTTAAATGAAGGACCAGCAGTTTGTGGTGTGTCAGTGAAACCATCATCTAATGTACAGTTCCCAGAACCACCCCATGTGTGATCTAACCCTAAATAGTGACCAACCTCGTGAGTAAGAATGTTATCATTATTAACTCCTAAATTGTAATCGATTACGATTCCGTCAATTGCCGAGTTCGGTAGGTACGTAGTAGTTGGTCTGTAAGCATAACCTGCTGTTCCAGAACCCGCACCATTTGAAATATCACAAATCCAAACATTTAAATAGTCATTTCTATCCCAAATTGGTTGACCAAGTGGGGCAGATTTCATTGCGTTAACTTCACCATTATCGTCCGGATCAAACCAAGTTTCAGTAGTTTGAATTCTAGTAACACCAGTCTCAGCTAACGGTAATCCATTAGGATCTTGAGTTGCCAAACAAAAGTTTATACCAACGTTTGCTGGTGTAAAGTTGAATGGAGCACCTGTTCTAGCGTTCACTTGATCTGCATTTGTTAAAGAGAAATCTTCAACTAAATCATTGAAAACATTCATAATTGCAGCATTCGATACATTCGTTCCAGTACCAACTGTCTCACCTTCGTGAACTACGTGGAAAATAACTGAAATTGTATTTGTACCTGGAGTCTTGTATCCTCCATTAGACCACTGCATTTGTGATGCGGCATCTAAATAATCAGCATTGAATTGATCCCAAACACCTTGTTCTTCATAGTGTTGTTGAGTTAATTCATGTGATTTACAATTATGAGTCCCATTGTTAGGGTTGTCATTATTGTTGTACTTCGTGTTTACTGTTCCCGATTGATTTCCATTGCCGTGGGCATTTGGAAGAACTTGAGAACCAACGGTTGTGGGCGTGCTTTGGTTAATCGGCTTCGCTTTGTGCTGATTATCCTGAGCAAAACCTGTAGATAGCATCAGTACTGACGCTAGACCTAGGTAAATTTTTCTCATGGTTTGTTTAGTTTATAAATTTGACTCGTGAAGATATCAAAATAAACTGAGAAACGAGAATTTAAAGTGGTAAAAAAGAAGGGGTTACGAACTGGGAATTTAGTTCAAATTCAATTTATATTTTTTGAAGAATTGATCCCAATCCCAAAGAAAATTGGACATGAGCTCATCCATTCTCTTTAAAAACAATGGATTTGGAGTTTTCATGTTTTTGAAATAGTCTTCTTGATAGTCGTTAAGCTCAAATTCATGAAACACAGCTTTAGACATTCCGTAAAGAATATTCTTTGAGGGATGATTCACTTTTGAGATTGAGCTAGCAGTTTCGTTTAGTAAGTCTTCAAAGTCTCTAAAGGTCATTTCATAAATGTTGGCGAACTTCTCAATGATGAATTTTCTGATTTCGGCAGCTTCTTCAACTTCGAAATGATCAGTCAAAAAGTTAAGATTTCCAACTGTGACAATCAAAAGAAATTTATCAGAACTATTTTCTTTCATGTTCGGAATAAACACGAAAGCAGGGTCTTCAATAATCATCTCTTGAATAGTATCGAAACTATTTTCAGTGATTTCGAAAATTGAATTCACGAATACATTTGCAAGCTTTTCAGCCCCAATCTTCCGTTTTATTAAACTACCTAACATTCTACCAAATTTCTTAATCCGCTAAGATATATGAGATTAGATGATGTTTTCTCCCTTTTGAATTGAGTTATCCACAAGGAAAAGTGAAGTTTGTGCTTTATTTATTGGGTATTGACAGGTTCATTTCTTCTGCCTTCAATAGCATAAATTCATATGCTTCATTGTAGCTATTCTTTATTTTTCCTTCGAGAATTGCTTCTTTAATTTCATTCTTTAAATCACCTACTATTTTACAAGGCGTAAGCTGAAAGATGTCCATGATCTCTTTGCCAGAGATGGGTGGCTGAAAATTTCTAATCTGATCTTTTTCTTCAACATCTCGCAATTTCTTCTTCACCTTTTCAAAGTTGGCTTTGTATTTCTGAACTTTAAAGTCATTTTTTGAAGTGATATCGGCATTGCACAATGTCATGAGATCATCTATGTCATTCCCAGCTTCAAATAGCAATCTTCTTATGGCTGTGTCGGTTACATTCCCATTGACTAATGAAATAGGTCTTAAATGTAGTCGTACTAACTTTTGTACATACTTCATTTTATTATCAAGTGGGAGTTTTAAATGCTTGAAAATTTTAGGAGTCAATCTTGCTCCAAGGTCTTCGTGCCCATGAAATGTCCAGCCAACCTTATCATTGAATCTTTTGGTTGGTGGCTTTGCAATGTCGTGCATAATTGCTGCCCATCTTAGCCACAAATCATCTGTGTTTTCACAAATGTTATCTAATACTTCTAAGGTATGATAGAAGTTGTCTTTGTGAGATTTTCCGTTTCTAACTTCAACTCCTTGTAAAGCAACCATTTCAGGGAAAAATTGATGTAAAAGTTTTGTGTCAAATAACAATTTGAAACCAACTGATGGTTTTGAAGAGAGAATAATCTTATTCAGCTCTGTGATAATTCTTTCTTTAGAAATGATGTCCAGTCGGCTTGCGTTTTTTTGGATGGACTCGAGAGAGTCAGTTTCAATCTTAAAGTTAAGTTGAGACGCAAATCTCACAGCTCTCATCATTCTCAAGGGATCATCAGAGTAAGTTTGGTCAGGCTGAAGTGGTGTTCGGATTATTTTCTTCTGTATATCATTTAATCCGTCAAATGGATCAAGTACTTCACCAAAAGTAGATTTACCTAAACTTATTGCAAGGGCATTAATAGTAAAATCTCTTCGATTTTGATCGTCTTGTAAACTGCCGTTTTCAACTATCGGTTTCCTTGAATCTCTCTGGTATGATTCTTTTCTGGCCCCAACAAACTCAATTTCTAAATCATCAAAAACAAATGCTGCCGTTCCGAAGTTTTTATAGTAAGCTACTTTTTTGACTCCTAATCTTTCAGCAACTTTTTGAGCCAAATCTATTCCGCTTCCTAATACTACAAAGTCAATATCCTTTGAAGGTCGTTTTAATATCAAATCTCTAACAAATCCACCAATTACAAAAGTTGATTTGCCGTTTTCAGAGGATACTTCTGAAATCGTTTTGAAAATCGGATGAGATAAATGCTGTTTAAGATTCACTATTTTCTTATGATTTGGATTTCACTTTTCTCAGAGATTTTAATAATCTGAGAAGATTGTGAGCTGTTTGAAAGTTGCGGTAAGTTTACCACATAATCAACTTGATTTTTTATTTCGTCACTTATTTCATTAAAATTTCCAGGGTTAGGTTCACCGCTTATGTTGGCGGAAGTTGAAACAATACCTGATTTCAATTTTTGGATGAGCTTATTGCAAAAATCATTTTTGGCAATACGAATGGCTAAAGATTTATCTGAAGCTAAAAGTTTTGGTGATACATATTGTCCGTTCGGGTAAACAATGGTGAGTGGTCTGTCCGCACAGTCAATTAGATCATAACATACTTCAGGTATTTCTTTGACATATCTGCCCAAAAGATGCTCAGAGTTTACTAGAATTAACATGCCATTTTTATCGGCCCTCTTTTTAATTGAAATGATCTTATCAATTGCTTCTTCGTTCTTAGGGTCACAACCTAATCCCCAGATTGTATCAGTTGGATAAAGTATAACTCCGCCCTCTTTTATGGTTTTTACCGCTTGGTCTATTTCTGAATTCACACTGCAAATTTACATCAAAAAAAATCCTCCCAACAAAAATGAAGGGAGGATTAAGTATAAAGTTTTTAATCTTATTTCACGATCAATTTTTTCGTGATAACAGCATCTCCTTTTTTGAACTGAACAAAATAAACTCCAGTTTCATAATCTGAAACCTTAAGGTTTACACTTTGAGCCGGATTCTTAATTGAATTCACTTCTTGTCCAATCGCATTTAATATCAATATCTCTGAAGTGTTTTCAGGAGAAACTATATTGACCACCTCGTTGGCAGGATTAGGATACAGGCTAACTTCTTCAGCTGATAAACTTTCGTCAAATCCAACATCCTCTAAGTTAATTGAAGAATACACAGCTGTATAACCTCCATTAAACAAGTTCGAATTGATTTGAATATCAGCATGAATTAAAATTGCTTCATTTTGATTTCCTAGATCGTAATAAGAATAGATCGTTCTAGAAACAGTACCATTCGCAATGCCTAACATTCCAAGGTCTATCTCGGCAGCAATTACTTCTTCAAGTTTAATTCTAATCACATTCGGAAATGAAGTGTAGCCTAATTCTAAAGTTCCAGTTCCGTCGGCAGTAACAATACAGTTTCCTGCAGTCGTAGCTGAGTTTCCATAAACTTCTGCTGTTCCATAAGTTGAATCAGAATAAGTTTGTCCTTGAACCATTGGGAGCTCCATCATTTTAAGAGGGTCACTATCGTACATTACCATTGCCTCATTACCATCAATGTTCGCAATGTATCCGTAAGAGATTACTGAATCTTCAAAGTTGGTGAAGAAATTAGATGCTCCGTTAGCTAAGTCGTCATGATAATCGGCTAATGGATAATTTCCGAAATCAGGAGAATCAGAAGCGTTCTTAATCGTATCTAAAGAGGTTACTCCTGAATAAGTAGTAAGAGTGCTATAATCCCACGTTACTCCAGCTCCCGTGATTCCGTCTAAATTAGCCGCCGAACTATCGGCAACATAATAGGTTTGAGAATCACCCGCAGAGAGTGTATCATCTACTGTATAAGTTTGGGCGTTTACCGCATAAGAAGCCAAAGCTAAAATACCAAGTAAAACTTTTTTCATAATGATAGTTATTTGAGTGAGTTACAAATTTATGTAATTCTAAGCCAGGCTTTAATGCCTAAATTAAATTTATTTGAACACTACTTTCTGAATAGCTTCTTTTCCGTTCTCAACAGTGGTTAAAATATATGTTCCTCTATTGAACTTAGAAACGTCAAGTTTTGTGAAAGAACCTAAGTTTTCTCCAACATAAACAACTTTTCCTGAAACATCAGTTAAAGTGATTTTTTCAATTGAGTTAGATCCGAAATTGATAAAGTCAGAAGCCGGGTTTGGATAAACCAATGGCTGCTCAACATTCTCATCTTCGATTCCAGCAGAAGATGTTACGTCAACTGTAGAATAAACAGCTTGAAAATCTCCACCAAATCCTGTTGCCTGAACATCAATGTTTGCATGTATGAATACTGGCAAAGACTGTGTAGTGTGATCATAGTAAGAATAAACTGTTCTTGTTACGTCTCCTGTTTGAACTGGGATTGGTGGTGGAGGTGTAATTGTAGCAGTTAAAGTCTCAACTAACTTAATTCTAATAACATTCGGGATAATTGTTCCTCCAATATTAATAGAACCTGTTCCGTCAGCATCTACAGTTACCGAACCAACTTGAGGTTCACCACTAATACTTAAACCGGGAACATCAATAGTACCTTCTATAATATCAGTAAAACTATCTCCCTGATTCATTGGGAATTCTAAAGTTTTCATGATGTTTACGTCATGCTTAATTGTAATCTCATTTCCGTCTACAGAAAATACGTATCCGTGACATACCACTGAATCATCAAGATTTTCGTAAAAAATTGATGTACCTCCATTCATTACATCATTGTAATAAGCATTTGGAAAACTTGCTGCTTGCGGGCTGTCAGCAGCAGCAATTATAGTGTCTAGGTTAGTTGGAGCACCAGGATATCCTGTAATTGTACTATAATCCCAAGTGACACCAGTACCTGTTGTTGCATCTAAATTTGCTGCTAAACTGTCCATCACATAATAGTTTTGGGCGTCTCCAACAGTAATGCTATCGGCAGCAGTATAAGTTTGGGCTAATGCACCTAAACTTGAAAGAGCCATAAAGCTGAGTAAAACTTTTTTCATAATTCTTTGTTTCTAGTTATAGATTTTGGTCTTAAATGTCCAAATTTGTTCACGCTTTAAAACTACAAAAGGTTGGGGAATATTAAAAATATCGCGAAAATCACACTAGCAGCAGTGCTTTTGGTCAGTATTTTCTTTGGTTTCATGATAACTAAAGTCGAATTTGACTATGATTTTGAGGCTTTTTTCAGTAAAACTGATCCAGAAACCGAATTTTTTGATGAACACAGAAAGCGATTTGAGACAGATAATGACTTCGTTTTAATTTCACTCATCAACGATAAATCAATTTTTGATCAGGATTATCTTGAAAAAGTTGATGCTTTTACTAAAGAATTGAAAGAGGATTCTTTGGTTGAAGGTGTTCAAGGGTTGACAACCATGAAAGAGTTTGTCAAAACAGATCTTTTTACGCTTCCTCCACGACCATATATTAGGATAGACGAGCCTTCGAAATATGCAATTGATTCGGCAAAAATTTATACTCATCCTGAAATTTATAATCCTTTTATTGACAAAAGTGGAACTGCTCTGATGCTCAACGTCAAGCACAAGGAGTATCTCTCAAAAGAGAAATGTGACATGTTGAAAGAAAGTATTGATGCATTGTTGTTAAAGTATGAGTTTCATGACTACAAGTATGCCGGACGTACAATCGGAATGGGATATTATGTCGATAAGATGGTTTCTGAAACAGCCATGTTTATTGGCTTGTCATTTATTTTAGTAATCTTCTTTCTTATTCTAGCTTTTAGATCAAATTGGGGCTTGTGGTTGCCATTAACAATCGTTGGAATGTCAATGCTCTGGATTTTAGGATTCATGGGTACCGTTGGGGAGCCAATTAATTTGATACTTACGGTTTTACCATCCATAATTTTTGTGGTCGCAATGTCTGATGTCATGCACTTAGTGAGTAAGTTTTTAGAAGAATTAAGATCAGGTAAGAGCAAAGAAGATGCGGTAAAAACAGCATACAGAGAGGTTGGTAAGGCAACTCTCTTGACATCTATTACAACTGCAGTAGGATTCTTGACATTACTTTTTGTTGACATGCAGCCAGTGCAAGCCTTTGGAATTTATACTGCAATCGGGGTTTTATTGGCATTCGTTTTAGCTTACACTTTATTGCCTTCTCTTCTGGTTTTACTTCCTGCCCCGAAGGTGGCAGCAAAGAAGAATAAAGAGACACTTTGGTATCGAGTTCTGCATCCTTCTTTTTTATGGATGATTAGAAAAAGAAAACAACTTTTCATTGGTTTTGTAATCTTGCTTGGTCTTTCGGTTTATGGTTCTACTCTGGTAGTTGCAGATTATTTTCTTCTTGAAGATTTGAAAAAAGAGAATGCACTAAGAAAAGACTATCAATACTTTGACAAAGAATTTATGGGCTTACGTCCCTTTGAGCTTGCAATTGAAGTAAAAGAGGGGAATAAGATCACAGATTATGAAGTGTTATCTGAAATCAATAAAGTAGAAGATTTTTTGATTACTGAGTATGATTTGAAGCAATGCTTCTCAATAGTCTCTATCTTAAAATTAGCGAACAGAAGTTGGCACGGGGGACAGGAGAAATTCTATATTTTCCCAGAGAAAGATGAGGTAGAAACGTATCTCGAAGAGATTGAAAAAAAGGATAGAACAGGACAACTTGCGGTAATTATTGATTCTACTAAGCAATATGGTAGAATTGCTAGTACAATGGGGGATGTTGGAATGTTAGAAGTGAACAAAAGAAACGAAAAATTAACGGCCTTCATTAATGAAAATGTGAATGCCGACTTAGTATCCTTCAAATTGACCGGAACCGGACATTTACTTGATAGAAATATGAGTCAATTGTCAAGAAGTTTATTCTGGGGATTGGGTCTTGCAGTTGGGATTGTCTCTTTGTTAATGGGCTTCTTATTTCGATCAGTTAAGATGGTATTGATAGCAATGATACCAAACATTCTACCATTAGTTATGTTAGGGGCAATGCTTGGCTTTGCGGGCGTAGAGCTGAAAGTTTCAACCGCCTTGGTATTCACAATTTCTTTCGGAATAGCAGTGGATGATACCATTCACTTTATGTCAAAACTCAAAATTGAGCTGAACAAAGGTAGATCTTTGATGTTTGCAATGAGAAGAACCTTTTTATCAACTGGTAGAGCGATTGTTTTGACCACTTTCATTTTAGCCGCAGGATTCTTGATGCTGGTCTTCTCTGAATTTTTAGGGACTTTTTACATTGGGTTATTGATCTGCTGTACTCTGATCTTTGCCTTGATTGCAGATTTGTTCTTTCTCCCCGTCTTATTAATCTATTTCTTTAAAGTCAAGAAAAAGAAGTAACTACTTGAACATTTTTGGAGCCAATTCTATTTCATCTTGGTTGAACTCATTAAGTCTTCGACTTATGGGATAGCGATTGTAGGTTCGTTCGTAATTATCAGAATTCTTATAAATGAAATACAGTTGTGACCAGGCGTCTTCTCTAAATTTACTGTCGTCTTTTTTCTTTTGTTCAAACTCCCTTTTTAATTCAGGATTAGCGACTAATACATCCATTGCTTTGTCTTCAAATATGTATGCTGAAAACCACTCTTTTTGCTGAAGAATGGCATCAAAGAAATTCCAGGCAAAGTAAGAGTCAGGTGCATGCGGTTCTAAAGTTTCAATAATGAATCTTGCTTTTTCGTTTCTCGTCGGCACAACATAGTCTCCTTTGTGATAGCTTATTGTTGTTGTTTCCTTTTGAACTTGAATTGCTTTGTGCAGGTAATGCCCTTCATATGGACGGTCTCCAGTTGTATAATCATCAATGAAATAAGATTCCACTTCAACATCCATGTCTTCGAGTAATCTATATACTAATACTTCACTCAACTGTAACCGAACTACTACATCTCTCCAGGCTTGAGGAATAACGTAGTATTCTGGACGTGTAATTGAGTCAGTACATTTGTATGAATTGTAATATTTGATCTTTTTAGTGTACGGCTTTTCATGATTATAAAAAAGACGATCCATTTGGGTGATTTCACTCTTTTTTGTTTCGGCCTCATATCCATTAAAATCTATCTCTGTAAATTTATTTGTATCAAGCGTCCAGTTGAGCTCATAGTATTCGTTTTGGCCAATATTGTAATCAGCTTTTCTCTTTAATTCCCAAAGTTTACGAGAGTTATTCTCCATATAATCAATGGTGATTTTCAAGAGTTCATAGGTTGATTCTACTCTTTCTTTATAAGTTTTGAGCATATGCGCTTCTGAGACAAAACCAATAGTGTTGAAAAGGTTAGTGTAGCCAGTCGAATAGCGCGGTGTTTCAAGATAATCCTTAATTCCGTCATCAGGGGTTTTCTTAATTGAATGCACATAAGGTACCATGTCGTATCCTGATTTGGCCATTTCAGAGTAGAGGTGTGGACTCATTTCAGTCTCTGTAAAATTCTTAATCCAAGGATGCATCTTGTCTGTTTGACTTGTAATAAGCGTCATCACATGTTGATAATCGGCACCATCACTAGTATGAGTGTCAATGAAAATATGGGGATTTAGAAAGTGAAAAATCTTATAAAATGTTTGTGTGTTTTTAGAGTCACATTTTATGAAGTCTCTGTTTAAATCTAAATTTTTTGAATTCCCTCTAAAACCATATTCTTCAGGACCATTTTGATTGGCACGGCTACAACAATTTCGATTATGAGCGCCTCCCACATTGTACATTGGAATTATTCCGATTACCACGTTTTCTGGCAATTTTTGATCTGCCAATAAATCTTTTGAAAGCTTAAGGCAGGCATCAACACCACAAGGCTCTCCGGGATGGATGGCATTGTTAATCAGTAAGATTGTTTTACTCTTAAACTCTTCTGGTTGAAAGGCTCCAGTTTTTGAAATCATAAAAAGCTGAATGTTCTTGCCATAATCTGATTGACCAAACTGAACTAACTTAGCTTGATTCGGATATTTTTTTACTAATCCCTTGTATTCAGATTGCAACTGCTCATATTCATAGGTCTGATTTTGCAAATACGGTTCTTGAGCTATAAGCTGCACAGATGATAAAAAGAAGAGACAAAGCAAGAAAGCTTTCATAATTGAAGTTTTGTTAAAGGTAATAAAAAGAGGACCATAGCGCTAGCCATGATCCCCTACATGTAAAACAAAACCTTAAGATTGATTTACTGGTTCAATGCTTTTTTCGATCTTGTAATGTTAAATCCAACAGACATTCCAATCATTCCACCTTTTTTCACTGATGAGTAAAAAACGTTAACTGGGATGTTCAATGCACCCGATCTGAAACTTCTTCCGAATGCCATCACCCATCTTGTGCTCACTTTAAGATCTCCTCTTAAATCGGCTGTCGAAGAAAATAAATATCCGTTCTCTTTAACTGCTGAAGCAGAATGATCATGACCTGCGTTTTGCAAATCTCTTTTTGACCAATATTTACCATAGTCTTCGTTTGTCGTAGCGTAGTGACCGTGGTGATCAAAAAATCCTTCTGATCTCTTAGTCAATCCGAAATTTGGTCCGAAAGCGAATTCCCATCCTTGTTTTCCAAATCTAAATCCATTCATTACTGCAAAACTTGGAAGAAACTTGCCCTGCTCAAGTCCGTTTAAACTTGGGATGAACTCGAAAATTGCAGAGAACTTCTCTGTTCCGACATATTGTGTTTCAAACTGGTATCCGATATTTGAAAATACTGGAGCCATATCTAAACCACCTCTCGATTCAGATCTTGTTAAGAATTCATCTATTGAACCATGTGCGTAAGCAATTCCCATTCTTGGGCCAGAGTTATTGATTCTTCCTGTGTTTTTAGAAGTAATCACTTCATCTTGAAATTTCAATTGATTAAACAGCTCAGTTTCTGGTTGGATTCCGTGCATCTTTTGAAGCGTTACTCTGATCATTCTTTGTAACTCTGATTCATTGTCTGCAAACTCTTCGCTTACCGTCTTCTTCACAGATTTGTTTTGTACATCAATCATTTTCAAAGTGATGATAATTTTGCCAGATAACTTTTCTACTGACCCTGAAAAGATATAGTCAGTTTCTAAAGCCTTTCCGTATTCGATCAAACACTGTTTAGCAAAACAGCTATCGTATTGATCAACATCAGGAACCTCTTGTGTGTCAAAGTGGTCAAGAACATTATACTTGTTTAATTTCACAAGCTCCATTGTTACCAATTTCTGAGCTGTTGATGAGTGAGCGTAAACTTTGAAGGTTTGAATTGAACCTACTGCTGCAGTTTGCGCTACTAATTGACCAGAGAATAATAATATGGCCAGAGTGAATATTGTTTTTAAAGTTTTCATAATTATTGTTTTTATCTAATTAAGACTTTCTAATTAAAATGTTTTTTGATTGATTTTTTTCTCACTTCTAGTAACATTGAAACCTACACTGGTTCCTATTACTCCGCCATATTTGTTACCTGAATAATATACGTTCACTGGGATGTTTAGGGCACCTGATTTAAAAGTTCTTCCAACGGCCATTAACCAGTTTGTATTGAATTCTAAATCACCTCTAGTATCTAATCTCTTCCTGTAGATATCCTTACTTGGCGGAGTGTAGTTATTGATCCAGTTTCCTGTTTCTTGGTCAACATTTCCAGCTGTTTCTCTCCAAGTTTCGTAGTCTTGATTAAACCATTCATCTTCAGTATAGAATACACCATCTGTGGCATTGTCATATCCAGTTAATACTTTTCTTGCTCCAAAGCTAGGTCCGAATGCAAACTCCCAACCTGATTTTCCGAATCTAAATCCGTTCAATACACTTAATGTAGGTACAAATTGACCTTGTTCCATTCCTCCAATGTTCGGAATAATCTCAAATAAAGCTGAGAAGTTCTCAGTACCTATATATTGCGCTTCAAATTGATATCCGATATTGGTCATTCCTGGTAATATATCAAGTCCTCCATCTATTTCTTCTCTTGTGAAGAGATCAGAAAGTCCTCCGCCAGCAATAGCTAAACCGAATCTTGGTCCTGAATTATTAATTCTTCCAATGTTTGCTGAGGTAATCACTTCTTCATTGAATATGAGTTGTTTCTTTGTTACTTCATCAATTGGTAATCCAAGTAATTCTTGAAGGGTAATTTTGATCATTCTCGAAGCCTCTTCAGGTTGATTTTGAAATTCATTTGTTGTCGTTTTGTGTATTTGTTTTCCGGCAACATCTACTAATTTCAAGTTTACTACTATCTTATTTCCAAAAGCATCAATACTTCCCGATAACATATAGTCAACTTCTAAAGCTGCACCTAAATCAATTAGACAGTTTTTACCAAAACAATCATTAAAGTTGTCTTTACCTTGAAGGGCAGACGCCATATCAAATTGATCGAGCACTGTATACTTTTCAGTTTTCACTAACTCTATTCTTGTTAATTTACCTGCTAACTCAGGTGTTAATCCTACTCCGCTTGTACTTAATTCTGATACTGCGGCTGATTGTGCTAATGCAGAAGGTCCAAGAATGAACAGCATTAGAACGTTTAAAAAAATCTTTTTTGTTTTCATGTTTATTAATTTTGTTTGGTACAAATCTAGGGGTGATGTACGCCGTTTTAGAATTGAATATCACAAGGTGTTTTATTTATTTGCGATAAACGCAAAAATTGAATAGGGCTAATTTCATTGAACTTATAGGCCCATTCAGTGTTACCAATAAAGAATTGATTGATAAAAGATAAATTAGCGTCAAATATTCATGGTGATTGAATATTCGATTAATACTTTTGATTTCTGAAACTGCGCTTATGAAGCTTAGACACATAATTATCATTGCCATATTTGTTCTCATCAATGTGGGTGTATTTATGACACTCAATTTTGGAGGCAATCGAACTGAAGAAGAAAATGAAGAAGAGGTAAAGTTTGTTCAATCAGTAGAAGCACAAGTAATCGAAAACACCACAGAGAATTTTTCATTTGAAGCGTATGGTACAGTATCTTCATTTCAAAGTGTTGACATATCATCTGAAATTCAGGGAAAACTAATTCAAGGAAAAAAAGACTTGAAGCCAGGCATTAAGTTTCGAAAAGGTGAATTACTTTTTAGAATAAATGATGTTGAGGCAAGATTAAACGTTCGCTCAAGAAAGAGTGCTTATATAAATATCATAGCTAACATGTTGCCTGATATCAAAGTTGACTTTCCGTCTGAGTTTGATAAGTGGAATGATTACATTAATTCAATTAAATTAAACGAATCTATTCCTCAATTACCATCCTGGAAAACCAATAAGGAAAAGATTTTCATCTCTACTAGAAATGTCTTGACAGAATACTTTGCGATTAAAGGACTTGAAGAACAATTGAAGAAGTTCTATGTAAGAGCGCCTTTCTCTGGGGTTGTTACTGCGGCTTATGTCAGTGAACATTCAGTTATTAATCCAGGTACAAGAGTATTAACGCTAGTTGCGACGGGAGATTTTGAATTAGCAGTTTCTGTTCCTGTTAGTCAATTGGGAGATTTGCAAATTGGCAGTACTTCTAAAATATATACAAGTACAGGAAGGTTGAAAGGCGAGGGGAAAGTAGTGAGAATTTCAGAGGTTATAAATAAAAGTACTCAGTCGGTTGATGTATACATCAAACCAGTAGCCAATGAAAATGAGAAGTTTATTGAAGGCGAATATATAAAGGTGGCCATTGATCAATTTGGTGAGTTTACCGGTTGTAGAATTCCTGAAGTATCAATTTTTGATAATCAAGTGTACACTTATTCTAAAGCTGACTCAAGCTTATCCTTGAAGAAAGTAATGGTTCTCAATGAAAATTCTTCTGGCGTATTCGTCTCAGGATTAAGGAACAATGATATTGTTATTACCCAAGAAGTTTTGAACGTTTCAGACTCTTCTAAATACGAAGCTGTAATTAAGTAAGATGAGAGGTCTAGTTCAATTTTTCATCAAAAAGCCAATTTGGGCGAATGCTGTAATCGTGATTACGGTATTGTTCGGGGTATTCAGCTTGATGAATATGAACCGTTCATTTTTTCCTGAACTAGATCCAAAAACAGTAATTGTAAACGTAGTGTACCCTGGTGCATCTCCTGATGAGATGGAAGAGGGAGTGACTATTAAAATTGAACAAGCCTTAAGGGGAATTGACGGAGTAGAAATTATTACTTCAACTTCATCTGAAAATGTAGCAACTATCAAAGTCAAAGGCTTTGAGAATGCCGATATGGATGAAGTCTATAAGGATGTTGAGAATGCAGTAGGTAGTATTAATTCATTTCCGCAGGGAGCCGAAAAGCCTACCGTTACCAGACTCAAGTCTAATCCAATGTCAGAGATGGTGGCTACTGTTGGCTTGGGAGGAAACAAAGATTTATGGGTACTTAAAGAAGAAGCCGACGACATTGAGAATGACTTATATGCCTCAGGCCTTATCTCTCTTATTGATCTAAGAGGGTTCCCAGAACTGGAGTTGGTTATAAATGTGAGAGATGCTGATTTATTGAAGTATGGCATTTTGATTGATGAAATCTCTTTAGCTATTCAGAGAAATAATCAGGATTTAACCGGGGGAATACTGCGAAGCAGTGAAGAAGAGTTAATAGTTAGATCAAGAGAAAGAACGACGGACCCTGAAGAGATTGAGGAGATTGTTTTGAGAACAACTGCTGAAGGTGATATAATCACAATTGGTGATGTGGCTGATGCTGAGATGAAGTTCTCTGAAAACTCATTTGAAGTATTTGCAGATCAAAATCCAGCTATTTCTATTGATATCAAGAAAACACCAGATCAAGATTTAGGTGAGATAACTGACTTTGTTAAGAACTACATTGATGAATACAATGAAGCAAATCATCCAGCCGAGCTGAATTTAGAATATGAGTTTGCGGCTTCTCTTCAAGATAGAATCAACTTATTGACTAATAACGGAATTGTAGGGTTAATTCTGGTTTTAATCATGTTAGGTCTTTTCCTCAGTACTCGACTTTCGCTTTGGGTGGCTTTCGGTATTCCATTCTCGTTTTTAGGAATGTTTATCATTGCTGTTCAATTAGGGCTTACCATAAATATGATTTCCCTTTTCGGGATGATATTAGTGGTAGGGATTTTGGTGGATGACGGAATTGTGATCGCCGAGAATATTTATTCTCATTTTGAAAAAGGAAAGAATCCATTTAGAGCAGCACTTGACGGATCAATGGAAGTAATGCCATCAGTATTTACGTCTGTACTGACAACTATAGCTGCTTTTTCAATACTGCTCTTTGTAGAGAAGATGGAAATGATGCGTGAAATGCCAATTGTGGTAATTCTGGCTTTAGCATTTTCACTGATAGAGGCCTTTATAATTTTGCCTGTACACTTAGCAAGCGAAAAGGTTTTGTCAAAGGCTAGAAAAGGAACAAAACGATTTAAAATTAGGTCGAAAATTACACAAGCCACTGATTACTTGAAGGACAAGGTATTCATGGATGTGTTGAGATTTGTAGTAGATCGTTATAGAGCGTATGTTCTCATGCCTCTACTATTCACGATATTCGTTATCGCATTCAGCTTTGCTGGTTTAATCAATTTCACATTTTTTCCTGAAATAAAGCCAGATAGAGTGCTCTTAGAAGTTGCTTTTGAACAAGGTACTGGAAAAGAAGTGACCAAAAAATGGCTCTTAGAATCAGAACGATTTGTTTTAGAGGCGAACGAAGAGTTGGCAGCTGAAACTGGTGATACCTTATTAGGTGAGTATTCAGTTATGCTTGGTGCTGCTCAAAGTATTGGTGAAACCGGTTTTCATTCGGGTTCTATTACCATGATTATTGATGGTGAAGGAAAGAAAACTCCAGTTGATTCATTGTTGTCTAGAATAATGGACAAAGTGAACACCATTGAAAACACAAAGTTGGCTTCTAACGTATTCATTGGCGGTAACATTAACAATTTTGGTAAACCAATCGAATTCTCATTTACTGGTAATGATGATGTTAAAATTAGAGCCGCTAAAGATAGGTTTAAAGAGTACTTGGCAGACATTCCACTAGTGAGTAATCTCAAAGACAATGAGCCCTTAGGTAGAAAAGAGATTAATTTAAAAATGAAGCCTGAGGCTGATTTTTCAGGATTAGGGATTTATGAAGTGACTCGTCAAATTAGGCAAGGGATTTTTGGTCAAGAGGCGCAAAGAGTTATTGTTGGAACAGAAGAAGTTAAGATTTGGGTGCGCTACGAAGAAGATGAACGTGAAAACCAATCAGATTTAGATAACATACGCATCAAAAGCCCTGATGGTAAACAAATATTGCTTTCTGAATTAGTGACAAAAAGTATAGAAAGAGGCCCAGTTAGCTTGAAACGAAGAGACGGAAGAAGAGAGATTGTTGTGGATGCAAGTGTTGATGATCCTACTAAGGTGGGAGATGTGAATGGTAAAATTGTAGATGAGGTAATTCCAAAAATTAATGCAGAGTTTCCTGGAGTTGAAATAATTCAAAGAGGGCAAGGTGAGCGTTCTGAGAAAGCTTTGGCATCCATGCAAATTAATGTGATGATCTTGTTTGTTGTTATGATTATCATAATGTCTTTAAATTTCTCTTCGGTTTGGCAAGCACTATTGATCTTATTAGTGGTGCCTGCTGGTGTGGCGGGTGGAATTTTAGGGCATTCAATTGTTGGATTACCTGTTTCTATTCTTTCGGCATTTGGTATGATAGCCCTTATCGGAATTCTGATCAATGATTCTATCGTATTTTTAGATACCTACAACCGGAATATTCTAGAGGGTATGCCAACCAGAGAAGCAGCCATGGATGCCGCTAAATCAAGGTTCCGTCCAATCTTATTAACTTCAGTGACCACCGTTGCGGGACTTTTGCCTTTAATACTCGAGACTTCTTTTCAAGCACAATTTTTAATTCCAATGGCTGTGTCTATTGCTTTCGGATTGTTATTTGGAACAGTCTTCATTCTATTTTTCTTCCCTGCCGTAATCTTAGTGCATAACGATATGAGAAGAGCTTGGAACTACGTCTTAAATGACAAAGAGATTTTAGAAGGTAAAGGAGGCAAAGAAGAGGTAGCTCAATTCGGAACTGTCGTAAGTAGAGTATTAATGTTGTTCGTGACTCAGATGATCTATCTAATTAGTTTCTTGTTATTTCCGTTTTTTGTATTCTTCCCAAAAATCGGATTTGAAAAGATATTACTACTACTTTGGGGTAATAGGCAGATACCTTCAGGTGAAGAAGTTGAGCCAGTACTAATTGGTAAAAAACATGAAGAAAAAAGGGATTTAGATTAATATGAAAAAGGGATTAGTAGCCATATTATTATGTTTTTCGTTTGTAGCAAACGCTCAAGAGCTGACTATGATTCAAGCTGTTGAAAAAGCGCTCGAGAACAATTATGATATCAAATTGATCGCGGGGAATTATGAGGTTGCTAAAACTCAAAACTCTTGGGGAATGGCCGGAATGCTTCCAACATTTTCATTGAATATCAACAATAACACAGGTCTTCAAGACAATTCAAATAATCCGGCAAGCTTTATTCCTGGAGTAGTGCTGAATGATAATCTATCTGCCTCTCTCGATATGAATTGGACCATTTTTAGTGGTTTCGGCATTCGAATTAATAAGGAGCGTTTTGACATGATGCAGGCCCAAACAAAAGGAAATGCGGTTGTAGTTATTGAGTCAACAATCTATGATATTATTCTTGCTTACTATACTGCCGTGGTGCAAGAAAGAAAGTTAGACGTCATGAGAGATCTTTTAGATTATTCTAAAGATAAACTAGCATACCATCAAATGAAGAATGAAATGGGAGTTTCAACTACTATTGATTTGCTTGAGTTTGAGAACCAAGTGTTGACTGATTCTACAAATTTCGTTTTACAAAATTTGTCGTTAAGAAATGCGAAGAGAAACTTGAATTTAATAATGGCTGAAGATGTTGAGGTGCTATATGATTTGACTGATTCATTGAAAATAATATCACCAAACTCAACCTATGATGAATTGAGAGAAGGCATGCTTGCCAATAACTCGAATTTGAAAAATCAATTCATCAATTACGAGCTTAAAGAATTAGAAGTAAGAGCGAAGAAATCGGCATTTTATCCCATTGTTACACTAGGTTTAAGTACAACTCCCTTGGTTGGATATTTTAGATTATTTGGAGATCAGGGATTCTCTGCAAATACTAACGCTTGGTCACATAGTGCCAATATAAATGTTCGCTATGACCTATTTCAAGGATGGAATAGAAAACGAAACTCAGAAATTGCAGTCATCCAAAAAGATCTGGCCGGATTAGAAATTGAAAAGTTGCAAATGCAAATGTCACATCAACTGAGAGGGAATTTTGAATTGTATCAAACAAGAAATCAAGTTGAGATAATGTCATTCAAAAGAGTTGAAAATGCCCAGAAATTATGGGCGCTCGGAAAAGAGAAATATGACTTAGGAATCATTAATGTATTTAACTTAAATGATATCAAACTAAGTTATCAGCAATCTAAGTTGTCTTATTATGATCGTTTGTTTGAGCTTTTACAGACACACTATGATCTAATGCGACTCACTGGGTCAATTTCACAACAGTATAAAATTGAAGAGAATTTCGATAAATAGTAAGTTTTATCACACATCCTTCCAGTTTTTCTATTCGCCTTGTTTTCAAGAATTTAATTTGCTATTTTTGGTTAACTCAGAATCATTATGAAAGCATTTTCTCTTTTCGTCGGAATGTTTATTTCGATAGCGTCAATGGCCCAAACTTCTTTTACAGAGATGGCCGCAAGTTTAGGATTAGATTTTAGTTACGGTTTACCTTTTGAGTTTCCAGGTGGAGTCACTTTTTGTGATTTTGATCAGGATGGGTGGGATGACCTGACTTTTACTACTCAAGAAGGTGATTCTTTGAGGTTCTTCAAAAATACCGGAGGAGCATTTACTGAAATATCGATTCCATCATTAGGTGATACAACAGAAGCAATGTCTGTGAATTGGGTTGATATTGATAATGACGGAGATTTAGACTTCTTTGCGGTTAGTGAATTTGCCCCGCCTAGATTATGGAGATGTGATGGCGTATTAACTTTTACTGAAATTACTGTGGGCTCAGGAATTGATTATCCTGAATATGATGCAACAGGTTCAATTTGGGCTGATATTAATAATGATTCTTACCTAGATTTATTTATTTCAGCTCGAAATGATACTTTGGCTTGCCATCTTTATCAATCTAATGGAGACTACACATTTACTGACATTACTGTTGCTGCAGGTGTTTATGACACGACTGATTTAGCAATGTGTGCCGTGTTCTTAGATTATGATAACGATAATGATCAAGATCTGTTCATTGCGAACGATAAACCTCATGTGGATAATCGTCTTTATCAAAATGATGGAACAGGAATGTTTACTGATGTATCAGCAGCTTCAGGAAATGATATTGCAATTGATGCCATGAGTGGTACAGTTGGTGATTATAACCGAGATGGATGGTTGGATATCTACGTGACTAACACTTTTGTAGGTAATCTCTTTATGAGAAATAATGGTGATGGAACCTTTACTGATATTGCAGCTCAGAACGGAACCTTAATGGAATCAGTAGGTTGGGGGGCTCAATGGATAGATGGAGACAATGACATGGATGAAGACCTTTACGTTTCAGGTATGTTGGATGCACCAGGTTTACCTTTGCCTTCAGCTTATTATGAGAATATTTTCGATCAAGATACATTTGAAATTCCTGCTGCAATAGGATTTGCGGGTGATACCTTATGGAGTTTGGCAAATGCAATGGGAGATTTTAATAATGATGGATTTGCCGATTTGATCGTCCAAAATATGGAACCAAGTACAACCAACTTGTTTTATGCAAATGACGGCAACTCTAATAATTGGCTTAAGGTGAATACTCAAGGTACAGTGAGTAATAGAGATGGAATAGGGGTGAAACTTAAAATTGTTCACAATCAAGGTCCTCAATGGAACTTCACATGTTTAGGTGAAGCCTACATTGCTCAAAACTCCTTTACAGAATTTTTCGGCTTAGACACTGTCTCGACAGTTGATACCCTAACGGCACTATGGCCTAGTGGATGGATTGATACCTTGTATACTCTTTCTGCCAATCAAACTTTATTAGTTATCGAAGGTCAAACTGCACCAATTGATACCTCAATTGTAGTTGCTCAAACTACCATTTGTGCAGGAGATTCTACATTGATGACGGCAGGAATTGGTGGAGCTTATATGTGGTCAACAGGCGAAACAACTCAAAGTATTTACGGATTTCCGAACACAACATACACAGTTGAAGTGACGAATGCATACGGATTTTCAACGACTTCATCTCCTGTAAATATTCTTGAAGCAGATGTTGATTACGGAATGACAGTAACTGCCGTAGATAGTTGTGGAGCTAACTCAGGTTCAGGTTTAGTTTACAATTTAGATACTGATATCACATCATATGTTTGGGAAGGATCTGAAACTACTGCTGAGGTAACAGGATTAACCGTTGGTTATTATGGTATTGAATTCACAGATGTCTTAGGATGTGTGTATGAAGATTCAATTTGGATTGACGAATTAGAAGGACCTTCAACAGCAATGATAGCTGATTCACCTTCTTGTAATAATGGAACTGATGGTGAAGCAATGGTTGTTGCTTCTGGTGCAAGTCCATTAACTTATTTGTGGTCAACAACTGATGTAACTTCAGATGTTTCTGGTTTAACTTCAGCTTGGTATTATGTTGATGTGACAGATGTTTACGGATGTGTGACTCAGGATTCTGTAGAAGTAACAAATCCACCAGCAATGTCAATAACAGCTTTTTCAACTCCGGAGAATAGTACATCACAAGATGGAGAAGCTTGGGTAACCGTAAGCGGTGGAGTTCCAACCTATACTTATTTCTGGAATGATCCTCAAGCTCAAAACACCGATACTGCCAACGGTTTAGCTGCTGGTAACTACATTGTTTGGATAACTGATGCAAATGGATGTACAGATTCAATTAGTGTTCAGGTAGAGTCTACATTGGATAATATTGAATTTGGAGCTGAGACTGGATTGATTTTATATCCAAATCCTTCAATTGGTGTGTTTACGATCTTACTAAAGGGTGAGAATACTATGTCAACTGTTGAAATATTTGATGTTCAAATGAAGTTAGTTGATAAGGTCGAAGGATTAGGTCAAAACTACATCAACTATAGTAACACGAATTTAGAAGATGGGGCGTACCTGGTTAAGATATCTTTAGATAGCGGTCAGTCCATCTTTAAGCGTATAGTAATAGAATAATTACTCCTTTTGAACGGATAATAATTGTCTGTTTGAAATACGATTTAATTGAGTTGTAATGAAGTCTACATTAAGTAGATTTCGGTATGAGTCGATTCACACTATTCTTATTCATTTTATTAGCAAGTCCCCAATTGAGTTATTCTTCTGGTGTAATTCCCAAAAAGAAGATTCCAAAGTACTGTCCTGTAGAAAGAAAGATTCGATATGTTCAAACTTTTAAGCGACATCACACTTTAGGTGATTATGATGGAGATGGGAAAGATGAGATGCTTTATGAAAGTTTAGTTAGTTCGATTACACATGAGCGAATTGATTCAATTGTCTTCTACAATGAATATGGCGGGCTTGTGGATACCATTTGTCGCTTAGATCCTGAGTTGAAACTCAAAACAACTAATAATATTCCTGATTTGATGCTGTCTCATGGCTGCCAAGTTTTCGGACTACATGGCATAGTCAATCTTGGAAATATCAATGATTCACCAGGAGATGAAATAGCATTAGTTGTTCAATGGGCCGATTGGAGTAATCTAAACACTTGTCGCATTTACACCTTGAGTTCAGATGGTTGGGAGTTAATAAACACCTTTAGTGTTCATGAGTATGTTTTTTATGAACAAGATGAAGGCGACCAATCAATGGAAGGGGTCATTGAGTTTTTTGAAGGAGAGTGGGTTTACAATGCTTATGACTGGGAGGATGGCATGGAAATTTGGAGAAAATTGAAGTTATGAAGATACTCTTAATTACATGTTCGATATTTCTTAGTTTGACGCTAAGCGCGCAGTATTCAGTTGAAACGGTCAAGCACACAATCGGTGAATCAGATTTCGAGTTCCCTGTATTGAATGGTCCTGACTCTTTGGTCGTAAATAGGATAAACAGAAAATTGCAATCAGTTATTTTAGATCATGATGACAAAAGAAGCGAAGACAATATTTTTGAAGAGCTTGAAAACCAATATCTTTTTGAAGGATATACAAGAACCAATGATGTGACTTTTGAAGTTAATACCCTAAGTTCAAAGCTATTTTCTATTCAGATAAGTGCAGATTTTTGCGGAGCCTATTGCGAATGGGCGACCATGAGGTATGTTTTCAATTTAAATGATGGAAATAGAATCAAAGTTCAAGATGTGTTCAAGTATGAAAAACATCAATTGTTATTAGATAAATTTAATGCATCTCGAAAAGATCAAATCGAAAGATTCCTCATTCAATTTCATTTAGAAAATGAGAACAAGTCTTCCCAAGATCAGGAGAGAATTGAAGAAACGATATGGCTATACAATGAATGTTTAAATAATACTGATAACTACTTAAACTCTTATCGTTTTCAAATTAGCGGTAACCGGATTCATATTTACAGAGAGAGATGTGCTTCTCATATTTTGAGAGCATCTGATGAAGTGGGAGCATATCATTGGGATTATGACATTAATCGTCTCAAAGTGTTCATGAAACCACAATTTGTTGCATTATTATGAGGTGACTTCATAGGTTCTCATATTTGAACTTCACAATTTCCCTATCTTTATTCTATGTCTGCAAATGAATATCTGAAAAACATCCACATTGGAGATGAGGTTGAAATAGTTCAAAAGCATCACCAAAAAAGTGGAGAACTCACTTGGGGAATTATAAAACGTATCCTAACTAAGTCAAAACATCATCCTCATGGAATTAAGGTCATGACTCAAGATGGTATTGTAGGGCGCGTTAAAGAAATAATTACAGATGCTGATTAGATTACTCAAAACAAATTCAGTCATTATTCTTTTGCTAAGTGGAATTGTCTATTCTATCTATTTTTGGTATGAACGCAAACAAATGCTTGATTTTGTTCAAAGAGATACCTTTCTGAATCAAATTGAAAGTAACAATTCTGCACTTCTTTCTGATCTGAACTCTGATGTTACCTTTTACTTAATAGTTTCAGTAGTTCTCATAATATTGGTTGCCGTCGCAATATTTTTAAAAATCAAAACGAAATATGACATCTCATGAATAAGATTAATCTTTCAGAAAAGCTTTCCAAATTTTCAGATCACTGGAATCCTCGTCTTTTAGCAGAAATGAATGGTCAGCATGTAAAAGTGGCTAAATTTCAAGGTGAATTTGTTTGGCATTCACATCAAGACGAAGATGAGCTCTTCATGGTCTTAAAAGGTTCCTTTACAATGGAATTCAGAGATAGGTCGGTAGAATTATCTGAAGGCGAAATAATTGTTGTTCCCAAAGGGATAGAACATAGACCAGTGGCTCAAGTCGAAGTTGAGGTATTACTTTTTGAGCCTGCTACCACAGTTAACACTGGTGAAGCCGATTCAGAACTCAGGCAAGAAAACATAGATAAGATCTGATTAGCGTTTATTTCTAATGTAAACGAGCTTGTTTCTATTGTTGCCAGATTCTCTTCTTTCCATTTCAAATTTTGCAGTAGACTTAAAGAGTGAGCTCAATTTTTCAAAGCCATAGTTTCTGGCATCAAAGTTAGGTCGCTTTTTTAAGATGAATGATCCAACATCACCCAAAAATGCCCATCCTTCGTCATCTGCAACATCTTGCACGGATGATTTTAAGAACTGAAGTTCTTTGTTTGTGATTTTGTCTATTTGAGGTTTTTTCTTCTTGACTTTTTTACCCGATACCTCTTCAACTTCTTCATTCGATCCTAAGATTTCTAAATAGATGAACTTATCGCAAGCAACAATAAATGGGTCAGGAGTTTTCTTTTCACCGATTCCGTATACTTTTTTTCCCGATTCTCTTAGTCTTGTTGCCAGTTTAGTGAAGTCACTATCTGAAGATGCTAGGCAAAATCCATCAACGCTATCTGAATATAAAATATCCATTGCGTCAATAATCATTGCTGAATCGGTTGCATTTTTACCAGTGGTATATGCATACTGCTGAATTGGGTTAATTGCATTTTCTAGCAAAACTGATTTCCACTTATTAAGTTGTGGTTTTGTCCAGTCAGCATATATTCTTTTGACGGTCGGAGTACCGTATTTGGTTAACTCTTCCATCATTTCTTTTACATACTTTGAAGGTATGTTGTCGCCATCAATTAAGACAGCTAATTTCATTTCTTTTATCATATTTATTTGTGGTTCTGCATACTAAAAAAGCCTTCCCGATTGAATCGAGAAGGCTTTAGTGAATTAGAACAATTCTTTTATTTCAATACGGTCACGTGACCTCTGAATTCATATTTTTTATCTGTTGAAATCTCTTTACATTCAATCAACCAAACGAATGAACCATCTTCGATTCCATCAGGACCGTAAGTTCCTTTCCATTCAGCAGTTTGATTGTATGATTCCCAAACTGGCTCTCCCCAACGGTTGAACATAGTTAAGTGGAAGTCATAGATATCAATTCCGTCAATGTATACTTTCCAAGTCTCGTTAAACTCATCTCCATCTGGTGTGAATACTGAAGGAGCGTAGATTAATACGTCACTTACAACATGCACTGTAGAAGATACAGAGTCAGAACATCCCCATTCGTTTGTTACAACTAGGTCTACTGGATACTCTCCAACAACACCTTCAGGATAATATACTGATGGCGACTCTAAGTTTGAGCTTGCAGGAGAACCACCAGGGAAAGACCACATGAATGTGTTATTAGCACCAGGTGTTACGTTGTTCATCTCAACTCCTGTATCAAAGATTGTAGTCGGATTAGGGTTCACATAGAACAATGGTTCTGGAACATCATGAATCTCGATATAATCAGTAGCAGTCATTGAGTTGAAACATCCATACTCTGAATATACTTCTAACCAAACATCATAAGTTCCTACTTCATCAAAAGTGATTGTCAAAGGATCAACGTTATAGTAGTAGATTCCATTGATTAACCAGTTGATTGAATCAGAATCAATAGGGTCAGTTGCGTTTGTGAATGTGATATCCGTTGGATTACATCCCCAAGTTAAATCAGAAGTAAATAACGGGTTAGGTACATTTCTCATGATTACGTCAGAACAAATTTGCTCAGGAGTAGTTTCACATCCGTCCGAAACAGTTACACAGTAAGTTGTGTTAACAGTTGGGTTGATGTTAATTACATCAGAGTTACCTGCCATTGGAGCTCCATTTTCAGTCCAAGAGTAAGAGTAATCTGCATTTCCGTTTAAGAATCCACCAAATGCCGTAACTGTGTGTTGCGAATCATAACCAGGACAAATAGAATCGTTAGCAGTGATTGATAACAAAATTGGACCATGGTGAGTGATGTCAAATGAAATAGTGTTAGATACACATCCTAAATCTGTTGTAGCAAATACATCTACCGAAACATCAGTTCCAGCCGGAGCAGGAGTAATTGAGTTTTGGTAAGTTGTAGAACCTCCGTCAGACCAAGTGTAAGTGTATGTTCCACCAACTGGTGCATTTTGACCAACTGCAGACATTACTGCTGTTCCGTTCTGACAAATTGTAGTATCAGAAGAGTAAGCTAACATTGTAATTTCTGGAGGATCAACTAAATCAACCGTAGTTGTGTATTCACATCCTAAGTAATCTTGAGATACTAAGTCATAAGTTCCAGCTCCTAATCCTGTGAAAGTATTTGAAGTTTGGAAAGTAGTTCCACCATCAACTGAATAGTTAACAGCTCCTAAGTTTCCGTATGCTGCAGTAGCATCTGAATTGATAACGATTTCTCCATCTAAGTTTCCGAAACATAAAGGATCAGTTGTAACAGATGTGTGGAATTCGTCAGAGTAGTATACAAATACTGTATCTGATCCATCAGGACAAACATCATGTTCATCTTCTTGGAATAAAATAAATTCGTAATAGCCGGGCAAGTTTGCAGTCGCCATAGGGTCTTCGTCTAAGTTGGAGGCAGTAAATACTGCATTTCCAGGTCCACCACCAAAGGTTGTCGCACTTCCTAGTTGCCAATTATAAGCACCAGCATTTAATGGGTCAGGCGTTCCGTCTAACATTGCGCCAACTGCTAAGTCATGACAAAGTGAATCATCAATTCCAGCATCTGGAGTAACTTGAGGAACAACATTTACAGGTAAAGAAATTACATAAGAACCAGTAGTAGTTGTTACTGTTACGTCATATACGATAGTGTCAATAGGAGATACATCTACAACTGGTCCACCATTTGGATCAGAAACTCCTGTAGTTGGAGCCCAAGAATATCCAGTTACAACACCACTTACTTGATTAGAAAAATCTAAAGTAGTTGTTTCACCTTCACAAATAGTTGGCTCACAATCTTCAATAATTAATGGATAATCTTCACATTCTCCGTAGTAGTTATAATCACATGGATTAATTGTAGCACCACCTTGAGCATACTCACATCTTACACGCATTCTGTAAGTCGCACAACTCGCAACGTTAGGTACCGTAAAGTTACCCATGAAAGGTGCGGTAGATGCATTTGGAGACTCATATACCTTTTCACCAGCATCATCAAAGTCAAAATCGTTATTCCAATCTACCCAAATAGAGAAACCTTGAGACCAAGGAACTCCTGATTGAACAGTGAATCCGATATTCGCACCTGGAGTTGTAATCAACGGCATACCTGCATAATAAATGTAGTTATTTGGTTGAAAGTTACATCCTGAATTCAGGTTTGAAATGTTTGTAGTACCACCAGTAGTAGAGAAATTGTTAATAAGGTCATTTACACCTGGTGAAGTACATGGTGGTCCGTAGGTTGGAGTACACCATTGAGCGTTTGCCCCGTAAGAGAACGTAAGCAATGCTGCGATAAATAATTTTTTAAGAGTTTTCATAACTTCTTTTTGTAGATCGTATATATCTTTTAGTAATTGGCTTCGATTTCAGCAAGTTTCGTATCAACTTCATCTTGTGATTTTAACACAATAATGTCATTGGTTCCACTTACAACTATTTCTACTTCCGTAGATTGTAGTCTTTGATCTTCTAATCTTGTGATAAGAATCATATCCATTGAAAGATTCGGATCTGGATTAGCAGATGGTACATAATACCAAGATTGAGAATAGTAGTAGATTGTTTTCTCATATTCCATTGGACTATTTGCTGCCATGTCATCAATTTCAGCTTGAGTATAGTTAGCTGTCATTAAATAAAGGGCATCATCAGTTGTGCATTGTGAGTAAGAAGCTGAGCTCGTTACAAATGCGAAAAATAGAAACGTTAATAATTTATTCATTTTGACTTAATTTTGATAGGTAAACGTTAGCCTCTTTATCGAGGTTGCTTTTAAAAAATTTTTTTTTCATTCTCAAGCGTTAAATAACGCGCTTATTCATTAGTGTTATTTTCTTCACAATTTTTTAGTTCATGAGGTGACCGCATTCCGCCATTACCATGAATACCTCTGTTGAAGCAGCTAATTTCATACCCTAGCTTCTGAAACCAACTTTCGAATTGATCAAAATCGTATTCGGCTTCTGCACTTAAAGTTGCAAAGTATGTGCTGGTAATGTGATCAGTTCTTGTAGATATGATTCCTTTTTTACTCTTGAGCTTCTTGTCAATGTTTTGGGCCTCAAGTTCTGAGTTGACCTTCAAGATTTTGAACTGTACAAAGTATGCCGGCCGGTCTTGTGCGCTAGCGCCAAAAACAATGCTCAAAACAAACAATGAGAATAATAATGGTTTCATACTCTACTAAATTGATAAAGAGTTATTTATCGTAACGTAAAAATCGATAAAATTGTTCAATTAGACTTAACGAAATAGGGTCTTTCGGTTAAAAATTATCCTTGAGGGAACTTTTTCTTTCTCGATTTACCGCCGAAATACTCCAGAGCTATTATAAGCAAAAGTCCAGCAAGCATTAAAAGTATTGCTCCAATGAGTCTGTTATCGCCAATTATTTCAGAATAATGCATTGGGCTGATGTTCTCTTGAACGGCCGGAACTCTGTCTCCATGTCTATCAATTGTCCACTCAACTGTTTGTTTCCAAGGCCATATTTTATTTAATGATCCAACTAAGAAACCGGTCAATATTGCAATGATGAGATTTTTAGACTTTTTGAATAAGTAGTTGAGCAACTTAGAAAAGCTGATTAATCCAAAAAGACATCCTGCCATAAAAATAGCAATGAGCAGCCCATTTGACATGAGGGCGTCCCAATCTTTTATCTTAATAGCATCTATAATTCCTGTGAGACTACCTAAAATCGTGGTATAAGCCCCTAAAAGTAAAAGAATAAAGCTGCCTGATATACCAGGCAATATCATTGCGCAAATAGCTAAGGCCCCACAAAGAAAAATATACCCATAGCTTTCAGAGCCACTAGAAGGAGATAGCAAAGTGATGATGAAGGCTACAACAGCACCTAGCACCAAGCCAGCAATATTTTGAAAATTCCACTTTTCGACAGTTTTACCAACTAGCCATATGGAAGCAATGATTAATCCGAAGAAAAATGACCACAATAAGATAGGCTCTGTGTCAAGCAGGTAAGTTAAAAGTTTAGCAAGAGAAACTATAGAAATTCCTATTCCTAAGAAAATGGCAATTAAGAAATTCCCATTCATTTGAGACCACATGGCTTTAAAGCCTTCTTTTCTCCAGGTTTTAAATAAGCCTAGTTTGAGGTTTGAAATGGTTTCAAGAAACTCCTCGTAAATACCTGTAATGAAAGCGATCGTTCCGCCAGACACGCCAGGAACGACATCAGCAGCTCCCATTCCTAATCCTCTGGCTACAAGCCCTAGAAAACTCTTTTTAGTCGTCTTCTGTGACTTCATCTCCTACGGGCTTTAGGTTTTTTCCAATTTTCTCAGGAAGATGTTCAAAGAAAGTATCTCCTCTTAACCCTAATCTTAGGCATTCAAGTGGAATTACTTCATTAGGTGCAATGTTTCCTAGATTAACATTTGCCCCGAATAATCTGATAAACCAAACTTGTTGGGTTTTCTTTGGGGCCTCCCAAAGTATACTGTTAGGGTCTATCTTCGCTATAATCTTATTAATTAAGTAAGTGTGAGCAGTGCCATTTGGTCTAAATACACCAACTGTTCCGCTTTCTCTTCCTTCTGCAATTACTTTCCAAGAACCTGCTTCAAGTTCAGTGCTCATCATCTTGATCCATTTTGCAGGCGATATGATAATACCGGCATCTTTAGATCCTACTTCAGACATTACTGTTCTGTCTTCCGCTAGTTTACTAATGTATTCAAGCTTTTGCTCATGAGGAATGATGATAGAACCATCAGATACTTCACAAAGATCTAAATTATATTTGTCTACCAATTTGCGATAGTCATCAAATTTATTTCTAGCAATAAAGAGCTCAAAAAGAGTTCCTCCAAAATAAGGTCGGATACCTGCAGATTGATACAGTTTAATTTTTTCTTCTAAATTTTTCGTTACAAATGCAGTTCCGAAACCGAACTTAGCGATATCAAAATAATCACCGCTAGACTCAATTAAATCTTCAATTTCTCGAAGACTCAACCCTTTGTCCATCATCATTGTAGTCCCTGATTCTCTTGGTTTTTCAGGTCTTTTCGGAATGTATGTAAGGTTAAAATTATTGCTCATTATCTAAATCAAGTATGTTTATGAATTCTGGTATATGTTCTGCCTCAGGCAGGTACAAAAATAGTGTTTTAGCCGAATTTTTGTCAATTAAATATTCCTTCTTAAAAAGATGGAGTGCTTCTGTTTTTTGCCCGTCTTGCCAAAGTAGTGCGCAAAAATAGATTCTAACCTTTAGATTCAATTGACTCAAATTTTCATAGGTGGCCATAAAATCAATTGCGTCATCAAGGCTAAATTGAGCCTTAAGTTTCGCTAGCATTACTATGGCATCATCATAAGTAGCTTCAATTTGTAAGGCGGCTTCAAGTTCTGCTTCTGCTTCTATTAGTCTTTCTTCTTTATAAAGAGCTTCGGCAAGAACCAATCGATAGTTAGCATTTTCAGGTTGCAATTCTGAAGCTCTTTTGAGGTAATTAATGGCTTCGGTTCGGTTGCCTGTGAGCTCTTTAATGATTCCAATTCCAAGCCAAGGCTCAGCAATTTCATCATTAATGGCTTTTGATTTTTCGTAAATCTCAATTGCTTCATCATATCTCTCTAACCTTTCATAGGCTTCAGCGAGATAACTGAGTGTTAAAGCATCATCTCCGTCAATCTCAACACATTTAGCATATGATTCCAATGCTTTTTGATATTCATTGATTTGCATATAAGTATTACCCATATTAAAATGAGCTGAAGAAAATTCTGAATTAATAATTACAGAATAGTCATATGCCCACAAGGCCTTTTCAATGTTGTTTTTGAGGAAGTAGATGTTTCCTAAATTGTACCAAGCAGTGAAAGAGTATGGGTTGTTATCAATATATCTTGTGTAAAACTCAATACATTTATCAAAATTGCCAATTCGTTCATAGCAATATGCTATTTCATAAATGGCAGATTCATTATCAGGTGATGTCTCAAGTAATTTCTCTAAAGATTTGATTGCATTTTGATAATCATGCACATTCTCATATTCTAGGGCTAAGTCAAATAATATGTCTTCAACTTCCCATGATTGATTGTGTTGCTGAGCTACTTCGAGTGCTTTTTCGAAGTATTTGATTGCTTTTTCATGATCTCTCAATTGAGAAAAAACACTTGCCTTTGTCACATATACTTCAATGTTGAAAGGCTCTGTCTTCTCTAAGTCTTGAAGAAGTAAGAGACTTTCTTTCAATTTTCCAGTGGTTGAAAATATTTGAGCTTTTCTTAAACTGAATATATGATTAGAAGGATGTTGATCAAGTGCGAAAAGAATCGCCCCAAGAGCTTTCTTCAGTTGGTTTTTAATAATAAAATGGTCAATGATTTGTTCTAATATTTCGGTATCGAAATAATAGACTTCCTTGTCTTCAATCATTTGTTCGTAACGCTCTAATTCCGAATTAAATTGGGAATCAAAACCTTGCTCATCATCATCTTCTTCTTCATCAAACATATATACTCCTTTCTTTAAGGTAAACAATTAAGTCGACCTTAACAAAAATAAAAGGAAGCGGCTGCCGATAACTTAGGTCTTGTTAATCTTATTAACAAGTTTATCAACACAAGCTTATGTTAGAAATTGATTTTACCACCTCTTTTTCTCTCAGCTTCTCTTAAGAAAATCTTTCTTAATCTGATCGATTCAGGAGTTAACTCAACATATTCGTCTTCTTGAATGTATTCTAAAGCTTCCTCTAAAGAAAAGGTTTTAGGTGGAATCACTTTCGTTTTCTCATCAGTTCCAGACTTACGCATGTTTGTAAGCTGTTTAGTTTTGGTAACGTTAATTACCAAATCTCCTGCTTTTGAGTTCTCACCGATAACCTGACCTTCATATATGTCAACGTTTGGCTGGATGAAAAATTTTCCACGATCTTGTAATTTATTCAATGAAAATGGTACACTTGATCCTTTTTCCATTGAAATAAGTGATCCATTTAACCTTCCAGGGATCTCACCTCTGTGCGGCTCATATCCAGTGAATCTATGTGTTACTACAGCTTCTCCACCTGTTTGAGTCATCATCAAACTTCTTAATCCGATAATTCCTCTTGAAGGAATAGAGAATTTACAAATCATTCTGGCACCTTTTGGTTCCATACTCACCATTTCACCTTTTCTCTTGGTAACAGCATCAATTGCTGTACCAGAAAATTCTTCAGGTAAATCGATAGTTAAATCTTCAATTGGCTCAGATTTTACTCCGTCAATCTCCTTTAAGATAACTTGTGGCTGACCCACTTGCATTTCGTATCCTTCTCTTCTCATTGTTTCCAACAATACAGACAAGTGCATTACTCCACGTCCAAAAACGTTCCATTTATCTGCAGAACTTGTAGATTCTACTTTAAGAGCAAGGTTTTTCTCTAATTCTTTTTCTAGCCTATCATTAATGTGTCTCGAAGTCACGAATTTACCTTCTTTACCAAAGAAAGGTGAGTCGTTAATAGTAAACAACATAGACATTGTTGGTTCATCAATTGAGAATGGAGCCAGTGGATCCGGGTTTTCGAAATCACAAATTGAGTCTCCAATATCAAATCCTTCAATCCCTGTTATAGCACAGATATCACCGACTTGAACTTCATCAACTTTTCTTTTCTCTAATCCTTCAAAAACGAAAACTTCTTTAATCTTATGCTTTTCGAGAGTTCCATCTCTTTTTGAAAGCATTATTTGTTGATTCGGTTTAACCGTACCTCTTGTCAATCTTCCGATCGCAATTCTTCCTACGAAAGAAGAGTAATCTAATGATGTAATTAACATTTGAGTATTCCCTTCATCAAATTTCTTTGGAGGAAAGTAATCCAAAATCACCTCTAAAATGGTGTCTATTGAATCTGTTGGCTTTTGCCAATCCTTTGACATCCAACCATTTTTTGCCGATCCATAAACAGTTTCAAATTCTAATTGCTCTTCGTTTGCATCCAATTCAAACATCAAATCAAATACCTTTTCATGCACTTCATCAGGAGTACAGTTTTCTTTGTCAACCTTGTTGATCACCAAAAGTGGTTTCAAGCCAAGCTCTAAAGCTTTTGATAAAACAAATCTTGTTTGTGGCATTGGACCTTCAAATGCATCTACCAACAAACAAACACCATCAGCCATGTTCAATACACGCTCTACTTCTCCTCCGAAGTCACTGTGACCAGGTGTGTCAATGATGTTAATTTTTGTCCCTTTATAACTAACTGAAACGTTTTTTGAAGTAATAGTAATTCCTCTTTCTCGTTCAAGCGGGTTACTATCCATAATTAATTCTCCAGATGACTTAATTGGGTTTGTTCCCGCTTCAATCATTCTATCTACCAAAGTCGTTTTACCGTGGTCAACGTGCGCAATAATTGCAATGTTTCTTAATTCCATTATATACTGTCTTGTTATACTTTAATCAATTTTTCTATCTACGTCTTCTTCTTTCTCTAGAAGCGTATTTACCTTTTCCTGAGTTTCCTCCGCCAAAGTTTCCTCCGCCAGATCTTCTCTTACTTCGGTTTCCTCCACCTTTTCCGCCTCCGCTATTTCCTTTTTTCGTTTGCTCAACATTCATTTTCTTTCCTTCATAATCTACATTTTGTAGTTTGCCAAGGATAGCATCAGTTGAATCTTTATCAGCATCAAAGAATGAGAAGTTTTTAAGGATGTCTATTTTCCCGATTGAACTCTTGTCCAAATTAGTATTGTCACAGATCATTCTTAGTAATGCTCCTTGATTAAGACCGTCCTTATCTCCTAAGTTCACAAAGAATCTGTTTTTATTGTCATCATCTCTATCCCTTCTTCTTCTTCCGTCTCTACCATCTCTTCCTGAAGAAGCTTCAGCATCAATGTTTTTAGATTTAGAGTAGTAGCTTAAGAATTTGTTGAACTCTGCAGAAACAAATCTTTCAATTAAGTCTTCTTTAGAAATGTCTTCGAATTTCTCCATTACTGCAGGCATATACTTAGCAATACCCTCTTTGTTTACTTCGACATCAGACATCTTGTCAACCAAGTGCATTAGTTGCTTTTCACAAATTTGGTCAGGAGACGGCAATTTTTGAGGAGCAAAAGAAGTTCCAATGATTCTCTCAATACTACTCAATTTTCTTCCTTCTCTTGGGCCGGCGAATGCGACAGAAACACCTTTTTTACCTGCTCTTGCTGTTCTTCCTGAACGGTGAGTATAATTCTCAACCTCTTCAGGTAGGTTATAATGAATTACATGTGTAATGTCATCAACATCAATTCCTCTGGCTGCAACATCTGTAGCAACTAGAACTTGAAGTGTTTTGTTTCTAAATTTCCCCATCACTCTATCTCTTTGTTGTTGAGATAAATCTCCGTGAAGTGGTTCGGCACTGTAGCCGTCAGCCATTAACTTGTCTGCAACCGCAGCAGTTTCTCTTCTTGTTCTGCAAAACACCAATCCATAAATGTCAGGATTGAAGTCTAAAAGACGTTTTAGTCCTTGATACTTATCTCTATCTTTTATAATGTATGAGTGGTGCTCAATATTTTTGTTCGTCTCGTTTTTACCACCAACAGTGATTTCAAACGGTTCGCTCATATAGTTCTTAGCAATTCTTGCCACCTCTTTTGGCATTGTTGCTGAGAATAACCAAACACATTTGTCTTCTGGAGTTTTCTCTAGAATGCTATCAATATCTTCTTTGAAGCCCATGTTCAACATCTCATCAGCTTCATCAAGAATAACAGTATCAACTTCATTCAGTTTGATTTTTCTTCTGTTAATCAAATCCATCAATCTACCAGGAGTAGCTACTACAATGTGCGCCCCTTTTTCAATTTGCTTGATTTGCTTCATGATGTCAGTTCCACCATAAACAGATACCACATTCAAACCTCTTATGTTTTTTGAATATGATTCTAAATCTCTACTGATTTGGATACATAGCTCACGTGTAGGACAGATAATAAGTCCTTGAGTTGCTTTGGTTGTTGGATCAATGTAGTTCAATAATGGTAGACCAAATGAAGCTGTTTTACCAGTTCCGGTTGATGCTAATCCAATTAAATCACTAGGATCATTTAATAAATGAGGGATTGCTTGTTGTTGGATTGGGGTTGGTTCAACAAAACCAATTTCTGTAATGGCCGACAGAATTTCTTCTGATAGTCCGAGTTCTTGAAACGTCATAATCTTATTTAGTTAGTACACACAAGCCAAATCTCAATTCTAATTTCGATAACTATCGAAACCCACTAAATACGACAGAACCAAAACTCGGCGCGAAAAATTTTGTGCAAATGTACGTCTTCTCTATGAATAATACATTGTTAAAGCCTTTTTTACCGCTATTAATGGATATAGTTTCGATAAGTGACGTGTTTTTTAGGATTAAAAGAGCTCCTTTTCTCTAATTGACTAAAAAATAAGGACTTAAAACAGAACATTTATGCGATTGTTAACGTAAGAATTATAGAATAATAATATGTTAATAACCGTTAAGTGTTTGCAAGAATTATTCGTTTAAACCACACTTTATTTTAAAAGTGGTATTTTTGCAACCGTAACCGTGAAAAACTGTAGATGAAAAGACTGATAGCAATAGCTGTTTTATTGGTAAGTGGGATAGGGGCTTTCGCTCAGCCGGGCGTACCAATTGATACCTTAGAAACTCCGGATGGTAAAATGTTTATCTATGCCAATCGTACTTGGGAATATGAATCAGATAGAAATTTTGATGGCGTATTGTGCCCAGATATTGATGAGCTCGTAAAAACTGACACCAACTTTCAATACAAGTCATATTGGTTAACTGATAGGACTATTACTTGTACTTCAAACGAAGTAGAGAATATGAATGATACATTATGGTTATGTACGGTTGATTCTGATCATGATAGCTCATCAATTCCTCATCCAGGAAGAATTACTTCAAGGTATGGTTGGAGACATGGAAGAAATCATAATGGAATCGATATTGATTTAGAGACAGGTGATACGGTAAAGGCTGCCTTTGATGGTAGAGTAAGATATTCTCAAATGCATGATGGAGGATTCGGAAACCTAGTTATTATTAGACATTATAACGGCTTAGAAACGTACTATGCTCATAATTCAAAACTTTTAGTAGCACCAAATCAAGAGGTAAAAGCGGGTGAGCCAATTTCATTAGGAGGGAATACAGGAAGGTCGACAGGATCACATTTGCACTTTGAAGTGAGGTTTTATGACAATCCTATAAACCCAGAGAACCTTTTCAATTTTGAAGATAAGTATGTAGATGATAATCTATTAGTTCATTCTGGAATTTTTAGACCTGGTTCTTCAAGGCATAAATCAACTAGCTCAGGCCACAACACAGGAGGTTCAAGCTATAAGATTGATAAGTCGTCAAGAACGCATAAGGTTCGTAGCGGAGATTCATTGTACGGTATTTCGTTGAAATATGGAGTGAGTCTTGGTCAGATCTACAGAATGAATGGCTTGAACGAAAGTTCAGTTCTTCAAATAGGACAAATTGTTAAGGTTAAACCTTAATGGCTAAGGTTGTCCGTCAAATTACAGATGAGCACGTCATTACTGTTGATAGTGTCAAAGGTGTTGTAAAGCACTCAAAAGGTAAGTTCCCGAATCATGTTAAAGTTGGTGATATCGTTCAATATGTCGAGCATGGCTTTCATGATGTCATAGATCAAGAAGGGAATATTGTAAGCAGATAATCTTTAATCAGAAAAATTTCAAGTTTAATCTATTAATTATATGGATTAATAGAAATCTATTGCTATCTTTCTTGTCCGATAAAAATCAAAAATATGTCATTATTTAATAAGATGTTTGGTGGCAACAAGGCCGAGGAAACAAACGTATCAACTGTTGCTTCAGGCAATTCAGGTGCTAGTTCTCTCTTGAGTTTTGGCCGCTATACAGATATCAACAAGAATGCAAAGCAGTTGGCGCATTGGAAAAATGCGAACGATAAGTTCAAAGCAAAAGCGTATGTGGAATCATTTACAGAGTTTCTGAATTATCTCAGAGATGAATCTGTAGATAATGTTAAGATTACCCCTGAAGGTGGTAAAGTTTCATTTGAGATTACTCAAGGATCAAAAGTGATTAAAGGAAGTGGTGATGGTCAAAAGTTTTATGCCGAGGCTTCTATTGTTATCATGGATGAAAAGAGTATCCCGGTGATGAGAAAATTGATGAGTATCAATTATGCTTTGAGATATTCTAAGTTCGCATTAAAGGATAATACCTTAGTGATGAAGTTCAGCTCTCACAGTATTGATGCTTCTCCTGGGAAGCTATACGATTCTTTGAAAGAGTTATGCAAGAAAGCCGATCAGCAAGATGATTTATTGATGCAAGAGTTTTCATCTTTAAAAGAGATTGATACGCACAGTATTATTGAGTGGCCTGCTAATATTAAGGAAGCAAAATATGAACATTTGATTCATATGATTAAATCTACCAAAGAAGAGATAGCAAAGCATGATGCTGAGAAAATGTCAGGCGGAATTGCATACTTGCTATTGAACCTTACTTATGAGATAGATTACTTGATTGCTCCGCAAGGTCGATTGACTGATTCATTAGAAAAAATCCAACAAATATTCTTTGCGAAGAACAATGATTCTACTCGTAAGAGAAATGATGACATCATTGCAGAGTATCAGAATATTGTTGCTACTGAAAAAGCAGCAGTGATGGAAGGGATTTATGATGTGAAGTGCACTTTTGCATTGGCTAATGCAACTGCTCATAAAAAAGCAATGGATTTTATGTTCAAGGAACGTGATAAAATTGGTTGGTACAGAGATAACGGATATCCTCAAATGGTTGAGGCCATTTATAGCTATATGATTTCGTATGCATTCTTTAATTACGGTATGGTATATCCTGTGACTGGTATTTTGAATATTGCCATGGCTACCTTGAATGCAGATTATTATGAGAAATGCGGCTCGTCGCCGAGATTAGTAAATAATGATCAATTAGATGGTGCAGCAATTTCGAAAGAAATCAATGCAATTATCGCAGCTGCGAAAAAGGATTATCCTCATATTGCATTTAATACAGGAACATTGAATTTTTCAGGAAAATCAAACTTTATTGATTCTTTGATTTTACAATTGGACAAATTAAACTTATCTAAACATTAAGAGATGGAAGCAGTTATAAATGATTACAAAGACATTATTGTACAAATCCATACTCCTGGGGGATCAGGGACTGGTTTTATTGTGAAAGATAAAGGTGTTATTGTTACAAACAGACATGTGATTCAAGGACATCAAGAAGTTGTTATTAGAGGTGAGAATTTTAAGAAAACAATCACAGAGGTAATTTATTCAGATGCTTTAAATGATATCGCATTTTTGAAAATTCCTCAAGAGTTAATGACTTCAAAACAAGTAGAAATTTCAGATGATCCTGTTAATGCAGGTCAGCAAATTATAGCTATTGGACATCCATTAGGATTGAGGTTTACGGCAACTCAAGGGATTATATCAAAATCTGAGAGAAAGTTTAACAATGTAGATTATATACAAGTTGACGCAGCAATAAACCCTGGTAATAGTGGAGGACCATTGATTAACAGTGGTGGTGAGGTTGTAGGTGTTAACACGTTCATCTATAGAGATGGAGAGAGTTTAGGATTTGCATTGCCTTCTATTACCTTAAATGAAATTTTAAGGGAGTATGATGAGAATCACAGAGGTGAGCGTGCTTCTAAATGTCCATCATGCACCAATTTGGTGACTGAAGCCACTTTACAAGATGGCTATTGCCCAAGCTGTGGTAATAAGTTTGATGTCAAAGAATTTCAATCAAACACTTACATGCCAGAAGGTGTTTCTAAGACTATTGAAGATATTTTGACAGGCATTGGAAAGGATGTGCGAATAGCAAGAGTTGGAAAATCAGGCTGGGACATTGAAGAAGGGAGTGCAATGATCAAAATCACTCACAACCTAAAGAATAGATTTATATACTGTGACGCAACTTTGGGATCGCTACCAAAGGTGAACATTGGACCAATGTATGAATATATGCTTAAAGAGAATTACGACCTGGAGAGTCTTGCGTTTTCAGTAAGTAAACAAAATATTATTCTAGGAACTATCATTTATGATGCTGATTTGAATGCAGAAACTGGCAAAGAGATTTTGTCTGAGTTATTTCAAAAAGCAGACGAATATGATAATTTGATGGCGGATAAATTCGGTATGGAATTGGCCGAACATCATTAAGATATAGTTTTTAACCAGAAGCAGCCCTTCTTCTATGCCACTGGCTAGAGGAGGGGCTTTTTTATAGCATCAATTGCCAAAAGCCAACATCTAACCATTGGTCAAATTTGCGGCCAACCTCTTTGAAATGGGCTACTTTCTCAAATCCGAAAGATTCATGAAGTTTGACGCTTGCATCATTTGGTAAGGTAATGCCGCCAATAGCAGTTCTCAGACCTGCTGCTTTCATTTCAATGAGCAGTTCCGTATACAGTTTTTTGGCAATACCTTTTCTATAATGATCTTTGTGCACGTAGACACTTGCTTCAGATGAGTTAACGTAAGCAACTCTTGTTCTGAAAATACCTGCGTAAGCATAACCGACAATTTTTCCATTTTCTTCATAAACGAGGTAAGGGTATTTTTCAAGAATCACAGAAATTCTCGAGGCAAAGTCTTCGACTGAAACTAAATCTGTTTCAAAGGTAACAGTGCTTGTTTTTACGTAATGGTTGTAGATTTCTACAATTTGCTCGGCGTCTTTTGGAGTTGCTGATCTAATCATTGGATAATTTGATTGAATTAATTTCAGTCCAATTTTGTGAAGAGGTATCTATCTCAATTAACTGGAAAGGCTCTGGTCGTTTAGTGTCCATAGAATTCATAAGAGAATCAAGTTGATAATCTGTTAGATTAAGAGATTCTCGAAGTTTTTGATCAATTCTAATAATATCCGCAGTTATTTGCAATGCGAAAATCATGTCGTTTTGTCCTGCCGAATCTAAATTGTGTTTTTTCACAATCTCCTTGTACGAAAGGTGTAGAATGTCTTGACCGAATTCTAGATTGCTCAAGATGCCATTATTTACCGATCCAGAATCACTAAGTATGATAAGCTGAAGGCTGTCATATTTTTTCTCATTCTCACTTTTAAGTTCAGATTGCGAATCTGCCGTGCAAGAAATCACCAAGAGACAAAAGGTTAAAAACAAATGTACATTTCTCCAATTCATTCAATCATTAATTGCCTTCAAATAAAACTCCTTAATCTGAGCTTTGATGTTCTCTGCCCCAAATTTAGCGCGAATTTCATTTGAGAGTTCAGAAGATGAGTAAATTTTATATTCTCCAGCCATGTCAAGAATGGCATCTGAAAGAGCTTGATTATCTTTTGTTTCTATGAGCATTCCATTTTTTGAGTGCACATATTCTTCTGGGCCACCACATTTTGTGCTAATTACTGGTTTACCAGCAAGCAGAGCTTCAGCAACCGTCATTCCAAATGTCTCAAAATTTGAATTACAGATGTAAAAGTCATAATTGTGGTAGGCACTGATTACTTCACTATGTTCTAGTCTTCCTCTAAAAGTAATGTCATCTTGTAATTGAAGATCTTTGACTAATGATTTCAGCAGTTCTTCGTCTGGACCTCCACCAATTATGGTTAGGTGAAGATTTTTATGAAGTTCGTTTGCATTTTTGAATGAAGAAATTAAGCCAGTTACATTTTTGGTATCATCTACCAAGTCAGAAACTGTGAGGATTTCAACTCTATCTTCTCGGTCTGAAGTTGAGGTGTCACTTTGTTCTTCAATTAGGTTTGGAATGACAATCGAATCAAAAGAAGTATTCTCTTTAAACTTCTTTTGCAGAAGTTCACTGACTACTGAAATTGCTTTCGCTTTTCCGATTACTTGTTTATATATAGTAAGATCAGCAGCATTCTTTTTATTGAATTCGCCATTAATGTGCCCAGACCAGTGTTCTGTAATTACGAAGGGAACACCTCTTTTTCTTAAATCAAGGGCTAAAAAGGCTGATCGATAAGGCACGTGAACATGACACAAGTCTGGATCAAATTCGACATCTTTAAACGCCATTATTTGTGCCAGTTTATAGCGTCTCGCGTTTGTGATTTTTCGCAATGCAGATTGAGACTGTTTGAAGTAAACAATGCGTTCACGGATACCATTGTCAGTGTTCTCTACAAATTCGAACTTCTTAGAAAGATTAGGATCCCCCTGAACATAGATTACAAAAATATTGAAGTCATCTTTCATCAAGACGGCTTGCTTTTGAATAAATGTCCCGAGTTGGACATCCAATTTGTTTGGATACCATCTCGGGAGCACTAATATGTTTTTTTTATCAATCAAAAGCTATCGTACATTCTTCTTTTATCTCTGCATTCAGAGCAATTAAATCCTTCAGATGTAGCTGACCAGGTAGTGCCATTAAACATTTCATTATGGCGATAATAATCGTCTGAAACATCTACTTGTATTCTGTCAATGTTCTTACCAAATTTAATCTTTTTACCTGTTGGAACGTGAATTTCAACTATTACTTGCTGATTTCTAAGTCGTTCTTCTTTGTTGATAGTAAAGTACGGAGCCAAAGAGATAGTATTGTTTGAAGCGTCAATTTTATAATCAATGTTTTCAGCTTTGTGAATGGCTTCTTTGTGAAACAATCCATTACTTCCTTTATAAAGAACGACTTCAAAATCAGTGCTATCATTTTTATGAACGATTCTGAGCTCAGGATATCCTAACCTCACCTTTTCGTCTTCAACTCTGATTAACTCTGAATAGTTCCATACATTATTATACTCAATGAAGTTTGAGAAAATATCATCTTCTGTGACATCAACAAAGAGTGTATTGGTTGAATCAACAGTAACAGGAACTTCGTAGTCAATTTCTACTTGATTTCTGAAATTCATACCTAATTCGATTCCTGTGAGGGCTAATGTGGTTGCCCCAATAAACCAAATAACAGATCCCGTGATTGCAATCTTTTTGTACTTTGTGGTGATTCCGAATAACATTTTAACACCTGTAAAAATGAGTGATACTATAGGAATGAAAGTTACTATGAGTATTGCGAAGAAAACCATACCGCTTCTGTTTTCTGGATAAAGAATCCCCAATAGCGTTGGAAGATCTTCTACTTGTTCAGTGCCAACAAGAGGCAGTAATCCAGTGTCGCCAAATAAGATGATAAATAATACGAGGAGAGCTACAATTCCACCAATAGTGAAAAGGATACCGAATACCTTAGACAAGGATTGAGCTAATTTTGAGCTCGCCCGCACTCCTTGGTGAACTGCTTTTTTAAATCCTGATTTTACATCTGATGCTCCATCTTTGACGCCATCCTTCATGCCTTGAACATGATCCTTGATGGAGTCTAATGTTACAGGTTCACCTTGCATTTCTAGAATTTCAGCTGTTGTTTTTGCTTCAGGAATGACTACCCAAAGAATGATATAAAGTAAAATTCCTGACCCTCCTAAAATAACGAGTAGCACGAAAGCGATTTTGATAAGTACAGGATCGATTCCGAAAAACCATCCAAGTCCAGTACATACACCTCCAACTGAACCATTTTGTTCGTCACGGTAAAGTCTTCGGCGACCGTTACTTTTAGTTGAATCTTCGCCCTTAACTTCTTCAGCTTCTACATACTCTGCATCATCAGCTGATTGTGATTCTGTATGAGGTTGAGCGTCATCTGAAATGTAGTCTTCAGGTTTTCCCATGATTTCTACCACGGTTTCAACATCCGAATCAATGATAACTTCTTTTCGGTCAGATATTTTTTCATGGAACAGCTCGGCTATTCTTGATTCGATATCAGACATGATTTCATCACAATCTTCTTCGTTTTGAAAGTTTCGTTTAATTGATTCAAGGTAAAGATTTAGCTTTTCAAAAGCTTGTTCTTCAATGTTGAAAACAAATCCCGCAATGTTTATTGATATTGTCTTATTCATCTTCTTAATTATTTTGAAATGAGTTGAACTGCTTCGTATAGTTCATTCCAGGTTTTCTTTAATTCAGTTAAAAATTGTTGACCTTCTTCGGTCAAAGCGTAGTACTTACGAGGTGGTCCGGATGATGACTCTACCCAATTATATTGCAGTAAACCGGCATTCTTTAGGCGGGTCAGCAATGGGTAAAGTGTTCCTTCCACCACAATAAGCTTGGCTTCTTTCAGCTCCTGAATAATGTCAGAAGGATAAGCCTCTCTTTTTGATAGCACGGTGAGAATACAGTATTCGAGAATACCTTTTCGCATTTGTGCTTTGGTGTTTTCTACTTTCATTTTCGATTTTTTACTGATTTGAAGATGTGCACCTCCTCAATTCAATTATTCATTTTATTGTTTCAGGACAAATGTATGTAAAAAATATAGTACTATGCAATACATAGTACTATATTTAATTGATGAGGTAGTAGGGTACACGGTTTTTTTCCCAGTAAAAACAAGTGTTGACGCGAATTGAAAAAAAAGAATAATTTTTTTGCTAAAGCACCTTTTTCAGGTGTTCTGCCACTCTAAACGAGTTTGCATAGATGGTAAATGTGTGAGGAGCTGAACCTCCGATTGGCATAAATGAGCCATCTGTTACGTATAGATTTTCGACTTCGTGTGCCTTGCAGTTTTTGTCAAGAACAGATGTTTTTGGATCATTTCCGAATCTGCATCCGCCAGCAATTAAGTTTGAAGGTGGATTACCATTTATAGATTTGGTAATACTTCCTGCTCCCATTTCTTGAAGAACTTCTATAGCGCGATCTGCAAGGTAGTTCCCTACTTTAATATCTCTTTGGTGAAATCCTGTTCTAACTCTAGCAACTGGATCACCCCATTTGTCTACTACTTCGTCATCTAAAGTAACAAAGCAATCATCATTTGGATGCCAATCGCAGAATATTTCAAAACGAACTCTTCTTTGAGCTGTGAAGTAGTCTTTTAATACCTCTTTTAGTTCAGAGCCATAAATCAGTGTACCATCAACAAATTTATTTCTGATTCCTTTCGGCATTGGAGCAGAGTGTTCAATCAAAAAATCAATGGTTCCACCTTTGACCTTACCAGTTGGTGATTCCTTGCAGAGATCGAAGTTTTCGTCTTCAATTTCATAAAAGTCTTTAATACATTGATTGACAAATGTGTTTTTATTTTTAGCTTGTTCAACTTTTTCAGCACTTAGTTCATCATATCTGAAATATCCTGAACCTCCTCCACCTCCTGCAAACACCATGTTTTTCCCTACTTGACCTGAATTGTTAGCCAAGCCGTTAGGAAATTCATCATTCTTACTCATCAATAATAAGCGAGAGCTTTCAATTGCTTGACAAGCCACAACAAATGTTTTAGCTTCAATGGTCATTGCGACTCCAGATTCATTATAATAATGAGCCTTAATTAATTTGCCATTGCCATCAGTTTCTAATTTGAAAGCTTTAGAGTTGGGAATTATTTCCAAGTTCCCCGTTGCCATTGCATCTGGAATCAAAGCTGCTCTAGAACTACTTTTTCCATCTGATGAACAACCATAACTACCACAGTAATTAGAATGATAACAGGCTTTTCTTTTTTCTCTTGGTTCTGAAATGATGCCACGGGCAGCTGGGATCACATTGTATCCAATATTTTTGCCGGCCTCAATAAACCAATCAGCAATTTCATTTGTAATCAATGGAGGATGCGGAAAGTCAGGAGTTGATCTTGGCTCTAGGTGTTTATGTTCAACGACTTTTCCAGAAACTCCAACTACTTGTTCTACTTTTGTGTAGAAAGGCTCCATATCATCATATGAGATTGGCCAGTCTACTACATTAGCACCACTAATTGGCCCATATTCTGAAAGCAGTCTAAAATCTTTAGGCTTGAGTCTATGAAAATAAGCGCTCATGAAGTTCGAAGATCCTCCGACACAACTACCATTTTGAAAATCTCTTTTGGAATCGACTGAAGATGTTGCTTTAAATCCTGAAGTTCCCGGCTTATCAGTTACCTGCGGCTCATCTAAGGCAGAAGGCTTATAAGCTCCTCTTCTAGTTACCGTCATTTCATCTTTAGTAAAGTCCTCAGTTTTTATCCAAGGTCCCTTTTCAAGAACAGTCACTTTGAATCCAGCTTTGCTTAACTCATAAATGATTGGCCCAGCGCCAGCACCACTTCCTATAACACAAACATCTTTCATTATAAAGCGAATGGTTTATTTTTTTCAAAAAATGCTTCAACTCGAGTTTCTTCAGTAGGTCGCGGCAAGCCAGTTTCGTGTTCAAGCCATTTCCAACCTTTCTCATCTGTGTTTCCACCATAGATAGGGTCGAGTAGGGCAGATTCAAGTGTTAAAGTAACCATAACTGACATCCAATTCTTTCCCCAAGCGAGTTCAGTGAATTGCTTCACCAAAGCTTCTTTTTGCTCATCATCTAATTCTGAGTATTTTTCGAAATAGATTTCTTGCGACTTTTCATTCGCCCAATCTAAGCCTTCAATGATGTAATCTTTATCTTCTTGTTTTTTTAATGCATCTCCCAGCGTCCAAAGAACGAAACCGAATGTGTTTAAGTCGTCTGCACTAGGACCATTCCCATCATTAGGAAAGATGATCATTAGTATAGATTTCAGCACTGTAGATTGTTCGGCTGTCAAATATTCATTTGCTTCTTCTAATTTCGCAGAACAAGATGTAAACCATGTTAACTGCGAGGCTGCTCCGGCTACAAGTGCTGCTTTTAAAAAAGAACGTCTGTTCGTATTCCATTTGTCAATGTCAGCAAATGTATCTGGGATTTTAACTTCAGGAAAATTCTTTTCGCCCATGGTTTAACAAAAATACGGATTCACACTAAAAAATAACGAATAATGATGGTAATAGTTCAAGAAGAAAATTTGGGGCATAAAAAAACCCTGACTACTTAAAAAGCATCAGGGTTTAATATCTTACCCAATTAAGGGTTAAGGATTCTAGTGACCACCGTCACAAGCAGACTCATCACATGAATCTTCATCACATGACTCTTCTACAGCTTCAGTTGAATCAGCACCATCACATTCAGGAGCATCACATGCTTCTTCAGTAACATCTTCTACTGCATCTTCTACATTTTCTACTGCATCTTCTAATGCATCTTCTAATGACTCAGTAGTCTCTTCAGCATCTCCACCGCAAGATACGGCTAACATTGCTGTTGCTGCTACTAAAACGAATCCCATTTTTCTTAAGTTTAGGAATGTCTTTTTCATAACTTTTTAATTTAAATTAACAATTGATTTAACGCTTGAATTTCTTCAGTTGCGGCAAATTTAACAATTTTTTTTGATTACCAATAATGTTTTTTTGTCTAAATCACTTTAGTAGTGGGCTAAAGACAAATATTTTTTTCCTTATAGAACGAAAATATTAGGTTGATTTCTATTTAATATTGATCACAAACATTTTATTGTCCCCGATAAACCCTTCTACTTTGTCGCCTCTGTGAACTGGTCCAACACCTTCAGGAGTACCAGTGTATATGAGGTCTCCCGTTTTGAGTGTGATGTATTGTGACAAGTTCGAAATCAATGTATCAAAGTCAAATAGCATATCTGCTGTTGACCCTTCCTGAACTCTTTCTGAGTTGATTCTTAAATGAAAGTTGATCTTGTTCAGTTCAAGTTCTTCTTTGGGGATAAAATGTGTAGAAATTACTGCTGAATTATCGAAAGCTTTAGCTTTTTCCCAAGGATGCGACTTCTCTTTGCACTCTCTTTGAATATCTCTTGCAGTGAAATCAATTCCCAAACCGATATGAGTATAATAGTTTTTAGCATGTTCTAACGCAATGTGCTTACCGACTTTACAAATTTTAATTACCACCTCAACTTCATGATGTAAGTCACGCGTAAATTCAGGGTAGTAGAAATTCATTTCTTTTAGAATTGCTGTTTCTGGTTTCATAAAGAACATTGGTTCCTTAGGAATGTCCGCATTCATTTCTTTAGCGTGGTTGGCGTAATTTCTACCTATGCAAATTATTTTCATTGATTGAATTTGTTTTTCAATTGATCTAGTTTTGATGAAAGCTTCGCAGGGCTTTCAACTTTTGCTGCTCTTTTAGCTGCTAAAAGTTTATCTGTTTCTTCTTTCAGAATTTTTTTAGTGTAGAGCGGAAAGTCATTATCTAAAATCCACCTATGATAACCTGGTTCTTTTTCAAAGATCTCTTTCACTGTTTTTCCTGAGTTTTTACCGAAGTTATATATAATTTGACCTTTAGCATTAACAGCTAGTCGCCCAACAAAGTCTATTTTTTTGTCTTTTCCTTGTTGTGTGAAGTCCATTAAGAAGTCTACATCATTTTCAACCTCTTCGTATCTATCAATTTGTGCCTTAAGAATTTCAAAGGTTGCCTTTGTGTCGGCTTCTGCAGAGTGAGCATTTTCTAAATCTCCATTGCAATAGAACTTGTAAGCCGCAGTAAGTGTTCTTTGCTCCATCTTATGAAAGATGGTTTGAACATCAATGAATCTTCTTCCTTTCATATCAAAATCAATGTTAAGAGAAAGGAATTGTTCTAGTAGAAAGGGGATATCAAATCTGTTTGAATTATATCCTGCTAAATCAGAATCTGCAATAAAGGATTTAATTTCCTCTGCTAATTCAGAAAAAGTTTGACAGTCTTTGACATCTTCATTGGTAATTTGATGAATAGCAGTTGATTCTTCAGGAATCGCCATTTCAGGATTAATCCTTTTTGTATAGATTTCTTCAGACTGGTCAGGATTAATTTTGAGGATTGAAATTTCGATAATTTTATCTTTCGAAATATTTAATCCTGTTGTTTCTAAGTCAAAGAAAGCAATTGACTTCTTAAGATTTAAGTTCATTGATAAGGAATAAGGTTCCTTACAAAGATAGATACAAATCTGCCATTTCAGGTATCTCTACCTTGATTTCAACACGACGGTTTAATTGTCTGTTCGCTTCATTGTCTGAACCGTCAGGATTGTCATTGCTCACAGTAGGATTCTTTTCACCGAACCATTGATTTTCAATTCTGTTTGGTGCAATTCCTTTATCAATTAACCATTTGTGTGCAGAAAGCGCTCTTCTTTTTGAAAGGCCATCATTATAATTCTCAGAACCAAACCAATCAGTATGTCCATCTAATCGAATACTTACAGTCGGGTTTTCCTTCATAAAGGCCGTTACTGCATCTAGAACAGTCATACTTTTCGTTCTCAAGAAGAATTTATCAAAATCAAATAAGATGTTCGCGAAATCTGTTCCGCCATTGTTACCGCTACCTCCTGTAGTATCATCAGGCATGTCTCTCAACTCTATGATATCAATATATTCAGTGTATTCTAACTCAGTATTGTTAGGGTCAATTCTTGTTATATAAGCTGAATATGTAATCTCAGTATCAGATAAATCTAGATTGTAAGAAATTGCATTGGCAGATGTATTGAGCATATCTACTGAGGCTTGATCAAGTGGAATGTTAGACATTTTAAATTGACCGGAAGGAGTTGTTTCAGTTGCATTGGCAACAACTTTATTTGTATTTCCCAAATAAACTGGAATTTCGTCTCGTACTGTTTTTTCCTTGTTTCTGAACGAATACAGAATACCTTCAACTGTTACTTCAGAAGTAGAATTCATTTGATCACCGAATTGGCTGATCTTCGCATCATCCTCATTGATGTACACAATGTACTCTCCTTCTGGATCTGTTTTTTCAAAAGTGAAATCACCATTTTCATCAGTTTCAGTCATTCTCATTACTTGGTGTGATCTGTTCATTAATAGAACTTCTACTCCTTGAGCTTTCGTAGATGCATCATGAGAAACATTACCAGTAATTCCAACTATGTTTTCTGGAGTCGAACCATTTCCTGAAAGGTCTAGGTCATCTCCAAATTCTTTTTTAATTTCTGATTCAATGTCGAACATTGCATTTTTGAAGTGTGCTCTTTGTGCATATACAGAGCCGCCTTCATCCTTCATGAAGTCAACCGCAATTTCTTGATATAGGTTGAAGTATTCACATTGCTTTGGAATGAAAAACTCTTCTCTATGTGGACGGACATCATTGTATTTACTTTGTGAGACCACCAACTCTAAGTAGTAAGTGTTTTCGGGAGCAAGTACCATAGTATATTTCCCCGTTAAAGGATCTGTTTGGTAAACACCAGCTTCTTCTCCGGTTTCTTTATTAATTACTTTAATCATTCCGTTTACAGGAAGATGATTTTCAGCAAATACGGCATAACCTTTTACCTCAGTAGTTGGAATATTTTTACATTCAAAACTAGCCGTATAAAGATCTAAGTATCCATAAGAACCTGGTCTCATTGAAGCATAGTAGGCCAGAGTTCCTTCTGAATTCTCTACGTAATAGATGTCATTTCCAGATGAATTAATAGGTGCTCCAATATTTATGGGATCACCCCATTCCCCGTTTTCATCACGTTCTGTTTTGAAAATATCGAATCCACCCATTGAATTGTGTCCTTCTGATGCGAAGAATAATGTTTTACCATCATTCGATAAGAAAGGAGCATCTTCTTTGAATGGTGTGTTGATTTTAGGGCCAAGATTAACTGGTTTTCCCCAACCACCTGTTTCAGTTTTCGTAGTGTGGTAGATATCTCTTTCACCTAAGCCTCCTGCAGCACCAACCGAAACAATAAACATTTCTTGTTCATCTCTAGTGATAAAAACTGAAGGGTTAGCAGTTCCGATATTAACATTGCTGTTCATTCTTCTCGGAATTGACCATTTTCCGTCATCCTCTAATTCAGATTTCCAAATACTGTTTTGCTTATAAATGAAAAGTGTTTTACCATCAGCTGACAAGCTAATTGGCGCTTCATGTTCTTTACCCTCATTGATTTCTTTGGCAAGGTATCCTGAAGACTTGTCAATTACTTCAGCTTGCACCCATTCACCATTTTCTTTCTTAGTTGTGTAGAAGATATCTTCATAATACAAACCATCTACATTTTTCTTGGTTCCCGGAGGTCTTCTTGAACAGAATAAAATAAGATTTTCATCATTCGTAACAACAGGTGCATAATCAGGTGAGTCTGAGTTCACTCTTGGTCCCATATTCGTGATCTCTGCAAATCTTTGATTGTCTTGATTTCTCAAATCAACTCCATTATTACAAATTTCGATTTCTCTGATGACTTCTTTTCTGAGTGCAAGTCCTTTTTTATTGTTCTTTACATTGTTTAAGAAGATGTTATAATCAGCAATGGCTTGTTCGTATTCACTATTAAAGTGACCCGCTTTTGCTTTGTAATAGAATATCTCAGGGATAGTGTCACCTTCTGCAGCAGAGAATTCTAATGCCTTTTCGAACATGAGTTGAGATTTCTCTCTTTCAACTTGAGAATCATAATATACTACACCTGCCTCTAGCCAGTATTGAGGTTTTTGAGATGTAGATGATGTTACTTTGTCGTAATATGATTTTGCTTTCCAGTATTGCCCTTTATTGAAAGCTTTACGTCCTTTTTTTACATACTTTTTTATTTGACCAGGCTTTTGGCCATAACTGTTGGAAGGTGCACTGGCAAAAGTGACCAACAGGATTAGAATGCTTAATATTTTATACATATTCTTCATATTAGAATTGTATTTCGAATTTGATGTATTGATATCTTTGGTAAACGGCTTTTTTCTCCTGGGCGTCATTGTTATAAGCCGGTCCTTGAACCTTTGCAGATTCATCCACGAACTTGATTTTCGAAATATCAACTCCATAAGACTTTAATACTTTTTTCAATGTGCTTTTTCCTGACTGTAATCTCTTATTGGCTAAATCTTGATTGTTTTTGTATGATCTCGTAGGAACTTTTGAGGCAGAAGAATAAACCAATATGGTTACTTCTTTACCAGCGTTAATTACTTGTTGTACACCTCTAACATAAAGCTTAAGTGCTTCATTTTTGGTGTTGAATTTATCTTTGTTGTATCCAAAATTATATTGGAATATAGGTGTAGTTAAAATGTCACTAAATTCTGCGACAGTTTCCCCTGTCTGACATTGGTCATTAAAAGTATAAGTGTCTAAAATGTTATTTTTTTCATCCACTAAATTCAGTACTAGTTCTTCACAAAAGTCAATATCGTCTTCTTCAATTCTGAACAAATGAGATTTTGTCGGATCTAATTTTTTGTAAGGGAATTGACCATATTTATTCACAAATTCCTTGTAAATCAGTGAGTCACCTTCATGAACTGAAACCTGAGCTCCTTCTAATTGGTTGATGTATTCTGAGTTTGTGAACTCCCATCTTTGTTCGTTAACCGGAAGGCTAACCAATTCACTTGCTTCAAGATTGATTAAGTCAAGGAGAAGCTCGTGCTTAATTTCTTGATATGATGAATTACAAGGAACATATAATTCAGTGTTATAAAAGTCAACCTTATCTTTTTTATAATCAATTTGATAAGTGTGACATGGTTTCAGGTTTAGTACATATCCTCCGTCTCTTCTTCTTGGGCGATAAATTTTAGTTGGAGTAGCATCCGTCAAATCTGTTACGTGAATTGTAATTCCTTTCGGAATCATTGTGTGGTCTTGAGTTAAGATGAATCCAGAGAATATTGCAACATTTTTGATGTACGAGTTTTCTGTTTCAACAATATAAATATCCTTATCACCTTGCCCATCTAACTTATCAGAAGAATAAAAGCCAGTTAATCCATCAGCAGTTGTAGTGTAGAAAATATCGTCATCATATGAGTTTAATGGGTAACCCATGTTTTCAGGAGTAGACCATTTCTCATCTTCATCCATTCTACTAACGAATATATCGTAACCACCCATACTGTTAGGTCCATTTGATGAAAAGAACATAGTATTGTTATCCGCTCCTAAGAAAGGTGAATCCTCATCAAACTCAGAGTTTATTGGCTCTCCCAAGTTGTAAGCTTTACTCCAAGATCCGTCAGGTAGGATTTTTAATCTATAAATATCTTTTCCTCCTAGTCCTCCTTCTCTGTCAGAAACGAAGTACAAATAATTTCCATCAGGGCTAATTGTTGCGTGAGTTTCCCAAGCTTCAGTATTTAATTCTTCAGCATCAAAAGGCTCAGGAGTACTAAATGTTGTGTCCTCAAGTTGCGAGAGATAAATGTCCCCTCCATTAATATCTTCGTAAACAAATACTTGCTGACCGTCGGGTGAAACTGAAATTGAGGCATTATTCTTTCTAGGCTCGCAAAACGCCAGGTAATCAGGGCTTGTCCATTTACCATCTTTATTTCTATAGCTCACATAAACATCTTCAAAATGCTGACCATTATTAACGTTGATATATCTGCTGTTAGAGCTGTCAGCTCTCATTCTCTTCGTCGTGAAGAATAATGCAGATCCATCTAATGTTACCATTGGAGAATATTCAGGAGCAGGAGTGTTTACAACTGAACCAATGTTTCTTATCAGGTATGGTTTAGGATCAGCCATTAACTCCTTGGCTTTAGTACACTGAGATAAACCGAGTACTCCCAAATCATATTTTTCGTGTTTCTTTTTGACATTCTTCATGAAATAGTCATACTGTCTGTAGGCCGTATCAATTTTTCCGCTACTATGTGATGACTTTGCTAAATAATAAAAGAGCTCATTTGGCGCATTTGTTTCTGTTGGTAGATAGGGGTTGTAATTTTTCACAACTGAATATTGAGCCTTCTCAAAATAAGGAAGCGCTTTCTTTTCGTTATTTAATTTGATATGGCACATTCCAGCCTTGTAAAGCAAATTGGAATTGGTAGGCGATTCTTCAAGCATATAATCCCATACAAATAGAGCTTCG
>Ga0316204_10001607_pt1 | contig 59199 bp, 62 predicted proteins | sample 6monrhotite_MG_2_FD_205661 | JGI IMG/M metagenome (GOLD analysis project Ga0316204, IMG submission 205661) | Microbial mat bacterial communities from mineral coupon in-situ incubated in ocean water Damariscotta River, Maine, United States -... | ecosystem: Environmental > Aquatic > Marine >...
TGCTGAACGGTTCGCCCGCCGCTTTGGAGTCTCACGCCGGCGCTTCGGCGTCAGCCCGGCGCCGGGGCGGCAGGGCGCGCTTGCGGCGCAAAGGTGGAAGAGGCGGAGTTGGACGGCATCATCGCGCGCATTCCGGCCGCATATTATGCAGGCACAGAGCCACGATCACGGGCTTGCGTGCGACGTCGAATGTCGTGAAGGCGCGCTGAGCGCAATGCCGCCAGCTAGTCTATCTCAGGCTGGCGTCAGACGGGAGGCGCGCGATGCATCGACGCGTTCGCGCAATTCCTTGCCGGTCTTGAAGAATGGGACGTGCTTTTCCTTGACGGCAACGCTGTCACCGGTGCGCGGATTGCGACCGACACGGGCCGGACGGTGGCGCACCGAAAAGGCACCAAAGCCGCGCAGTTCGACCCGTTCGCCGCGCGCGAGGGATTCAGTAACGCCATCAAGAATCGTATTGACCACCCGCTCGACATCCCGGTGGTAGAGATGCGGATTGGCTTCGGCCAGTTTGTCGATCAGCTCTGATTTGATCATGCGACATCTCCACGCCTGAAAGTGCGAGCCTGACCTTTGCAGCCGCTCACGTCAATGCGTCAGGTTCAAAAAAAACGGCCGGAGCGAGGAGCTCCGGCCGCCATTTCTACGCAACCCCGAAGGGTCAGGCCAGTTTATTCGCCTTTGTCGGCATCTTTCTCGCGCATGGCTGCACCGAGAATGTCACCGAGCGAGGCGCCGGCATCGGACGAACCGTATTGCTGGACCGCATCGCGTTCATCGGCGATTTCAAGCGCCTTGACCGAGAGCGAAACCCGGCGCGAAGCCTTGTCGACATTGGTGATGCGGGCATCGACCTTGTCGCCGACCGCAAAACGTTCCGGACGCTGTTCGGCGCGATCGCGCGACAGGTCGGACTTGCGGATGAAGGCTTTGACGGCTGCGTCGTCGCCGAAGGTGACTTCGATGCCGCCAGTGGTGATTTCAGTGACCGTACAGGTCACGGTGTCACCGCGATTGGCACCGGAGGAATCCATCGGATCGCCGGCCAGTTGCTTGATACCAAGCGAGACGCGTTCCTTGTCGATATCGACATCGAGAACTTTCGCGTCGACCAGGTCGCCCTTCTTGAAGGCTTCGATGGCTTGTTCGCCTGACTGATCCCACGAGATGTCGGAGAGGTGAACCATGCCGTCGATTTCGCCTTCCAGGCCAACGAACAGACCGAATTCGGTGATGTTCTTGACTTCGCCCTGGATCTGCGAGCCCGCCGGATAGGTTTCGGCGAAGACTTCCCATGGATTGCGCTGGGTCTGTTTCACGCCGAGCGAGATGCGGCGCTTGTCGGCGTCGACATCGAGAACCATGACTTCGACTTCCTGGGAGGTCGAGAGGATCTTGCCTGGGTGGATATTCTTCTTGGTCCAGCTCATTTCGGAAACGTGGACCAGGCCTTCAACGCCTTCTTCGAGTTCAACGAAGGCACCGTATTCGGCGATATTGGTCACGCGGCCCTTGAATGTCGCGCTGACAGGGTATTTGGCGGCAACGCCTTCCCATGGGTCGGACATCAGCTGCTTCATGCCGAGCGAGATGCGCTGGGTCTCTTTATTGATCTTGATGATTTGAACTTTGACGTTCTGACCGACTTCAACGACTTCGGATGGATGACCAACGCGGCTCCAGGACATGTCGGTGACGTGCAGCAGGCCGTCAATACCGCCGAGATCGACGAATGCGCCGTAATCGGTGATGTTCTTGACGATACCGTCACGGGCTTCGCCCTCGGCCAACTGACCGACGAGTTCCGCGCGCTGTTCGGCACGTGATTCTTCAAGCACGGCACGGCGCGAAACGACGATATTGCCGCGCGGACGGTCCATTTTGAGAACGGCGAAAGGCTGTTCCTGGTTCATCAGCGGGCCGACGTCGCGCACAGGGCGGATATCGACTTGCGAACCTGGCAGGAAGGCGCTGGCGCCGCCCAGGTCGACCGTGAAACCACCCTTGACGCGGCCGACGATGGCACCGTTGACAGGTTCTTTCTTTTCGAAGGACTGCTCGAGGCGATCCCAGCTTTCTTCGCGGCGAGCCTTGTCGCGCGACAGCATGGCTTCGCCGAGTGCATTTTCGATGCGCTCGAGGAAGACTTCGACTTCATCACCCACTTTGGGGGCTTTGGAACCAGGACCGGTAAATTCGCGGACCGGGATATGGCCTTCGGTCTTGAGACCTACGTCGACGACGACGGCATCATTTTCAATGGCAGTGACGATGCCTTTGATGACCTGGCCTTCGGCAAGGTCGCGGCCGGCCAGGCTCGCTTCGAGCATGGCGGCAAAATCGTCGGTCGTCGGGGTAAGGGTTTCGGTAGACATGTAAGAGGTTGCTCCAGAATGCGATGCGAGCCGCGAAATGCGGGATAATTCGCACCGCTGGGCCAGATTGGCCCGGCAAGGGGTTTTTCCATGGACGTCGGCGCCAAAGCTCGCGGTGATCATGAAATCGCGCGCGTTTTGAAGTCGGTAAGCCCGGTTTCGAGATCGCCAAAGCCCTTGTGGATCACGCCGTCTTGGCGTTTTCCACAATACGTATGGCCGCAGCAATCGCCGCGTCTATACTCAAGGACGAGGTATCAAGCAAGGTTGCGTCGTCGGCTGGCCGCATCGGTGCATCGGCGCGCTCGGTGTCACGCGCGTCGCGTTCCCGGGTCTGGGCCAACACGGTTTGATAGCTGATCGGATCTCCCTTCGTCGTCAGTTCGCGCCAGCGCCGGTCGGCGCGGGTCTCGGCATTGGCGGTGACATACAGCTTCACACCTGCATCGGGGCAGATCACCGTGCCGATATCGCGACCGTCCAGAATGGCGCCGCCGGCCTGTTTGGCGAAGTCCCGCTGCAACTCATAGAGCGCCGCGCGCACGGCGGGCAGAGCCGCAACGCGCGAGGCCATCGCGCCGGCATCAGCGGTGCGGATCCGGGCTTCATCGATTGCTGCGACATCGAGGGCGCGCGCTGCCGCCGCAGCCGCGACCTCGTCGGCAGGATCGATCCCGGCATCAAGCACCGCGACAGCTGTAGCGCGATAAAGCGAGCCGGTATCCAGGTGCGGCAAGCTGAAATGGCGCGCGAGGGCCTTGGCGATCGTGCCCTTGCCCGAGGCGAGCGGTCCATCAACGGCGATAATCATTTCAGATCGGCTCCAGTGTCGCGCCCAGCGCTGTCATGTCGTCGGCGAAGCCGGGATAGCTGGTTGCGATCATCGATGCATCGTCAATACTCACCGGCTGCTGTGCCGCGAGGCCGAGCACGAGGGCGCTCATGGCCAGCCGGTGATCATGATGTGTCAGCACCATGCCGCCGCCAGCGACCGAACCAGGCCCCTTGCCGTGGATGGTCAGGCTGTCCTCGCCGACCTCGAGCTCGACGCCGTTGCGGCGCAACAGTTCGGCGGTACCGACCAGCCGGTCACTTTCCTTGGCGCGCAGCTCGGCGAGACCGGCCATGCGGGTCGTGCCCATGGCGTAGGCGGCGGCGACGCCGAGGACTGGATACTCGTCAATCATGGAGGGCGCGCGCGAGGCGGGGACATCGACACCGTGCAATCGGCAATAACGAGCCGTGATATTCATCGTGCGCTCGCCGGCCATTTCCACGCCGGGAATAATCTCAAGATCGGCGCCCATCTCCCTGAGCGTTTCGATCAGCCCGGTGCGTGAGGGATTATTCATCACGCCGTCAATCTGGATGCACGAACCGGGACAGATCAGCGCTGCCACCAGCGCAAAGCCGATCGAGGATGGATCGCCCGGCACGGTGATGTCCTGCGCCTTCAGTGACTGCGGGCCCGGAAGACGGATCCGGACGCCGTCTCCGGTCCGGGCGATATCGAGGGTGACACCGAAGGCCTGCAACATCGTTTCGGTATGATCGCGTGTGGCATGGTGCTCGGTGATAGTGGTGTCGCCGCTGGCGCCGAGACCGGCCAGCAAAAGGGCCGACTTCACCTGCGCCGAAGCGATGGGCGGCGCGTAGGAAATGCCGTGCAATTGTGAGGGTGCGAGTGTGGCGGGCAGGCGCCCGTCAGTGTTGGAGAAATGCGCGCCCATCATTTCCAGCGGGTCGGTGACGCGCCGCATGGGCCGGCTGGAAAGGCTTGAATCGCCGGTGAAGTCAGCACCGGCGCCACTGCCGGCGATCGCGCCCATCATCAACCGGACACCAGTGCCGGAATTTCCGAAATCGAGCGGCGTATCCGGTGTCGCGAATCGCCCACCCGTGCCGACGACGCGCCAGCCACCGGGGCCGATATGTTCGACCTCTGCACCGAGCGCTGCGACCGCCTTGGCCGTGTTGAGCACATCGGCGCTCTCGAGCAATCCGGTGATTTTAGTCTCGCCCTGGGCAAGCGCCGCCAGAATGAGGGCGCGGTGCGAGATCGACTTGTCGGGCGGTGCCGCGAGGGTGCCGGTGAGCGGCCCGCTCGGGCGCGCCAAAAACGGGCCTTGCAATTGGGGGGCAAGCTGGGTCATCAACTGAATTTCAACGATTAGGGTGAGAAGACGGCGATCAGGTTTTGACAGAGCGCGATGATCGTGGCAACGGGTCGCGCCGAAAAACAAAACCGGTTGTGAAGGGATGTCATGGCCAAACATGAACTGGGTTCCAAGCGCACTTGTCCAAAGTGCGCCGCCAAATTTTACGATCTGGGCCGCCGCCCGGCGCGGTGTCCGAAGTGTGTCCACGAGTTCGATCCCGAACTGGTGCCCGTAAAGCTGAAAGTTACGGCGGAGCCGGTTGACGATGACGACGTGCCGGCCAAGGCCAAGCCGGTCGAGACTGACGGATTCGAGGATGAAGTCGACGACACGCCGGAAGTTGGCGAAGCCGGCGATGACATCGTGGTCGATGATGAAGACGACGATGATGAGGGTTCCGGTCTCAGCGATGATATTCCGGATGGTTTCGAGGAAGATGACGGCGAAGACCCGGTCGACGAGGATGACAATACGGTCCTGCTCGACGATGATGAGGGTGATGATTTTGCCGAATACACCAAGGGTGAAGACGAGGATCTGTGAGCTGTACGCACCGGCGCTGCGCATGGCGCTGCGTTGAGGCTTGATCCGCGTGAAAAGCGGGACTAGTTTCCGCGCCTCTCGCCGCACCCCATCGCGGCGATCAGGATATTGGGGGCCATAGCTCAGTTGGGAGAGCGCTTGCATGGCATGCAAGAGGTCGTCGGTTCGATTCCGTCTGGCTCCACCATCCTTCGCTCGCAGCGCGAGCTTCGGCTAGCCACGCCCAACGCTCTTTCGAGCGAAGGATGTCCCGCCGAAGCCAGAGGCGCAGGCGGACACCCCCGCACCAAATACTCCACATGTCTTGGCGCTCGCAGCGCGAGCTTCGGCTAGGCAGGCCCAACGCTTTTTGAGCGAAGGCGGCCTGGCTCGGAATGAAAACAAGGCCCCGCCGGATGTTCGGTGGGGCCTTGTTTCTATTCGGGTGGAGTTTTTGGGCCGGGCGGGATGTCGCCCTCATCGCGCAGCCGCTTGCGCTGGTCCTCGAGGCTGTTGGGATAATCGCCGACATCACCGTATTCGAGAAACTCGCCATAGCGCCGGTGCGTGCCCTGCAGGCGGGCAGCGTGCTTGATCGGACACCAGTATTGCTCGGTGCGCGAGGCAATCTCGTGGACATAGGCGATCACCCCATTGGCGTAGGAGCAATAGAAGCAATTCACCTTCTGGATCAGATTGAGATAGGGCAAGCGATGCCGGTCGAACACGACATAGTCGCGCCGTTTCACCTGTTTGACCTCATACACCCGGAAACACACCGCCTGGTACAGGCTCGCGACGAGATCGAGGAGGAAGACTGGGATCGCGACCGCGTAGATGAAGGGGGCTGTGAGAATGGTCAGCACCCCGCTGTCGATCAGGTAGCGCCGCAAACCGAGCTTCAGGGCTGCCTGGCGTTCGCGGGCCTCGCGACTGATGAAGAGGCGGCCCTGTTGCAGCTTGTAGCCATAGCTGCGGCGCCGTTCGGCAAGCTCTTCTTCAAGCTCGACCTCCAGTGAATGGATTTTCTCGAGCAATTGGTTGATTTGTGATCGCATGGGTAGAGCTCCTGCGGCAGGTTGATCCTGCATTCAGGAGCATACACAAGATCGCGCCAGGGCGTGCCTGCCGCGATTTGCCACATGAGGAGCGGATTGGGCTCGCAGGCGGCCAGGCGCCTCAGGCAGCGTCGCTGGCGGGTTCGCCGGACAGGACGGCATAGATCGCATCGGCATCGGGCGCCGCGCGCAGGCGCTGGCGCACATCTTCGCGCCGCAACATGCGCGAAACCCGCGCCAAAGCCTTGAGATGCTCGGCTCCGGCATCCTCCGGGGCCAGCAACAGGAAGATCAGATCGGCGGGTTGACCGTCGATCGACTCGAAATCTACTGGCGAGCGCAACCGCATGAAGAATCCGGTGACGGTGTTGATCCCAGCCAGGCGGGCGTGCGGGATCGCGACGCCCTGGCCGACACCGGTCGAGCCAAGGCGTTCACGCTGCAACACAGCTTCAAAAATGGTGCGCGGATTGAGTCCCGTGGCGTGCGCAGCCGTTTCCGACATGGCCTGGAGGACTTGCTTGCGACTGGACGCACCGAAATCAACGGCGGCGCCGCCATCGGGAATCAGATCTGCTAAAGCCATGATAAGAAAAACTCTATTGCGAGGGCATCAGGCAGGCACGGCGCCGGCCGGGTCGATCCAGCCGATGTGGCCATCCGGTCGCCGGTAAACAATGTTCAGCCCGCCATTGGCGGCGTTGCGAAACATCAGGAAGGGCGAATCGGCGGCGTCGAGCTCCAATGATGCCATCCCGACGGTCAATGTCCGGAACTCGCCGGCATGTTCGGCAATGACGATAGGCTCTGGTGCGTCCGGCAGGGATTCATCGACATGATCCTCGGCTTCCTCGGAATACGCATCGCGCATGCCCTTGAGGACAAAGATCGGCAGCGATTCGGCTGGCAGCTCGGCCCGGTGACCCTGGCGATGATTCTTGAGCTTGCGCTTGTAGCGACGCAGCCGTTTCTCAAGCTTGTCCATGGTACCTTCGGCCGCCTTGTAGGCGTCGTCGGCACTGTCATGGGCTTGCAGCATCATGCCCGAGGGCAGGTGCAGCGAACAGTCGACGCGGAAACCGACTCCTTCGCGCGCGATCGATACATGGGCTTCGCCGGGACGATTGAAGTATTTGGCAACGCCGTCCTCGACCCGATCAAGGATCCTGGCTCTCAGGCTATCGCTGACATCGATACCCTTATTTGCGATTTGAATGTGCATGCGCTCCTTCCCGCTGGCCATACACCAGCTTGTGAGGCGTCAAAAACTATTCCAACTCCCCCCGGAATGCGGGCGGACCCTAGTCGGGGGCCATGGCGAGAGTCAATCATAGTCGGTGGTGGCATTCCAACCACATGGGGCGTGACACAACTACCACCTTCATGCGCGGATTGTCCTGTCGTCAGCTGGCACGTTTCAACATGCGGCGGCGTTGGACCGAAGAAGGGATATTCAACGCCTCCCGGTATTTAGCCACAGTCCGGCGGGCGATATCAATCCCTTCATCGTGCAAAAGCTCGACAAGCTTGTCGTCGGAGAGCACATCGTCGGCGGTTTCCTGCTGGATCAGGAGTTTAATTCTGTGCCTGACCGCCTCTGCCGAGTGGGATTCGCCTCCGCCGGCCGAGGGAATCGACGAGGTGAAGAAATATTTCAATTCGAACATGCCGCGCGGCGTCGAAACGTATTTGTTGGACGTGACGCGGCTGACAGTCGATTCATGCATGCCGATCGCGTCGGCGACAGTTTTCAGATTCAGCGGTCGCAAATAGGCGACACCGTGAACCAGAAACAGGTCCTGCTGACGCACGATTTCGCTCGAAACCTTGAGTATGGTGCGGGCACGCTGATCGAGGCTTTTCACCAGCCAGCTCGCATTCTGGCTGCACTCGGTGATGAAGCTTCGCTCCGACTCATTGCGGGCGGCTGCGTTGATTTCGTTGTAGTATCGGTTGTTGATCAGCACGCGCGGCAGCGTTTCCGAATTGAGCTCCACATGCCAAGCCCCGTCGGGGGCCTGGCGGATATAGACATCGGGCTCAACCGCGCGCGTTGATTCGATGCCGTAGGCGAGCCCCGGCTTGGGCGTCAGCGCCTTGATTTCGGAGATCATGTCATCGAGGTCTTCGCCGTCGACGCCGCACAGGGATTTCAGTGTCGCGTAATCATGCTTGGCCAGGCGCTCGAGATTATCGAGCAGGATCGCCATCGCCGGATCAAGCCGGTTTTTCTCCTGCAATTGCAGCGCCAGGCATTCGGCCAGATCGCGCGCCATAACGCCTGCCGGCTCGAAAGTTTGCGTGACCGTCAGCACGGCTTCGATTCGGGCGCGCTCAAGGCCGAGGCGGTCTGCGATCTCGTCGAGATCGGCGCGCAGATAGCCATCCTCATCAGCGAGGTCGATCAGGTGCGCCCCGATCAGACGCTCGATCGGGTCCGATGTCGCTGTCGATAATTGTTCGTGAAGATGTTCTGCCAGCGAGATGTCGCGCGACGAATTCGCGATCGCATCATATTCCTCGCCATTGAAGGAGCCGCCGGCGCTGCCGGTCGACGACCAGGTGCTGGCACCCATGCCGACCGAATCACCGGCCTGCGCCGTCTCGACGCCTGACAGGTCCGACTTGGAGTCTTCGCCATGCAGCATGTCCGAATCGGCATCAATGGCGTCAGCGGCATCGCCGTTCGCAGCGGTGAATTCGAGCTCACGCGCCTCGTTATCGCTTTCCTGACGCGTTGATTCGGTACTCTCGCTGCGGTCGTCGCGTTCGAGCAACGGGTTTTGTTCAAGCTCGCTCTCAACGAACTCGGCAAGCTCAATATTCGAGAGCTGCAACAGCTTGATGGCTTGTTGTAACTGGGGGGTCATCACCAGGGATTGACCCTGGCGCATCTCCAGCTTTTGCATCAGTCCGGCCATGAACGCCTCTGCGTGGTGGTTACCCACACAGATTAATCAGGCAAAGCTTTCCCCTAGATAAACGCGGCGCACATCGGGATCGGCGCGGATTGCGTCGGGTGAGCCTTCGAACAGCACTTCACCTTCATGAATAATCGTCGCACGGTCCGTGATTTCAAGGGTTTCACGGACATTATGGTCGGTAATCAGAATGCCGATACCCCGGTCCTTGAGGAAGCGGATCAGATCGCGGATGTCAGCGATCGCCAGCGGGTCGATGCCGGCAAAGGGCTCATCGAGCAGCATGAATGCGGGACGAGTCGCCAGTGCCCGGGCGATCTCCACGCGGCGACGCTCCCCGCCGGACAATGAAGGCGCCGGTGCATCGGCGAGATGGGAAATGCGCAATTCCTCGAGCAATTGATCGACCAGCTCATGGCGCTGTTTGCGGTCCTTCTCGACCACTTCGGCGACCGCGAGGATGTTTTCGCGAACCGTCATGCCCTGGAAGATGGATTTTTCCTGCGGCAGATAGCCGATACCGAGCCGTGCGCGCTGATACATGGGCAGGCGGGTGATATCTTCGCCATCGAGCAGGATGCGGCCATAATCAACATCGACCAATCCTGTGATCATGTAGAAACAGGTCGTCTTGCCGGCGCCATTGGGGCCGAGCAGGCCCGCCACTTCGCCGCGCTGCAGCGAGAGCGAGACGCCCTTGACGACCGGGCGTTTGCGGTAGGTTTTGCCGATTGCTTCGACCACCAGTCCCGTGCTGAGAGCGGACGGGGCCGCTGCGAAGTCTTCGGTCATTGTCATGCTCAACTTGCCCTCGATCGGATTTCTAGCGGCCGCCAGTGCCGTTGCCATCGCCGCTGGCGGGCGTGGACTCGGTACGCCGCGGATAGATCACGGCCCGCACGGGCGTGCCATTGCCCTCTTCACCGAAATTGGAATTCCCGGACGTCAGATTGGAGACAAACCGGGTGGTGGTGATGACGTTTTCGCCCTGGGTGATGACGACATCGCCCGTCAGCGTGATCGTGTCAGGACCCATTTCATAGACGCCCCGATCGCCGGTTGCGTTCTGGAATGGCGAGAAATAGCGGACATGACCGGTGGCAACCACGCGTTCAATATCACCGCGACTACCGTCTTCCGGCTGGGTCCAGACCAGCTCGACACGGTCGGCCATGATGCGGCGGTCGCCCTGGGTGATATCGACATGTCCGGTCAGGACAGTACGGCCCTGATCGTCGAGGTTTTCGATTCGGTCGGCGATCGTGTCGAGCGGTTGCGACGAATCCCCGATCTGGGCCTGGGCGGCCGCAAGCGGCGCCAGCAAGAGACAGGACAGGGCGGTCAGTCGGGCAAGCAAGCGGATCATTGATCCTCTCCTTCGCTGGGGGCGGTTCGGGCTTGTACTATACGCGCGTGCACATTGCCTTCGAAAATAACGCGATTGCCGCCTTCGTGAATTTCATAACGCTCGGCGGTGATGGTGCCGACAGGTCCTGAGCCGGTCACCGGCATTTCGCCGACCACACGTTCCTCACGCAGGTAGATGCGGGCATGTTGGGAGGCAAAGCTATAGCCATTATCGGTGTTCAGATTGACGTCGGAATAAAGGTCGAGAATGCGGTTGGTCGGATCGAATGTTCCGGTTTGCGCCAGCACTTCCGATGCATTCGCGCCGGTATTGAGGAAATCGTAGTCGAGGCGCGGGCGTTCCAGTTCAGTCAAGCCGTCGGCATTGTCGCGGCGGCGGATCGCAACGTCGGCGGTAAGGGCATAGGGCGTGAGGTTTTCGTCTCGGCCGGTTATGCGGGGATTGACCATGCGCACATCCGTGCTCACGGCTTCGTCCGGTATCGCGGGCCCGCTGGATGCACCGAGGAATAATTGGACCGCCAATAAGGCAAGCAGTGCGAAGATCCCGGCAATGAAGGCGAAGCGCAGCACGCGCACAAACGCCGTGCGGCGCCGGGCGGCGCTCAGCGTCAATGCGCGGCGTGGCTCCCAATTGCCGTGCATCGTGGGCTGGAACAGCTCGAGGCCGGGGGTCGCGGTCGTACTCATCGACAGATCATCATCTCGCAAACAGCAGGCACAGCCTTGCCGCGCAACAAAGACCAGCCTTTGCTGGCCTTTTCAAGGCAAACCGGTTCAGGCGTGGGCGAAAATGTCGGTGTCCGGCCAGCCTGCCAGGTCGAGTTTGGCCCGCATTGGCAGGAAGTCGAAACAGGCCTTTGCCATTTCCATCCGGCCTTCACGCTCAAGCATTACACTCAGCCGCTCACGCAATTGGTGCAGGTAAAGCACGTCGGATGCGGCGTAATCCAGCTGCGCCTTCGACAATTCATCGGCGCCCCAGTCGGAGCTTTGCTGTTGCTTGTTCATGTCGATGCCGACCAGCTCGCGCGTCACATCCTTCAGACCGTGACGGTCGGTATAGGTGCGGCATAGCTTTGAGGCGATCTTGGTGCAGAAGACCGGCGCCAGGGTAACGCCGAGGCTGCGTTCGACCATGGCGACATCGAAGCGGGCGAAGTGGAGGATTTTTTCGACACCGGGATCGCCCAGCAGGGCTTTCAGATTGGGGCAGTCATAATCCGGGCGGATCAGCTGCACGACATGAGCATCGCCGTCGCCGCTGGAGAGCTGTACGACGCACAGCGCGTCGCGGGTCAGGGACAGGCCCAGGGTCTCGGTATCGATGGCAACCAGCGGGCCCAGATCGATATCGGCGGGCAAATCGCCGCGGTGGTAATGTACAGTCATCGCTCAATCCTCAGTTTCTGCACGCGTCCTAACGCCCAGCGCGGCCGGGCGCAATGCGGCTGATCTTGTCTTCGAGACTGCGCCGGTCGTCGCGATTGAGAAATAGCGGCGTTTCCGTCTCGGCTTGCGGACCCGCAGCTTCCAGCGCGTCGAACAGCGCCGTCGCCGCCAATCCATCCGTGGTGTCCAGCCAGCGCTGGCGGCGCGTCCGGATGGCGTCAGCGCTCGCGGCCAGATTGCCAGGCTCAAGCCGAATACCTGTCACACTATCCGGCCCGGTATCGCCGCGCAGGGTGTCGAGCATGGCCTGTCCGATATGCGGCAGATAGTGCGATGGCTCGTAGAAATTGGCATGCGCGGCACTTTGGTCGGGAGCCGGTGCCGGCAGGGCGGCGAAATCGCGATAGCCGGAAAAATCCCAGAGCACGGCGCCGTCGCCTTCGACACAGGCATTGTCCGGGCTCGCTGCGGCGTGCCGGTCGAACACCTCGGTCAGCGCCTGCCGCATTTCGAAATAGGTATCGCTTCGACCTGAGCGGAACAGCGCTTCCTCGCGCCAGGCGTGAAGCGGGTGGATAAAGCCGATCACCTGGACGCCATTCGCGGTCAATGCCTCGAGCGCACGTTCGAACAGGGCGACGCGGCCGGGGTCGAAATTATAGCCAAGATAAAACCCGTATATCCCGCGCACACCGCTTTCATAGCGCTCCCGCTGAGCCCCCGCCGGATAGGTCTCGGCCCAGGGCACGCGCGGCGAGCCGCCGCCGATATTGTCGGCCATCAGTTGTAGTGAGGCCCCGAATGTATTTGGCGACAACGACACTCTGGTCATCGAAAGCGGGCGATTGCCGTCATTGAGCGTCGATAGCCAATAGGTTGCCTTCGCCTTGGAATGGGTGCCGAATTCGTCGAGATCGAGCCCGATCACGACGCAGCGCAGCGGCCGGTTGCGTGCCGCCAGCACCATCGCCTGGCTGAGTTCGAAAATATTCGTGCCGCGCATGCCGGCATTGTAAATCTCGCCGGGCCAGCCGGTGGGCTCGTGCGGGAAGCCATCGACTGTGCGCGAGGAGCCGAGCAGGATTGAGCCATCACCGCCGCGGGCGAGCCGGTCGCCGACATGCACTCGTCCGCCATCCCCGTACAGACGCGTATCGCGCTGCGTCAGGCCGGCGATATCGGGTGCGCCGGTAACGCCGAACGGGTCGATCAGGGCGTTGAAGGCGGCAAAGCCCACCAGGCCAGTGAATAACGCAATAAACAATGTTCTGGCGTAATGCTTCATGCGACCCGGCCTGAAAAAGCGTCGTGGGTGAAATCAAGGCGCGTCTGGGATTTCAGCCCGGCAAGCCCGGCCATCATGGAGCGGGCGCGCCGCGCCGACTGCAACAACACGGGTGGAAATTGTGATGAATCGAACAGCATTACGGTGCCAGTCCCCAGCTGCGGCGACGCTAGCGGCGCGCAAGCGCAACGGCAAGGCGAGGCTGCACGCGCCTGGGACGGCGCCTCGTCATGGCGCGCTGGTTCTGCGGGGCCGATAGAATACCGTCAACTCATTGCCGGCGAGCCTGGCGGTATGCCGGGCATGATAGCCCAGCTTGCCGGCCAGATGGATAGAGGCGGTGTTGACGGGGTCGATAATGCAACAGGTCTCCGGGCGGTCGAGTTGCGTATCAGCCCAGTCGAGCACGGCCCGCATCGCCTCGCTTCCCAGGCCGCGTCCATGCGCCCGCGGCAGCAGAGCCCAACCGCTCTCGGGGACACTGCCGAGCGGCGGAGTGATTTCGCGCTTCAGATCGGCCAATCCCGCCTCGCCGAGAAATCGGCCATCGTCCCGGTCGGTGATCGCCCAATAACCAAAGCCCAGCATCGCCCACATCCCGCGATAGCGCAGCAGGCGCTGCCAGACCTCATGCTCGCTTGAAGCGCGACCGCCGATAAAGCGGATAACGCCGGGATCGGTCCACAAAGCCAGGCTGCCGGCGAAATCATCAGCCGTGTGACCACGCAAGACGAGGCGTTCGGTGACCAGGGTCGGGAGCGTCGTGGGCAGGGGCTGGGACATGCCGGCACCGAGGAAAAGCTTCGACGCGATATCGGCGCCACAGCCACAAGCTAAACCTGTCTGCCGGAGCGGCGTCAATTGGTTTCAGGTGTCGGCGCCAGCCGCCAGTCGCTGCCGTCAGCTGCGTATCGGGTGGCTGCGCCGGTTTGGCTGGAACGACTCATGCGTGCAATTTCCGGCATTCAACTCGCGTCAACGGGGAGCGGGCTGTAAGCTCGCGACCGGGGCGGCAATACTGTCCGATGGCCGATACTCGCTTATTGTGGTTTTGAGCGGGTCCCGGCCGGGGAAATGGGGGAATTGAAATGATCGAAATTCTGGGAGCCCTGGGACTGGCCGAATGGCTCGGCCTTGGCACGGTGAGTGCGATTGTGCTGGGAGCGTTCCGGTTGCGCGCCCGGCCGAAACACAAGACGCCTCGCGCCGCTGCAGCCTCGCGGGCAACGGCCCTGCAGGGTGATGGCGGCGAATCCCAGCCGCCCGGCATGGCCCCTATCGATGCCCATCGCAGTCGCGTGCAGGCCTCCATAGACGCCTTCCAGCAGAGCCGGGGCAGCGTCGTGCTGCGGGTCGTGCATCATTCGTCCTATGAATATGTCGATGAAGCGACGGCGATCGAAGCGATCGACGCCCTGCGCGCCGCCGATGCCGATACGCCGGTCGATATTATCCTGCATACGCCGGGGGGCCTGCTGCATGCGGCGCAACAAATCCTGCACGCGCTCAAACATCATCGTGGCCGCAAGACTGCATTTATCCCTTATAGCGCCTGGTCGGCCGGCACCATGATTGCCCTCGCCTGCGACGAGATCGTGCTCGGCTCCAGCGCGGTGATCGGCCCGATCGACCCGCAACTCGGTGGTCTGCCAGCACCGCTTCTGGCCGAATTGCTGGATGATAAAAGCAATGATCGCATCAATGACCAGATGCTGGTGATCGCGAAAATGGCGAAGCAGGCGGTGAAAGAGGCCAAGGCGTTCGCCTGCGATTACGTCAATCCGGCCCATAATGGCGGCAATGAGAGCTGTGCCCTGACCAATGAGCTGATCGGCAGCGGCCGCAACCACCAGGCGCCGATCATGCCGCAGGAAGCGCGCGAGATGGGGCTGAATGTCTCGATGCAAATGCCCGAACTGATCTATCAGGTCTGCCAGCCTCCACCGGAGGAGGAGATGTCCCTGACGGTCAATCTGTTTGGCTCGCGGGTCGACGAGAAAACCGCCAATTTACTGGATCTCAAGACGCTGCAATCGCTGGCGCGCTGAGCGCCGCCTGGTCCGGTGTTCAGGTCGATTTGCCGTCGAACTGGGCTGCGCCCCTGCCCTTAGCCATACTGTGCGAAGGCGGCGGTGCCGCCGTCGCCGAAGGACCAGACCGTATAGGCCTCCGAATAGCCACCGACTTCCATGCCCGGCGATCCGGCCGGCATGCCGGGCACGGAAAGGCCCCGGATGGTGGGCCGGTCCGCGAGCATGCGGGTGATCTCTGCCGCGGGGACATGACCCTCAACAACGTAATCTTCGACGACCGCCGTGTGGCAGGACCATAATTCCTGCGGCACGTCATAGCTTTGCTTGAGCGTCGCCATATCGTCCAAATCATGCGGCTCAACCTCAAATCCGTTCTCGCGCAGATGCGAAATCCAGGCATTGCAGCATCCGCAAGTGGGGGATTTATAGACCAGGATCGGCGTTTGCGCCTGCGCCGAACAGGCCATCAAGCCAGGGCTGCCCGCGATCACCATTCCGCCCAAAAGCGCTTGTCGACGATTGATCATGCTCACTCTCCCTCGCTGGCGGACGCCGCCGTCTTGCGTCGGCCCCCTGACAGATTGCAGCCATTTCCTGACGCCGGCCAGGGCAACAGGACCAGATCTCGGTCCGGCTTGAGGATAGCCTAGCCAGGATCCCGGTGGCAGTCACCGCGCTCAGGCTCGTCAAATGTCGGGCTTCAAGGCGATGGGGGGCGTCAAACCGGCGCCAGGCGAGGGGCGCGCAACCGGCATCAGCCTCACCGGCCAACGCGGTATGTTGAGGGTTTCCGGCAAAAGCCGGATTTCACAGGACGACAAAAATCGGAACCATGGTGCCAGGAGAGGCGTCGACTTTGTCATTTAGCGAATTGATTTAACGCGATTATATTTTGCGCCAATTCAGATGTACCAACAAAAGAACCAACAAATCTGATCGCCTAAAGCCAGTGCAGTCGAAATTGTTAGCCCGGTCGTTCGGTGGTTCGATCAGCGAACCCCTACTGATTCTCAGACCGTTGTGCGCAGCGTTGATTCACAACACACTATATGGATCATGGAAACTGGGCTATCCAAAATTGGGCACTTCGTTCAGCTTTAGATTTCAAATTCAGGGAAAGCGTTTTTGCCGAGCAAGGAAGCCACCGCCAGGATAAAGATCAACCGCCTTCTTGAAGAGGCTGGCTGGCGCTTCTTTGATGACGAGAACGGACGCGCGAACATCGTTCTCGAACCCAATGTCAAAATCTCCGAGACACAGATCAACGAACTGGGAGAGGATTTCGAGAAGACCGGCGACGGATTTGTCGACTTTCTGCTGCTGGATCCAAATGGCAAGCCGCTGATCGTTCTCGAAGCCAAATCGGAAAAGAAAAACCCGCTCTCCGCCAAGGAGCAGGCACGAAAATATGCCCGGTCTCAAGATGCCCGCTTCATCATCCTGAGCAATGGCAATATCCACTATCTCTGGGACCTGAAGCAGGGCAATCCCAACGTCATTACGAAGTTTCCGGGCCCGGGAGAGATTGGAAACCACTACGCGTTCGAACCGAACGCCAAGGCCCTGGCAAGCGAGCGGGTGGGCAAGGATTTCATCGCGCTGACCCAGGCACCGGGCTACGCGAATGAAGCCGCCTGGAAGAATGAGGCGGAACGCCCGGCCTATATCGAAAAGACCAAGGTGCGCTTCCTCCGCCCATACCAGCAGCGCGCGGTAGAGCGCGTTCAGGAGGAGGCCAGCAAAGGCGCGACCCGCTTCCTGTTCGAAATGGCAACAGGGACGGGCAAGACGCTGACGTCTGCAGCCGTCATCAAGCTTTTCCTCAAGACGCGCAACGCCAAGAGAGTGTTGTTTCTCGTTGATCGGCTGGAGCTGGAGGATCAGGCGAACAAGGCCTTCAAGGCGCTTCTGAAAAACGACTTCACGTCCGTCATCTACAAGCAACAGAAAGACGACTGGCGCAAGGCCGATATCGTCGTCACGACCGTTCAATCGCTTCTCTTCAACGACAAGTATCGGCGGCTTTTCTCGCCAACGGACTTCGACCTCGTCATTTCAGACGAAGCGCATCGATCTATCGGCGGGAATGCGCGCGCCGTCTTTGAGTATTTTATCGGTTATAAGCTCGGCTTGACGGCAACCCCGAAGGATTACCTCAAGCAAAGCAGCGAGCGTGCCGGACAACGCGATCCGCGTGACACCGAGCGCCGCATGATGCTGGACACCTACAGGACGTTCGGCTGTGAGACCGGCGACCCAACTTTTCGGTATTCCCTCCTCGACGGCGTGAAAGACGGATATCTGATCAACCCCTATGTGGTCGATGCCCGGACCGGCATCACGACTCAGCTTCTGTCCGAGGAAGGCTATGTCGTCGAGACGGTCGACGAGAACGGCAATGAAGTGAAGGAAGCCTTTGCCGGGAGGGATTTCGAGTAGCGGTTTTTTGCCGAGGGAACTAATGAGGTTTTCTGCCGAACGCTTCTGCAACATGGTCTGCGTGACCCGGTAACGGGCGAATATGGAAAGTCGCTGGCCTTCGCAGTGAGTCAAAATCACGCGGCCAAGATCGCCCAGATGCTCAACGTCATGGCCGATCAGCTGTGGCCTGGGCAGTACAAGTCAGATTTCGCGATGCAGGTGACGAGTGACGTCACCGACGCACAGAGAATGACGATAAATTTCGCGAACAATAATCTTGGCGGCCATAGCGAATTCATGCCGGACTATCGCACATCGAGGGCGCGCATTTGCGTCACCGTTGGAATGATGACGACGGGCTATGACTGTCCCGATATCCTGAATTTGGCGCTCATGCGCCCGATATTCTCGCCCTCAGACTTCGTCCAGATGAAGGGGCGAGGTACGCGCAAGCATAACTTCGTCGATGATATGTTTGACCCGGTCAAAAAGGAGCTGATCGGCGAGGCGCAGAAGACTGTTTTCCGCCTGTTTGACTTCTTCGCGAATTGCGAATTTTTTGAAGAGAAATTCCGCTACGATGAGGAGTTGGTCCTACCCAAGCCTCCGGCGGTGCCGCTTTCTACAGGTGGCGACCCGCCGCCGTCGGGTGCCAAAACCCACGAGGTTTTCCAACCCGATCAGGTCACCTACCAGGTAGAACAACAGATCGGCGCCGAGGGCATGCGCGTCGACCGGGAGCTGTTCCAGAAATTCGAGGAGATTGTCCGCTCGGATGCCGCGTTAGCGACATTTGTCGATCAGCAAAACTGGGACGCGGCGTCACGCCATGTCATTGAAGACCTGTTCGACAAGCCGAGCGAGTATTTCAATCTCGAAAAACTGCGCCGCGCCTCTGGAGTGGATCGACGCATAACGGTCCGGGAATTGATCGAGAAGGCGTTCGGCTTCATCCCGAAATTCAAAAGCAAAGCCGAACTGATCGAGGCTGAATTCGAAAAATTCCTGCTCGATCAAAAGCCCGAAGAAGCCGGGAGTATAGCGCAGATCCGCTATTTCTTTGAGACCTACCTGAGCGATGCCAAGCTTCGCGCCATAATCGAATCCGGAGAGCTTGGCGATCTCAATGTGAACCCGACTTTCACGACCGCAGATCTCCGCAACGTGCCTGAAAAATGGCGCCGGCGTCTGCCGGATTATATCAAGGACTACGTGTCCCTGAATCCCTTCCTTTGACGAAAGTCCCCCATGCTCGATTCCGAAACAAAACGCAAAATCAATACCTGCCGCGACCTTCTCGTCGGCAAGGTGCCGGACCCGAAAAGCCAGGTCGAGCAGATCACTATCGCCCTGATCTACAAATTCATGGACGACATGGACATCGAATCCGAAGCGCTGGGTGGCAAGCGGCATTTCTTCACGGACGAGTTTGAACGCTATCGCTGGTCCAGCCTCGTCGCGCCCGGCGTCTCCGGGCAGGACATGCTCAACACCTATTCTGAAGCGCTCACGCGGATGGTCGAGAATGAGCAACTTCCCGCGCTATTTCGCACCATCTTCCGCAATGCCTATCTGCCCTATCGTGATCCTGAAACCCTGCGGAGCTTCCTGCGCGAGATCAATGGCTTTACCTATGATCACAGCGAAAAGCTGGGCGATGCCTTCGAATACCTGCTTTCCGTTCTCGGCAGCCAGGGCGATGCCGGGCAATTCCGCACCCCTCGCCACATCATTGATTTCATGGTCGAGATCATCGACCCGAAGAAAAATGAAGTCATTATGGACCCAGCCTGCGGCACGGCGGGCTTCCTGATCTCGGCCTACAAACACATTTTGAAGGCCAATACGACCGATGTCGTCCCAGCGCGTGTAGCGGATGATGAGGCGGACGTCACTCAGCAGACGCTCGAAAGCCCGCTGCGGTTTTCCGGTGATCTCCTGTCCCCTGACGACCGCACGCGGCTGGCACGCAACATCAAGGGCTACGACATCTCACCGGACATGGTGCGCCTCAGCCTTGTGAACCTCTATCTGCACGGTTTCGTCGATCCGAAAATCGAGGAATACGACACGCTGACGAGCGATGACAAATGGACGGAGATGGCCGATGTCATCCTCGCCAACCCGCCCTTCATGTCACCAAAAGGCGGGATCAAACCGCACACGAGGTTCCAGGTCCAGTCGAAGCGCAGCGAGGTTCTCTTCGTCGACTATATCGCCGAGCATTTGAGTCCCCAGGGCCGCGCCGCCGTCATCGTGCCGGAGGGCATAATTTTCCAGAGCCAAAGTGCATATGTCACCTTGCGCAAAATGCTGGTCGACAATCACCTTGCAGCCGTCATTTCGCTCCCCGCGGGGGTCTTCAATCCGTATTCGATCGTGAAGACCTCAATCCTGATCCTCGACCGTGCTGTGGCGAATGCCTGCGGCCAAGTAGCCTTCTTTGGGATCGAAAATGATGGCTTCGCTCTGGGTGCACAACGTAAACCGGTTCAAGGTTCGCAACTAGCGCAGGTCAAGGCGGAACTTTCAGCTTGGCTGGACGTTGCACGCGCGGGAGGCGGTGACGAGTTGAAAAGCTCGCTTGGCTTCGCGGTTGACCGCGAAGCCCTTAAAGAGGGCGGCGAATACAATCTCAGCGGTGCGCGCTACTACACCGAGGAGACTCAAGAATTCGATATTCCGCGTGTGGCGATCGGGGACGTCTGTTCCGTTAACCCAACAAAGCGTGAACTTCAGGGCTTGGCGCCTGAGACGGAAGTGTCGTTCTTGCCGATGGCCGAAGTGAACGAGTGGAGTCTCGATTTCGAACCAGCGTCAACGAGATTGCTCGGAGAAGTCGGGACCAGCTACACCTACTTCGCGGACGGAGACGTCCTGTTGGCCAAGGTTACGCCGTGCTTCGAGAACGGAAAAGCGGGGATTGCAAGAGGTTTAAAGAATGGAATCGGCTTCGGATCGAGCGAGCTCTACGTACTACGGCCGAGCGATAAGGTGCTTCCCGAGTGGGTCTACCGCTGCATCATGCACGGCACATTCCGGTCGAAGGCAATCGTTCAGATGACCGGGACGGGGGGGCTGCAGCGGGTGCCACGTGCATTTCTTGAGCGATTCGAAATCCCAATCCCGCCGCTGGAGGTGCAGCGAGAAATCGTCGCGGAGATCGAAGGGTATCAGCAAGAAATTGACGACCTTCAGAATCAAATTTCGGAAAAAGAGAGGCGTATACAAGAGACAGTGGCGAATATTTGGGACGGAGAGATCCGCTAGTGGATGAGGCGCTGGAGCTTGGCGACTATCTTCCCCAATCCTTCGGGAATGGCGGCGAGGCGACCTATCTCGAATTTCTCTGGTCGGCCTTTGGAAGCAATTACAGCGAAGGCCGCTACGAGTTTGCCAGCTTCGCGTTCCATCTGCTTTATATGAGCTTTGTCAGCTTCTCGATCTGGCAGATTCGGCTGGCCCGCCCCGAACAATTTTCGATGGCTATGGTTGGCTTTCGCTCAGAAGCCGAAAGCAAGCTCTTGGGCTGCGACAGCCCATTCAAATTTTACAAGCAGCTCAAAGAGTCAGAGATCTTCCGCTTTCTGAAATTGATTGGCTGCAACAACGCCCAAGTCGGCGAATTCGCCAAATTCGTCAAGCGCCGAAATCTGATCGCTCACCCGACCGGCTCGGTGTTCTTCAACGATCAGGATACGCTTGATCGCGAGATCGCCGACATGATGAGCGAAGTGCGCAATATCCAGGCACACATGCAGCCGGTTCTGCTGGAGTTATATCAGAGCTTCCTCCTTGAGAGTGCAGAGGCCGAAGAGCTCCAATATGCAACAACCGATGACGAAATCACCGCCAACTTCCTGCACAAAAACTATCTGTCGCTAAAAGACATTGCCTTTTGCCGAGCTCATGATGTTGAGCCCCTTCGCAGCGAACCTGGCGCGGAGGTCATGCTAGAGTTGCATGAGGCGCTTGTCCGGCTGAACCCCGCTGACGCGGACGAAATCGTCGCTGCTTGATTGGCGAGGTTCGCATTCATCGCTACGCTTCCTCAACCCCGCCGCGCGGACGTCGCTGCTTTGGAGAGATGATCGAGAACCTGCTGGATCGTCTCAGGGGCGGGCGTAGTGGCCGACGATTGATTATCCGACCGCGCGGATAACCCCTTGATGATCTCCGCCTGCCGGTGGCTCGATATCTCGCCATAGCTGGTGAAGGTGGTCAGCACCTGATCATGGCCGATGTTTTGGCTCCACGCCTTGAAATCCTCCGGCGTGGCACAGATCGTCTCGCCGAGCCGGGCCAGTGTCTTGCGAAATGAGTGCGGGTTGAAATAGGGCAGGCCTGCCGCCTCGAAGGCTTTCCTGAAGATGCGGCGGATCGGGTCAGCATTTGACCAGGCCTTGCGGTCGAGACCGAGGGCGGCGAAGTGCTGGTCGGCATTCTGGCCAACTTTTGTCGCCGGAAATAACGGATCGTCGGCACCAAACAGGCAATCGGTCTTCAGGTGTTCGATCCACTCGGCGACAATAGCCTCGATTTCTGCGCCGACCGGGAAAAACCATGAGGTGATGGTCTTGCGGTTTTTGGTGCGCACGGTGCGGGCATCCTGAAACAGTTTGCGGGCGGCAAGGTCGACATTGCGGATGGCGAGCGAAGCGATGGCATCGTCGCGGGCGCCGGTGAGGATCGCGAAGGCGATCAGCGCCCGGTCGCGTTTCTGCAGCGTGGTTTCATGCGGCATCTGCCGCAGGACGTGCTCGATCTGGCCCAGTTCCGGTGCAGGCCGCTCGCGCTTCGCGGTGGCGATCCGGCTGTCATTTGCGGAGGGGTTGAAATACTCGCTGTCTGCATAGCGAATTTTCGATTTGTATCTCGGCTCACCAGCCAGCCAGTGGAAGAAGGCCTTCACCGCCATCAACCGGGAATGGATCGTCGCCTTGGCGAGCGGCTTGCCGGTCTTCTCGTGTTTGGCGTCGTCAAGTTCGCGTTTGAAGCGCCGCGCCTGCTCAATATGGAAAGCGGCAAAATCCTTGTGCCCGGTCGACGCCTCGAACAGGGAGATTGCGGCGGCAACCTGGTCGACACTGCTCGATGCCATGCGCTTGGCTTCCTCCAGATAGGCGAAGTAGCGGTGCTTGGTGCGTTCGTTCTTGGGGTGGTGCTTAGGCATGGGTTTCTTGCTCCTCGGGATTGTGTGCATTTGAACAGGGTGGGTGGCTCTTGCTTATGTGTCCGTCCGCCTGCACGGCGCCGACCGTCAAAATCCGCCGTATGCGCTCCAGACCATCAACCGAGACGCGCTTGTTCATGGTCGCCGAGCACTCGCTGCACAGGCCTGTGATCATGCCGCCGCCGGTCTGCTGAAGCCGGACCTCGACCTCGTCGAATGCGGGCCGTCTCGGTGTGCGGCAGGCGAAGCAAAAGCACTCCTCCAGCCGGCATGTCTGTTTCGCGGGAATACGGGCCTTCAGGAAGGCAATCAGGTCGCCGCCGAGGATCAGGGCGGGTTTCTGGTCCGTGAGAGTTGGAAGGCCGGTCTTGATCCAGCGGCGCACAGTGCCCTTGCAAACCCCCAGCGCCCTGGAGGCTTCGTCGACCGTGTAGCTCCGATGCCGCCGCACCGACCGCCAGCTCACCTTGCGGGCCATCTCAGCAAGGCCCGTTTTCGATCAGCGCGCGAATATCCTCGATGCGCCAGACCGTGATCCGGGAACCGAGCTTCAGGGGTTTGGGAAAGCGGCCATCCTTGATCCCTGCCCACCAGGTGGATTTGCTGACCGGGATCGGCCCGTGCGGGGCGATGATCGAGCGAAGGCGGAGAAAGCCTGTCGCGGGCAGGATAGGTGTGTCTTCCATAATGTGACCTCGTCTTGTTGGGTGCGAGGTAGATTTAGGAAGGTTTACAGTGCAGTAGGCCGAATTCGGTTTCAGCTAAACCGAATTCGGTTTCGGCTAAGTCATTCGGTTTCGGGCGGGGGCGCGAATTCCGCCGCTTCGTGCAGATATTTCCGGATCGTGTCGTCGCCGATTGCGATCCCCAGCGTGTCGAAATCCTGAAGCATGCCGCTCACGGTCCTTGTGCGCGTCGCCCTTGGATCGTGCTCGTAACTGGCCATCGCCATACCGAGGATGATCTTGAGAAGTGATGACCGTTCCAGCGTGCCGAGCGCACCAACGGGGGCAGGGAGGAGCTTTGCCTTCCGCGCGCCTGTCAATTCTTCGATCTGTTGGGTTAGCTCGGCGATCCTCACGGCCTGTTGGTCGGACAGGGTCTTCCAGTCCGCCACCTGATGCCCATGGTCGGCGATTGCCCGTTCCAGTGCTTCAGGGACTGCGATCCGATTGCGCTTCGCCCATGCGAGGAAAAAGCCGGGTGTGCCCTGATAGGAGAGTTGCCGCATCTTCGCGGCGCGCCGGGCGAGGTCCAAGAGTGCGATGAACTGTCGCCCGATCCAGGGCGGTGATCTGTACTTTTTCACTGACTCTGAGTTCAAGCCTTTCGGATCGCGCTCCAGCAATAGCGAGACGCCTTCCTCCAAGCTCCAATACGAGGTCTTCGAGTAAAAATCGTAGACGGCATCGGTTGCCAGTGCGGCGTTCAGCGGGTGTTCGGCTTCGTGCCGGGCCGCCTCCGCGCGCTGGTGTTCTATCCAGCGCGCATCAAGCTCCGCATCGTCGAGGGCGATGATTTCGTCATGGTAGGACTGGGCTTCTGCCCGCCGCTCGGCATCAACGGTCGCGCCCGGTGTGGTGACAAAAATCCCTTCCGACCGAAACTTGTACTCTCGCACGATGCAGAAGTCGGGGTATCTTTCGCCGAATAGAGTCCACTGCCGATCTATGCGTATCTTATCGGCTGTCCCGAATTGCGGAGGTGGGCGAGTTATCATCGCTCTGTCGCCTCGCGCCGAGGTTCCGGCTTGGTTCCGGCGCGAAGTCGATCAACTTGATTCGCCCACCATTCCGTCATCATTACCCGCTCATCCCAATACGCGGCGCGATGGTATGCTCGCCGCACTTCATCAGAACCAAGATGGCCTAGTTCGGCTTCGATTGCATCCGGGTGCCATTGACCACTTTCATTGAGCAGACTGGAAGCGGTGGCGCGGAAGCCGTGCGAAGTGGCCTCGTGGCTCTTGAAACCAAGGCGTCGGAGCGCGCCATTCATTGTGTTTTCGCTCATCGGGCGTTTCAGCGAGCCAACCGACGCGAATACCAGTTTTCCGGGAGTGGTCATTGCCTGAAGATTGCGCAGTATCTCGACCGCAGCGCTGGGGAGGGGCTTACGGTGTTCGCGCCGCATCTTTGTGCGTTCAGCCGGGATGATCCAGATGCCAGCGTCCAGATCGAACTCTGCCCATTCCGCGTGCCGCAATTCGCCGGGCCTCGGATAGAGCAGCGCCATGAGCTGGAGGGCGGCACGAGTTTCCAAGCTGCCGCTATACGTCCAAATAGCGCGGAACAGCGCGCCGACCGAGGCCTGGTCGGTGATCGCCGCGCGGTGGGTGACAGTCGGGGCAGTGAGCGCGCCTTTGAGGCCCTGAGTCGGATCGTGGGTGGCTCTGGCCGAGGCGATGGCGAAACGCATCACTTGCCCGATGGTCGAGCGAAGGCGGCGCGCGGTTTCAAGGTTTCCGGCGGCCTCGACCTTGCGGAGCGGGATCAGGACATCGCTCGCGCTGATCTCTGTGATCGGAAGATCGCCCAGGTCGGTATTCGCAAGGTCGATCATCCAGCGAATCTTCTTCATCGTCGCTTTCGCGCGGCCTTCCTTTTCGACCTTCACCACGTATTCGGCGGCGATGGCCTTGAATGTGTCTTGCCGGGTGGCCTTCAACGCCCGCTTTGTGGTCTTGGCGTGGGCCGATGGATCGACGCCTGTCGCGAGCAGTGTTTTCGCCTCATCACGCCTTTGCCGCGCCAGTGCGAGCGAAACAGCAGGATAGGCACCGAGCGCGAGGGTTTTCTGTTTTCCGTCGAACCGATAGGCCAGCCGCCAGAGCTTGCCGCCGCTGGGGGATAGCAACAGGTGAAGGCCGCCGCCATCGCTGCGCTTGTACGCGCTCGCGGCGGGTTTAAAGGCCTTGATCTGGATATCTGTGATGGCCATTCGCCAGCCTTGCGCCTCAGCGCGCTCGAATTGAAGGATACCAACAAAAGTACCAACAATTCGGCTGGATGCCAACAATCTTCGTCGGACGACCCCGGACAGGTCACTAGCGGATTCGCCAGTAAATCAACGGGTTTCCGGCAAAAGCCGGATTTCACAGGACGACAAAAATCGGAGTAATGGTGCCCAGGAGAAGACTCGAACTTCCACTTCCTTTCGGAAACTAGCACCTGAAGCTAGCGCGTCTACCAATTCCGCCACCTGGGCAGGTGTGGAAGCGGGTAGGTAAAGAAGGGCTGCTCGCCTGTCAACGCCGGGCGCTCAGTGGACTGCATCAACCGGTGCTGCGCCGCGGCTGCAGCCCAGCAGGCGCATTGTCCCATGGACAGATCGTGCGATTTTTGGTCTATCCGGGACGGACCGGTATTGCGCGGGGATAAATCCATGCTTCGAGACGAAATCATCACGGTGTTCGGTGGCTCCGGCTTTGTCGGCCGCCATGTTGTTCGTGCCTTGTCGAAGGCCGGTTATCGGGTCCGCGTAGCGACACGGCGGCCGCATCTGGCGCAGGATTTGCGCGTCGCCGGTGTGGTGGGGCAGGTTCAGCTTGTACAGGCCAATGTGCGCGTTCCCTCATCGGTTGAACGTGCGGTTGAAGGCGCCAGCGGCGTCGTCAATCTGGTCGGTGTCCTGAACGAGAATGGCCGCCAGACTTTCTCCCGCTTGCACGCACTCGGGGCCAAGACAATTTCCGAAGCGGCCGCAGCGGCAGGCATTTCCGCCCTGGTCCAGATGTCGGCGATTGGTGCCGATGCCGGCAGTGCCTCGCGCTATGCGCGCTCAAAGGCCGAGGGAGAGGCGCATGTGAAAGCGGCCCTGCCAAGCGCGACAATCTTGCGTCCTTCGATCGTGTTCGGGAATGGCGACAGCTTTTTCAATCGTTTCGCCTCGATGGCGCAATTCCTGCCAGCCCTGCCGCTATTCGGCGGCGGCAAGTCGCGCTTTCAGCCGGTTTATGCCGGTGATGTTGCCAATGCCGTGCTTGCCGCGCTGACGAGCGATGCGGCACGGGGCCAGACCTATGAGCTGGGCGGACCGGGCGTTTACACATTCGAAGAGCTGATGCGCTTCATCCTCGATGAGACCGATCGGTCGCGCGTATTGGTGCCCTTGCCCTTCGCGCTGGCGACGCCGATGGCCTTCCTGTTCGAGATGGCGGCGATCCTGCCTTTCGTGGAGCCGGTGGTGACGCGCGATCAGCTGATCCAGTTGCGTCAGGACAATGTCGTCGCTGATGGCGCCCGGACTCTGGCCGATCTGGGCCTGACAGGCGAGACCGTCGAAGCGATCGTGCCCGATTATCTCATCCCCTATCGTCGCCACGGCCAGTTTCACGAACGCGCCATCTAGAGGCTGGCTTGTCCGTCGGCCCCAAACCTCCACGCCGGAAGCGGCGTAGCGGTTTTCCGATGTGCATAAAGCAAACAGCCCATCCCGCTTGGCCGCGGCCTTCGTCAATGCTACCTCCCGCCTTATGAGCACAGATCAATCCCTTATCCGTAATTTCTCCATCGTGGCCCATATTGACCACGGCAAATCCACGCTGGCCGACCGCCTGATTCAATTCACGGGCGGTCTGACCAATCGTGAGATGAAGGAGCAAGTGCTCGACAATATGGAGCTCGAGCGCGAGCGCGGCATTACCATCAAGGCCCAGACCGTGCGCCTCGATTATCCGGCCAAGGACGGCAAGACCTATATCCTCAATCTGATCGACACGCCCGGACATGTCGATTTCGCCTATGAGGTCAATCGCTCACTGGCCGCCTGCGAAGGCTCGCTTCTGGTCGTCGACGCCTCCCAGGGCGTCGAGGCGCAGACCCTGGCGAATGTCTATCAGGCGATTGATGTCGATCACGAGATTGTCTCCGTGCTCAACAAGATTGATTTGCCGGCCGCCGATGTGCCGCGCGTCAAGGCGCAGATCGAGGATGTGATCGGCATTGATGCCTCGGAAGCGGTCGAGATTTCGGCCAAGACCGGTTTTGGCATTGAGGACGTGCTTGAGGCCGTCATCAAACGCCTGCCGCCACCGGCCGTTGGCGATCCCAATGCGCCGCTCAAGGCGATGCTGGTCGATAGCTGGTATGACAGCTATCTCGGCGTGATTTGCCTGGTGCGGATCATCGAGGGCACCTTGAAAAAGGGCATGAAGGTCCGCTTGATGCGCTCCGGTGGTGCCTATCCCGTCGATGGCGTCGGCGTATTCCGACCCAAGAAGGAAGCGATCGACAGTCTGGGACCAGGCGAGATCGGCTATCTCAATGCCTCGATCAAACAGGTGCGTGATGCCCGCGTCGGCGACACCATCACCGATGATCGTCGCCCGGCCGCGCAAGCGCTCAAAGGTTTCAAACCGGCGCAGCCGGTGGTGTTTTGTGGTCTCTTCCCGGTCGATAGCGCCGAATTCGAGGATTTGCGCGAAGCGATTGAACGCCTCGCCCTCAATGATGCCAGCTTCTCCTATGAGATGGAGACTTCGGCGGCGCTCGGTTTCGGCTTCCGTTGCGGCTTCCTTGGCCTGTTGCATCTGGAAGTCATCCGCGAACGGCTGGAGCGCGAATACAATATCGAGCTGATCACTACGGCACCGTCTGTGGTCTACAAGATCGCCTTGACCGACGACACCGAGATCGATCTGCACAATCCGGCCGACATGCCCGATGTGATGAAGATTCGCTCCATCGCCGAGCCCTGGATCAAGGCGACCATCCTGGTGCCCGATGAGTATCTCGGCAGCGTGCTCAAACTCTGCCAGGATCGCCGCGGCAATCAGCTTGAGCTGACCTATGCCGGCAGCCGGGCCATGCTGATCTATGAATTGCCGCTCAATGAGGTCGTGTTCGATTTCTACGACCGGCTGAAATCCATCTCCAAGGGCTATGCCAGCTTCGATTATCACTGGGTGGATAATCGCGAGGGTGATCTGGTGCGCATGACGATCCTGGTCAATGACGAGCCGGTCGATGCGCTCTCCATGGTGGTCCATCGCGGCCGGGCCGAGCAGCGTGGTCGCGCCATGTGCGAAAAGCTCAAGGATCTGATCCCGCGCCACATGTTCAAAATCCCGATCCAGGCCGCGATCGGTGGTCGCATCGTCGCCCGCGAAACCCTGTCAGCCCTGCGCAAGGATGTGACCGCGAAATGCTATGGCGGCGACGCCTCACGCAAGCGCAAGCTGCTGGACAAGCAGAAGGCCGGCAAGAAGAAGATGCGCCAGTTCGGCAAGGTCGAGATCCCGCAGGAAGCCTTCATCGCGGCCCTGAAGATGGAGGATAACTAGGCCGGGATGATCACCTCTCGGTGAGCGGGGCCGGAAATCGCTTCCGCGACCTTGCTTATTTCCCGGCAGAGCGCATTTATGCGACAATACTAGTCCATCCCGAATCCTGGAGTTCACCATGCGCCGTTTTTTCGCCAGCCTAGCTGTCACCGCCTGTCTCGCCGCGCCGGCCTTTGCTGCGCCAGAAGTCGGCGATATGGCGCCTGTCTTCCAGGCTGACGGTTTTCTCGGTGGCGAGGCCTTTCATTTCGATCTCGCCGAGGCTCTGAGTGACGGTCCGGTGGTGATGTATTTCTTCCCCGCCGCCTTCACCGGCGGCTGCAATGTCGAAGCGGCCCTGTTTGCCGAATCCGCCGCCGAGTTTACCGGGGCTGGAGCGACACTGATCGGCGTTACCGCTGGAAATACGGATCGTCTCGCCGAATTCTCCGAGGCGCATTGCGCCAGTGCCTTCCCGGTCGCCGCTGTCGATCGCCAGACTGTCTCCGATTACGGCGTCGGATTGATGATGCGTCCGGGCTGGACCAGCCGCACCTCCTATGTGATCGCCGCCGACGGCACGATCGCCTTCAAGCATTCCGAGATGAATCCGGATCAGCACGTCACCCTGACGCTGCAGGCGCTGCAGGTTCTTACCGGCATGGCCGACCCGGCCCCCGCCAGCGAATAGGGTTTTCGGGGCCGCCAGGATTGGCTAACCTGTCCCTGAATGAGGGGGAGAGTCCACATGGCCACGCCGGAAGAGATGATGCGAAGCATGATCGCCAACATGCCGGAGAAGACCGGCCGCGCGCTCGATGAATGGCTCGTCCTGGCCGGCCAGGCCCCCGAACGCAAGCATGGCAAGATCATCGCATGGCTGAAGGGCGAGCAAGGCCTCACCCATGGCTATGCCAATCTCGTCGCCACGGCGTATCTGAACCCCGAACGGCTCGCACCGCAGACAGCCAACCTCAATGCCGATCTGGTCGCGGCGCAATATGCCGGCAAGGAAATCCTGCGCCCGATTCATGACCGGCTGATGCAGGCCGCCCGGGCACTGGGCGATGATGTCGAGCTATCGCCCAAAAAGACCTATGTGTCGCTGCGTCGTTCGAAGCAGTTTGCGCTTGTTCAACCCTCGACCAAGACGCGCCTCGATCTCGGTCTCAATCTCGGCGCTCTGGCTCCGACCGGCCGCCTGGAAGTGGCGGGCTCCTTCAATGCCATGGTGTCGCACCGCGTCAGGCTTGAGAGCGTTGAGGCGGTCAATGCCGAACTCATTGACTGGATGCGCAAGGCCTATGAGGCTGCGTGACGCCTTGATGTGTCTCGTTGGGGTGTTTCGGAACACGATTGCAGCGGCCGACTGCGGAAACTCTCCGGTTTGATGCAATAATTGGCCAGTCGATGTTGCAGTGCAGCGAAATCCTCATAGTCTGATTTTCAAATCCCGAGGAGCGTCGCATGACCGAGACCGCTGTCCTGTTTGAAAATCTGCATCCGGTGGCCGACGCCCCGTTGCTGGCCGCCGGATTGCGTATCGAACGGCATGCTTCGGCATTGGAGCCCGCTGCCCTGTACGCCGCGCTCGGTGACGCCCGGGTCGCCGGTATTCGCTCGCGCACCCGGATGACGGCGGCGGCGTTCGATGCCGCGCCGCGTCTGCTGGCGCTGGGCTGTTTTTGCATTGGTACCAATCAGGTTGACCTCGACGCCGCTGCCAGTCACGGCATCCCCGTTTTCAACGGCCCGTTCGGCAATACGCGTTCGGTCGCCGAGTTGACCCTGGCCTCAGTGATCATGCTGATGCGCGGTGTGCCGCTGCGCTCGGCCGCCGCCAAGCGAGGCGAATGGCTCAAATCGGCGAGCAATTCCCACGAGGTCCGCGGCAAAAAGCTCGGCATTGTCGGCTATGGCAATATCGGCTCGCAATTGAGCGTGCTCGCCAGCGGGCTGGGCATGCATGTCTATTTCTACGATGTCGAACCCAAGCTCGCCCATGGCAATGCTCGTTCGGTCGGCACTCTCGATGAATTGCTCGAGCTGTGTGATGTCGTCACCCTGCACGTGCCGTCGCTGCCGGCGACCCACAATATGATGAATGCCCGGGCGATCGCGCGGATGAAACCCGGATCGATCCTGATCAACCAGGCGCGCGGCGATCTGGTTGATATCGACGCCCTGTGCGCGGCGCTGGAGAGCGGTCATCTGATCGGCGCTGCAATCGATGTCTTCCCGAAGGAGCCAGCCTCGAAGGACGAGGCTTTCGTGACGCCCTTGCAGAAATTCGAGAATATCATCTTGACCCCGCATGTCGGCGGCTCGACGCTGGAGGCCCAGGAAGCGATCGGCGATGATGTCGCTGCCAAGCTGGCGCGCTTCCTCAGCCATGGCGCGACCAAGGGCGCAGTCAATGTGCCCGAGCTCGAGGCGGGAGCCATCCAGAGCGGACGCGTCCGCCTGCTCAGCTTCCACGCCAATGCGCCCGGCTATCTGTCACGGCTCAATGATGCCGTCAGCGCGGCCGGCGCCAATATCGCGGCGCAGCACCTGGAAACCCGCGGCGAGCTTGGCTATGTCATCGCCGATCTCGAGGGTGGCTTGCCTGCAGCCTTCCTCGACCGCATCAAGGCGATGGATGGCACGATCCGGGCCCGTTTGATTATTGGCTAGGTTTTGAGAAGGCTGGCCAGGGCGTTGACGCTTCGGACATAGCTTTCGCCGGCCCATTCGGCCGCAGCGAGCACGACTTCGCGCTGGGCGATGACGCCAAAGCCGATGAATTTGTCGGCTGCGCCTTGCTCGAAGGCTTCGAAATCGGTCATGCCGTCGCCGATGATGATTGTGATGCTGGCGTGGGTTGAAATTCGATTGAGGATTTCAGCCTTGCCCCCGTTGCGCGAGAGCGGGCATTCCGGGTCGAGACCGGCGACACATTCGTCCACATAGACGAAATTATTGGCGTGGATCTCGCTGCGGCCAAAGCCGAGATCGCCCAGCACGGGTCCGAGCAAATCCGCGAACCCGCCGGAGACCGCATGCAATTCATCGCCCTGGCTACGCAATTGCCGGAGCAGCGACGCCATGCCCGGCGTGACCCGCTTGCGCAAATCCTCGGCAATCCGCGCCACCATTGCGTGGTCGAGTGAAGCCAGTTCGAGACGTGCCTCGAGTGAATCGCGTAGCGCCATCCGGCCTGCCATACCGGCATTGGTGATATCGTGCAGGCGCTTCTTGGCATCGACCGCATCGGGCAGGGCCGACAGCGCGGCTTCCAATGCCATGTCGAGCGATTCCACCCGCAACAGCGTTGAGTCGACATCAAAGGCGATCAAGCGTTTCAAGTAATTGGTCCCACCGATGAGCGGCCCGACGGGCGCGCATTGCCGTCAATCTGCTGCGATTCCCCGGTTGCGGCGATAATTTCGCCGCGCGGACTTCAGCCAGCGTCGACCCCGGTACCGATCGGGCAGACGATGCCGGTACCAGAAAGCCCGCAATATCCGCCGGGATGCTTGGCGAGATATTGCTGGTGATCGTCCTCGGCATAATAGAAGGGCATGGCCTCGGCGATCTCTGTCGTAACCGGGCCGCGTCCATGCGCCGCCAAGGCTGCGTTATAGGCGGTGCGGCTGCGCTCGGCCTCCCGCGTCTGCTGCGGCGAGGTGAGGTAGATCGCCGAACGATACTGGCTGCCCTGGTCATTGCCCTGGCGCATACCCTGGGTCGGGTCATGCCCCTCCCAGAAAACCTTGAGCACGGCGGCAAGGGTGACCAGCTGCGGATCGAAAATCACGCGGACGATCTCGGCATGGCCGGTCTTGCCGGAGCAGACTTCCTGATAGGTCGGGTTGGGCGTGTGGCCGCCGCCATAGCCTGCCGCCGTATGCCAGACACCATGCGCCTGCCAGAACAGGCGCTCCACGCCCCAGAAACAGCCCATGCCAAGATAAATTTCCTCCATTCCGTCAGGGCGTTCGACCTTCAAGGGATGGCCGCTGACGAAATGCTTGCTGGCAGTGGCGATCGGCGCGTCGCGCCCGGGCAGGGCCTGGCTGGCGGCAATGATGGCGGGGTTTGATGCGAGCTTGGACATGGCGGTTTCCTGACTGGGCCTGCAGTCAAAATAAGCACTCCCGGCGCGATTGCCAGACCCGAAGCTGCCGCACGTGGCGGCCCCCGCCTGCACGGGCCTGCCGCCTGTGACCTCGCAGCTGAGGGAGGTCACTTGCTCTGGGCCGCGTGATGCGTATAGTCCGCGCTCCTCGCGGTGAGGTGGCCGAGTGGTCGAAGGCGCACGCCTGGAAAGTGTGTAGGCGGGGAACCGTCTCGTGGGTTCGAATCCCACCCTCACCGCCACTTACCCTAGCGAAAGCGTTCTCCTGATCCGGCTGCGGCCGGATTTTTCCGTTGTTTTCGAGGGTTATGCGAGAGGGGCTATTAACCGGCCCGCGCCCCGAAGGACGCGCACGCGTTCTCTCATGGCCGATATTCTCTGGACCTGTTAACCGTGACCCGTTCGGTTAACAGCCCTTATATCTTTGAAATTATGCATTAAATGCGTATGCCCTGCGAATGCGGAGTTGGGATTTCCAACCGGACGTCAAACGAGACCCGCACCGAAACTGCGTCAAAGATCACCGAGGGCGCGGTTACTGTATGCGCCCTTGGTGCTGACGAACTTCGTCCTCGATCTCATGGACAAAATCGTCGATTTGATCTTCCTCGAAAACGCGATTGTCGAAAGGTACCTGACGCAGGATCTCTACCGCGTTCTTGTACGCCGGAACCAAAGACGCACTCTGCGGGCGACCAACGAGAAAATGCACTTGGACATCTTCGGTGGCGCCAACTTTGACTGCAGAAAGGTGACCGAGCCAGCGGCGTGCCTTGTCCTTGATGTTGTCCGCGTCCGAGAGATCGAAGGATAGCGGCTCGTAGACATGCCAGCGACCGTTCTTCCAAGCATGCCGAAAATCGACAGCATCGGTGCTTCCGTGGACACGTTTGGACTCCAACGAGACCTGCACGCCTTGCTCCTTCAGCTTCGCCTCGACTGGTCGCCAAACATCCTCATCCGACCTGCGTCGTTGCGAAGGACGATCGTAGCGAGTTATGAACCGGTGATAGAGCTGATCGAAGGTTTTCTGGGGGTCGGACGTTAAGCCGGCCCCTACGGATGACCATTGCAATGAACTGTCATCAAGCGGAAGAGCGATGCGCGCATAGTCGCCAGCAGTTTTTTCACCCTTGAACAGGCCTTCGGAATTCAGGCTACGCTCGACGCTTTTCATGCCGCGTTCAATGGCTTCGATGGCGCGCTTGTAAGCCTCGCTATCGAGATCTGGAAAGATATTCTTGATCCTTCCGAAGGTCTTGCGAGCCTTCGTGAGGATAAGCGGCTGGCCCGGGACAACCACGACCAAGCCGACGTTCACAAACTCGCCGGTTAGAATATCGTGGACGTAGCGTAAGACGACGTAGCTGTACGGCTCCTTCGTGGTCATGTCAGTATCCTCTCTAACTCCCTGATGCAGTCGTCGATATTGTCCCGAGCGTCAGCGATCAACTTCAACGCAGCATCTATGTCAGCTTGGGCGGTTGCCCACTCTGACGGGATGCTTCCTTCATACTCCTTCAGACGCGCATCCGACAAGGCGGTCCATCGAGATTTGATCGACGTGAAGTCGATCAGTGTGCCTTTCAACTCCTGCACGAATATATGCCTGCCAGGCGTTTCCAAATCCTTCATTCCACCCAATATCCATGGCGCTTTCCACAAAAGAACCATTCTATGCATAAATGCGAGCTCGTGATCGATAATTCGAAGCTCGTTGCCGCATATTAGACAATTTGGGTTGTCCGCCCTCCGATCAGGGTTCTGAATGATGGCATCGAACAGCAATATGCCGGATGCAGTTGGTCGCATGGCATCTGACAGCCGTTGGCCGGTCGCCCAGGCGGAGAAGCCAGACGTTCGGGTTGACCCGAATGCGATGCGACTGCTGCGACGCAGTTTGTCTGCGATCTGGGCGTCTGAAACCACAGAAATGATTTCCGGCGGTATCTCTACAAGCCAGGGCTTGGGTACAGGCAGCCCGAGATCCGCTGCAAGACAGGCCGCAATTGCTTCACGAGCCAAATTGATCTCGGCTTGATCGCACCCGGCTGAGAGCTTGACGAACATCTCCACATCTTCGTCATCTGTTGCTCCGCCAATCGCTTCGCAGGCGGCCAGCACAGGCGCTGTACGGCCATTGGCGGCGGTTCTGTCAATCCGGGTCAGCACTGCATGTGGAATCATGCCGCGCTGGCCTCTGAACTGAAAATCTCATGCAACAACGCCGGCATAAGTGCATCGACGTCTTCTGCCGTTCGCATCCGGATGCCTCGGATTTTCTGAGCCTTGGCTTGGAGCCGGTTGAACCAGCGTTGTGTTTCGATCGGCGGTATAGGGACCTCGACAACTTCAAGCTTCTTTAGTCCCAAGGTGCGGTTTCTTCCCGCTCCGCCTGGTGATGCCTCGCCAAGTTTCTGCAAGCCCTCCGGTGTGCGGAAGTAGAACAGCAGAAATTCAGCCGCGACTACGTCGGGATTTGTCACGCAGGTTAAAAAGCGGTGCGAACCAACCCGGCCGTCGTCTTCCGGCTTTGCTATGGCGACGGCACCTTCCCAAGCGAATACAATGTTGAAGACCAAATCCCCGGATTTGATGGTGAACAACTTCTTGGAGCCGACCTCCATCCCTGCCAAGCCCGGCTTGTGAAATGTTCCACGACCAAACGAACGAACACCGAGTTCCATGTACGTTTGATCGGGCTCCACCTCGACAGGGCGGCGGACAAGCGGGGCGACTTCAGCCATTGGGCGGAGAGGTGCGCCGTCGATGACTCGCTGGAAGGCTTTCAGCAGCAGCGCCTGCGTTTCGCGCTCGGCCGCCTCGATTGCGGTGCGGCGTTCGTCCACGAGCGCCGCGACCCGGTCGAGCCTTTCGGCGATGCGGTGCTGGTCGTCCAGGGACGGAAGGTCGATCCTGAAGCTCAGCACCTTGTCGGGGTGCACTCGCTCACGACGGGCTCCGATCCCTTTGCTGCCGACGGCAATCTCGCGCCAAACGCCCGGCTGGCGAAACAACCACTGGACGTATCGATGGTCCGCCCTGTCGGGATCAATGTCGAACGCCGGGAACTCGTTGGAGGTGAAGTATCCGTCCAGCTCGGGGGGAACGACTGTGTATGCTCCCTCGAATGCTTTGAGCCTACTGTACACGAGCTGGCCTTTCCTCACCTTGTATAGGGTCGTTGCGCTGATCTCTGAGCCACGTACTGGTGGCCGAGCAATTGGCCCGCGAGCGAAGCCATAGACGCCGAGGATCGGGTAAGCGGCATCGGGCTCCACTGGGCAAGGATCGACGGCAAGCTCGAGAATCTCGGACAACGGAACGGTCGATGTAGCCATCACACCTGCTCCGCCAGCACGGCCTTGATCTCGTCCATGATCCCGATGATCCGCTGTTCCTGTGCGATGATCGCGTCCACGATCTCGGTCGGCGCGCGATGATCGGCGATCTCGCCGGAATGCGGGTTCTTGATGTCCAGGTTACAGGCGACAACGCGATCCTGTGCGTCGCGCTGGATCAGATCAGTCGCGGAGACCTTCCAGGCGCGGTCATTCTCCATGCGATCATTCCACCATTCAAGGCAGCCGCCGAATTCCTCATAAGCCATCGGTGCGGTTTTTGAGTACTTCTTGCGACCTTCCGGCAAGGGCAGTTCATAGTACCAGATGTCCTTGGTCGGTCCGCTGGTGTCGAAGAAGATCAGGTTTGCAGGAATGTCGGTGTAGGGCGCGAACACGCCTTCGCGCAGGCGTACGACGGTGTGCAGATTGAACCTCTCCAGCAAGTCGGCCTTGATCCTGGCCGAGATGCCGTCGCCGAACAGCGTGCCATGCGGGACGACGACAGCCGCCCGACCGCGCCCGGCACGTTTCAAACGTCGCATGATCAGTTGAAGGAACAGAAGCGCCGTTTCCGCTGTGCGGCGATCATCGGGGAAGTTGTTGAGGATGCCCGTCTCTTCCTCGCCGCCAAAAGGCGGGTTGGTCAGTATGACATTGACCCGCTGATCCTCGCCGATTTCCGCCAGACGAAACCGCAACGCGTTGCCAGGATCGATCCGTGGGGCATGAAGACCGTGCAGCAGCAGGTTGAGCTGCGACAGCAGGAACGGGAGCGATTTGGCTTCGCCACCGAAGAAGCTTTCTTCCTGCAGAACCCTGTGCTTCTCGACGGTGTCGGCCTGTCGCTCGAGGTGCTGGTACGATTCAGTAAGGAAGCCTCCCGTGCCGCAGGCCGGATCGAGGATGGTCTCACCGAGTTTCGGGTCTGTCACCTCAACCATGAAGCGCACCACCGGCCGGGGCGTGTAGAACTCGCCCGAGTCCCCGGCGGCGTCGCGCATCTCGCGCAGCAGCGTTTCGTATAGGCGTCCGAGCGTGTGGACCTCTTCGGACGAGTCGAAGTGGATGCCATCGATCAGGTTCACCACGTCACGCAGAAGGTAGCCGCTCTCCATTCGGTTGGCGAAGCCCTGAAAAACGGTCGCGATCACGTCGCGCCGCTCTCGTCGGCCATTGTCACCGCGTAAGCCGCGCAAATAGGCAAACAGGCCGGGGCCACGGCTCCCGTCCGGTCGCTCAGCTTCGTCGGCGACAAGAAACGACAGTAGGTCCGGGCCTGTGATGCCGTCGGCGTCTGATGCCCAATCGCGCCAGCGATAGGGTGCCTCGATGATTGAACGATAGTCCTTGCCCGCCAGATCCGCGCGCCCTTCCTCAATCCGCTCCATGTCGTCAAGGAACTTCAGGAACATGACCCAGGTGAGCATTGGCAGGCGGTCGAGATCGCCGTTCAGTCCCTTGTCCTTGCGCATGATCTTGCGCGCAGACTTGATGATGCTGTCGAGACGCTGGGCAGTGGTCAATTGCTTCGGCGCAGCCTTCTTGCGGGCGGTTTTGGCCAATGTGGCACTCCTTCATTTCAAGCGGTGTAGAGCAGACGCTGCAATTCGGTGACGGCGCTGCGCAGTTCCTTGCCCCCGCCGAAGCGGGCGGCAATTTCAATTACATTACCCCATTCGTTGAATGGGGGGATTTCGAGCAAGTCGGGCAGCTTGAACTGGGCACTGCCGTGTTCGGCATATTTCTCGAGCACAGCATCCAGAACTTCGCGGGCATCGGGCCCGAAGCGGGCCAGAAAGTCGTCCTGTTCCCGAAGCACGCGGTCCGCGCGCTCACGGCGGGTGCGCAATGGCGCGTTGTAGGCGAGATGGCAAAGAAGGTCGAACGGGTCGGCCTCCGGCTTTCCAACCGCTTCGGCAAGGGAGTCTAGCTCGATACCTTTCTCCTCCAGCCGTTCGACGATCTCGGCCCGGCGCTCAGGGTCGAGCCAGTCTGTCCGAAGTTCCGAGGCGTTGGGATAGAGAGTGCGGACTTTGTCGCCGGTATAGTCGGTCAGTTGGCGGCAGGCGAGTTGCCGTCCATCGGAGTCGAGCTCGTAAACGAGATGCCGGACAATTGAAACCTCACCGCCATCGACGTAGAATTTGCGGCGGCCGGCCTCTGGCTCGTCCTCGAGCTCGACCGGCCCATCCGTAACATCCGGGAAGTCGTCGGGATCCAGCGCCGTCTCCTCGATCTCGCGCTCTTCAACGACGTCACCGTCTGCATTGATCACCGCTTCGTCTTCGCGGACGGGATCGCCGTCGAAGGCTGGGTCGGCGAACATTCGTGTTGCTGTGCCGGTGTAGTCGATGATGTTGAAGGCGAGCTTCCCATAGTCGGCCCTGAGGCGCGTGCCGCGTCCTATGATCTGCTTGAACTCCGGCATGGAGCCCACGACCCGGGCAAGCACGACGTTCTTGCATGTCGGGGCGTCGACGCCGGTGGTCAAAAGCTGCGACGTGGTAAGGATGACTGGCGTCTGGGTTTCGACATCCTGGAACTTGGCCCGGTGCGCGCTGCCAACATCACCCTCGTCGGACGTCACGCGGCAAACGTAGTCAGGGTGATCCTTCACCAGATCGGTATTCAAGGCGGCAAGAGCCTGCCGCATTTCAAGCGCGTGTTCCTGATCGACGCAGAAGACAATGGTTTTGGCGAACCGATCCGTCTCCGCCATGAAGCCCGCGAGGTGCTTCGCGATGGCCTTCGTTCTCGCCCGAAGGGCTACGACCCGTTCGAAGTCACGCGTGGAATACTCGGTGTCAGGAATTTCGCGCCCGTATCGATCAAGCTCGCCACGCGTCGGACGCCATCCGGCTGCATCGTAATCTGAGATGACGCGGTGAACCCGGTACGGCGCAAGAAAGCCGTCGGCGATGCCCTGCGCAAGGCTGTATTCGTAAAGCGGATCGCCGAAGTAGTTGTAGGTGTCGAGGTTCTCCTCGCGCCGAGGGGTTGCCGTCATGCCGATCTGGGTTGCTGGTGCGAACCATTCGAGAATCTCGCGCCAATTGCTGTCGTCACGCGCGCTGCCGCGGTGGCATTCGTCGATTATTATGAGGTCGAAGAAGTCCCGTGCATATTCGCGATAGAGGCCGGGACGGTTCTCGTCTCGCGCGATGGACTGGTAGATTGCGAAATACATATCGCGACTTTTGACAGCGACACCGCCTGCGATCTTGTGTCGGGCATCGCCGAATGGGCTGAAGTCCTTCGCCATCGGATCGTCGACCAGCACGTTGCGATCGGCGAGAAACAGGATCTTCGGGTTGCGGTTGACGCCCTTCGAATTCCAACGTGCCGACCAGAGTTTCCAGCAAATCTGGAAGGCGACAGCGGTCTTGCCCGCCCCCGTGCACAAGGTCAGCAGCGCCCGCTTCCTGCCCTGAAGCGCCGCCTGAACGGCGCGGTTGACGGCGATCTCCTGATAATAGCGCAGGGGCTTCGTCCGGTCAGGAAACGTGGGCGTCAGCAGCCGTTCCGCCACCTCATCATCGACGATACCCTCGGCCCGACGCAGACGCGCCCAGAGATCAGAGGGCGGTGGAAAATCGCCGATCGTCCGCTCGATGCCAGTTGTATAGTCGAATTCGACGATTTCGCTGCCATTGGTGGAGTAAGCAAACCGAAGGCCCAGAATTTCGGCATACTCCTTGGCTTGCTGAAGACCCTCCGCCGCATGGCTATAACGGGATTTGGCCTCAACGACTGCGATCGGGAAGTCCGGATTGAATCGGAGCAGGTAGTCGGAGCGTTTCTGTTTTCCACGACGCGCCTTGCCACCAAGGAATACGACCCGACCGTCAGTGAAGCTCTTTTGCTCGTTTATGGCGTGCGGCCGATCATCCCAGCCTGCTGCCTGCAGTTTGGGGACGACGAACTTCCTGCAGGTATCGGCCTCATTCATGCGCAATCTTCTTTGCCCTGTTTCAACACGCCATCGCAAGGCCAATGGCTTGTCAAAGAAATGGGCTCGGATCAACGCGCAATTCTCTGGTTTTGAAGCTCTTTCGCCATACTTCGGTTTCCAGAACCTACAACCTGCCCGATCTTTGCCGCAAGCCCTATTGCGTCCTGCCGCGCAGCCACACGCGCTGGCCGGCCCATTCATCCGGAAGCTGTCCCCGCAGTGATTGGAGCGTCACGCCCCCCGGTTGCCGCCCTTCGAGGATCGCTTCGACGACGTCGGGCGCGAGAAACGCGAGCCGAAACACACGCGTTAGATATGGCGCGGCGATTCCTTCGCGCTTGGCAAGATCTGCAATAGTGGCGAACTCGCCGGATTCCAGCATCTTCTTCCACCGGAACGCCCGTGCCAGTGCCTTGACGAGAGTGTCGTCCGCCTTGCGATAGACGTGTGCATCGTCGGGCAGGATCATCTCCTTCCGCCCCCCGCGCTTCACGAGGCGGAAGGGAACGTGAACCGTGACAGTTTCCGGGATCGGCCGCACGCGGTTCATGCTGCTTCCTCCTCTTCGGTGCTCATTTCGCGCGCCAGCCCCGCCAGCCCATCCGTTCGCAACCTCACGTTCAGCCCATTGGCGTCGAGGTCGACCCTCTCGACAAGAAGCGCCACAATGCGCGCCTGCTCTGCGGGGAACAACTCGTCCCACAGCGGGTCGAGCCGCGTGAGCGCGTCTCGCGCCTCTGCCTCAGTGATGTCGCCGTCCTGAGCCCGTGCGGCCTTCCAAGTCCCGGCCACGATCTCAGGCTGGCGGAACACGGCACGAATCTGGGCGGTAACGGCAGCCTCGATCTCGCCTGCGGAAACCCTGCCGACCGGGCAGGAACCTGCGCCGTGCTTCAGAACCGTCTGGCTGACGTAGTAGCGGTAGAGCTTGCCGCCTTTCCGCGTGTGCGTCGGCGAGAACGCCGCGCCATCCGGGCCGAACAGCAGCCCCTTCAGCAACGCGGGCGTGACGGCACGAGTGCGGGCGGCACGCCTGCGCGGGCTCTCCTGCAGGATCGCATGAACCTTGTCCCAAACTTCGCGGTCGATGATGGCATCATGCTCGCCGGGATAGCTGGTTCCCTTGTGGACTGCCTCGCCGATGTAGACGCGGTTGTTCAGGATCCGGTAGATGAATTTCTTATCGATGCGGTGGCCGCGGCTGGTTGTGACACCCCGTTCGGCCAGTTCGCGCGCCAACACGGTACCCGAACCGACCTCGATGAACCGAGCGAAGACCCAGCGGACATTTGCGGCGTCATCGGGGCTTTCCACCAGCTTACGGTCTTTTACCTCATAGCCAAGCGGCGGGCAGCCGCCCATCCACATGCCCTTGCGGCGCGAGGCGGCAATCTTGTCGCGGATCCTCTCGCCGGTCACCTCACGTTCGAACTGCGCGAAACTGAGCAGAACATTCAGCGTCAACCGCCCCATTGACGTGGTGGTGTTGAACGATTGTGTGACCGAGACGAACGTTACTCCGTTCCGGTCGAACACTTCGACCAACTTGGAAAAATCCATTAACGAGCGGGACAGGCGGTCGATCTTGTAGACGACGACCACGTCGACCAGCCCATCCTCAATGTCTTCCAGCAGCCGTTTCAGGTCGGGCCTTTCCAGCGTCCCGCCGGAGATGCCGCCGTCATCATACTGATCGCGGACCAGCACCCAGCCTTCTGACCGCTGGCTGGCGATGTAGGCCTCGCACGCCTCTCGCTGGGCGTGAAGACTGTTGAACTCCTGCTCGAGCCCTTCCTCGGAGGATTTCCGAGTGTAGACGGCACAGCGCAGTTTTCTGACGACTGGTTTGTTCATGCCGTCCTCCGGTGGTTTTTCAACCCGAAGAACACCCAGCCGTTCCAGCGGGTGCCGGTAATGGCGCGGGCGATGGCCGACAGCGACTGGTAGGGCCGCCCCTGCCATTCGAACCCGTCCTGCGTCACCGTCACGATCTGTTCGACGCCCTGCCACTCGCGCAGCAGCCGCGTGCCGGTGATCGGATGGTGACGGTCGGTGCGGATACCGCGCCTTCTTTTGTCGCCGCCGTCCAGTTCCTCGCCGAGCCGCTCCAGCCGCCGGATTGTCTCCGGCTTCAGCCCGCCATAGGCCAGCTCCTGGATGCGGTAGGCTAGTCTACTTTCCAGATAGCGACGATTGAACTGCGGTGGCTCGCTGTCGAACAACTCACGCCACTGCTTCTTCAGCTCGGGCGTCGGCGTGGTCTTGAGCGCGGCCAGGCGCGCGGGGATGGGATCATGCTTGTTCATGCTTTTCTCCGATGAGTTGGAGTTGCATGACGGCATTGGTCGGGCGGATAGTGTAGGCAACTTTCTCCAGTATTGTCAGATTTGTCGCTCTCCTCCCCCATCCGCAACCGAACAAGCCCGAGCGCCAGCAACCGGCACAGTTCAGTGCGGCGTTCGGCGGGTGTCAGATGTCTTGGGTGAAGCGGATTCATGGTTTCCTGCGTCCTTGTTCGACGCAGAGCAAATCACGCTCAACTGGAAATAGGTAGACACTGCAACGACTTGGCGGAAGCGCTGCGAAGACAAAAGCACAACTTCGAAACAGTTCTAAGGGTGGTCCACTTGTGCCGCCCGTCGTTCTTCCTCATCCACAATCGCCCGAACGACGTCGAAATCCATCTCCGCATCGCTGACTCGGGCAATCTCCGCTGCCACCTTCGCCCAGTGGAACGCGAAAATAGGCTCGCCGGCCAGGCGCGCACGAGCTGCTGCTCTTTGGGCGTCGTAGTAAGCATTGACCGGATCACGCTGGAGCAGCTGTTGCACATCTTCGCAAACAAACTGCCGTCTGGTTCGACGGCTTGCGATCCAATTCGAGATTCGCGAGAGCACGAATTCACCTCGCTTCGTAAATCACAACAAAGTCTGTCTGAAACCAGGCAGTCGGCGACCGCAGTTTCTGTTCAACTCTTCCTTCGACCGTAACTACCGTAATGGTAACGCCTGTCCAGTTCTATAAATCCTGAGACCACACCGAACGCGCTTGGCCGCTCAACACCTTGATGAACTTTCTCATTAAGCCTTCCTTAACTTGTGCAGAACATCATTTCCCGTTAACGTTGCAATACGTAATGAGCGAGATCCGGGCGATGGGGCACGTGCGATTGGGCAGACTTCCCGCGACGCGGAAGTGGAAAGATGTCGTCAAGCTGCTTGGTGGGGCAGAGATCGAGATCTCAAGCCTGGCCGAAGCGGTTGAGAGGGCATGCGATCGCTCATTGGCAGATGCCGTGAAGGATCCAGCGTTCGTGGAAGCTCTCTGGCTCTTCTTGAAGATTCCGCAGGCTGCACGGGCTGACAATTTTGCGGGCGAACTGGGCAAGCTGGGACTGGAAGTTCCGAACGACCCTACCCTCACCGACGTCCTTGTGGCGATCGACGGCGCCCTGGAAGATGTTCGTCTTCAGAAGGACAAGTCGCTCAGTGATTTCGGGTTGATCGCAAAGAACGCAGCCATTTCAGCACTCAGAAGTCTGATCAACGATCGCAGTCCGTCCCTATGGGCACCGACGCAGGAGGATGAACGCACAACGCTGGCCACATTCGCTTCGACAGAGCATTTTGGCGAGCTGACGCAGCGATTCTTCACGAAACTTCTGGCCGGACACCTCCAGTATTTTCTGGATCGCGCTATTCCGGAACAGATCGGGCCCGGCGGAGCGATTCAGTCGGTCGCCGATACAAGGACCTTGGATGAAACGATCTCGCAGCATTGCAACGAAACGACCGTCATCATGCGGGCGTTCGCAAAAGACTGGCTGGGCAAGAACAGATTTCATCAGAACCGGGACCTTTCGCGCCTCGATGCGACCGGCTTTGCCGCTCATGCCTTCACGAAGATCAGAAGCGAACTCTCGCGTCGCAGCGGGCTACTGCCATGAAACAGTTCCATTTTGCTTGCGGTGGCGTGCCGCATTCGGAATCGGACCCGGCTTCCACCTGCTTGAGCCTTCAGGCCCACGGGCCCGCAAAAAACATCAGGTTGAAGATAACAGACATCAGCCGATCAATGGTCAGCAGCATCCCGAGCCTACTATTCGATCTGCTCGAGATCGCCGCTTATATCTATTGCGCCGATCAGCGTGCCACTCGTGGCAATGATACCCTTTCCCATGCGGGCGCTTCCTGGCGAAGATCCATGCATTTTACCATACCTGTCCGCAATCCGGAGGTCTGGTCCGGCAGCGCAATCCAAGGCGCTCTCAGCAAGACCATCGGCTTTCTCTCGGACGACACATACAAGTTCACCTTCGTCCGGGCCGATCAGCCGTTTGCCGAAAACGACGCCTATTTCGAGCAACTGTCCGACCAAGCCGGTGACATCGAAGAAGTCGCGTTGTTTTCAGGCGGGCTGGACTCCTTTGCGGGCGCAATCGAAACGATTGTTACCAATGGCCACAGAACGGCTCTGGTCGGTCATCACTCGTCCACCAAAGTCTTTGCAGCCCAGAAAGCCCTCGTGGACCACCTCAAGCACGCCGTCGCGCCTGGCCGGCTTCAATATGTACCGGTCAACATCACGAATTGCGGCGTTCAGGCCACCGAGCACACGCAGCGTACACGCTCGTTCCTTTATGCGAGCCTAGCATTCGTGATCGCCCGCATGTTCGGCAAGGGTGGCTTCACGTTCTTCGAGAACGGCATCGTCAGCATCAACCTTCCGATCGCGCAGGATGTTCTCGGCGGCCGCGCCACCAGGACCACCCATCCGAAGGTCATCCAAGGCTTCGCAGAGATTTTCTCCCTCCTCGCAGAGGAGCCAATTGAGGTAAGAACGCCATATATGTGGCTGACCAAGCGGGACATCGTCGAGCGAATTGTCCAGCAAGGATTCGGGCATCTGATCGGGAGTACCGTCAGCTGTGCACATCCGATGCAGTGGACGAGAGAAGTAAGGCACTGTGGTGTCTGTTCGCAATGCATCGACAGGCGTTTCGCCATTCTTTCCGCCGGCGCTGGTGGGTTTGAGCCAGAGAGCAATTACGAACTGGATCTGTTGACGGGCGATCGGTCTCTGCACGAGGAGCTGCGGATGGCGGTGGCCTATGTGAAATTCTGCCAGACGATCGACAGCTGCGAACCTCGTCAGTTCGATGAGAAGTTTCCGCAGGTCGCTGCGGCATTGAGCTTCTTTCCCGGGCTTTCCACTGATGCTGCGCGAGACAGAACCTTCGATCTGCATTGCCGGCACGCGCGAGACGTGCTGTCGGTCATATCCGCCGGTCTGGTAAGCGAGCAGTCTGCCGTGGTGCGCAGTACGCTACCGCCGGGATCATTGCTGTCACTCTGTCTCAGTCGCACCACCATTCCAGCACCCCCAACCAATGACGTAGTTCGTCAGCTTTCAGAGTTCATGGACCGCCTTGACACGCCGGTCTGCATGTTCGCCGTTGACGAAGAAGCTCAGCGTATCTGCCTTGGTGGAGAATTCTGGCTCGACGGCGCCAATTTCAAACTGTTCAAGGCCCTCCTGCCGCACCATCGATCTGCCAAGGCTGGCATGACCGAGGTGCCTTTCATCGAGTTGTGGAAGCTAGCTGAGACACTTGAGATTGACGAGCAGAGCCTGCGTCAGCGTGTGACGCGATTGCGCAAAGATGTCGCGGAGCGGCTTGCCGTCGATCAAGGCATCATTCTCGAAATCGACGACTTTGTCGAGAACCGACCAGGGAAAGGCTATCGGCTGGCACCGGCATTGCGCGAGGTCAGCCGCGCCGATCTCGTGGGGCCGACAGCGTGATGTCACAGGCTCCGCACGAAACCGTCACACGAAACATTTGACAGCACCGCGTTTTCAGTCTGACCGCGTTCGCTCGTGTCACACGAAATATCCGCGCTGAGAATACCGATTTCTGCGCGCTCCATCGAAAATCGACCTCCTGAAGCGAGCCAATGGCGGCTCAAGGGTAGTTTCGAAGGAGAATTTCCATGCAGGCTGTCAGTCATCTCAATCAGGTCGAGTTGTCCCGCAGGTGGAAGATCAGTCCGCGCACGCTGGAACGCTGGCGCTGGCTTGGTGAAGGTCCATCCTATCTGAAGGTCGGCGGCAGGGTCATCTACCGGCTCGAAGACATTATCGAACATGAAGAGCAGCAATTGAAGGCGACGCAGGAGCGACGCTGATGACCGATAGCGTTTTGCGCAATCATACGCACAGCTTCGTGCCGGTAACTTTGTTGTCGCTCTGCTTCTCATTCGTTCTCGCAAGTAAAAGCGCGAAGCCGTTCGTAGTGCAGCACTTTCGGGCTTCAGGCATTCTCACGCCAAGCGGCCGACCGGAGCAGCCAGTGATGATTGTAAATCCGAGATCGGCAGGTTCCACGATAGAGGACGCCGAAGACATGCCCATGATTGCCCCACACAAGACGCATGACGCGCCGCTCTCCGAAGAGGCATTCAGCCTCTGGCTGGCCGTCGCCGAGCCCGGCAGCATCATCCAGTACCACGTCGGGTTTCTCAGTCTCGATGTGGCCGAGACCAACATCAACTTGTCGATCGCAGCCCACCGCCAGCTTATGGCGGTCGCTAATCTCGCATGGTGGGCGGCTGAAGAGCGGATCGTCCATCTCGTTCAGCGGCGTCTTGGACCGGATCGTTTTGCATATCTTGCGGTGATGCGTCCGCGAATGACAGGCGCCTTCCTGCATCGATCCAAGGCCCAGCGATTCCGGGGGGAAGAGCTTTGCCACAGCCGCTGATCGATCATGCGCTTTCATACGTTGCGCTCGGAATGGCGGTCCTGCCGCTCCATCATCCCGCAGAGGGACCACGCGGCCTTCAATGCTCGTGCGGCAAGACGGATTGCCGCCAGGCCGCCAAGCATCCCTATGGAAGGCTTGTCCCACGTGGCCTTCTCGACGCAAGCAAGGACCGGTCGAGGATCCGCGGATGGATTGGCAACGAGGCGCTCAACATCGGCATTACCACAGGTGCCGCCAGTGGGGTCATCGTGCTTGATATCGATCCCCGCCATGAGGGCGATCTCGCACTTGCCGAACTGGAAAGGCAATTCGGCGCGCTTCCGGCGACCTGGCGCTTTCTCACTGGTGGTGGCGGCGAGCACATCCTGTTCCAGCATCCTGGTGGGACGGTTCGCAACAGCGCCGGCGCGCTTGGGCGAGGCATCGATGTTCGCGGCGATGGCGGCTACATCGTGGCCCCGCCGTCGCGGCACATTTGCGGACGTAACTATGCGATCTCCGTCGACCATCATCCCGACGATCTTCCACTGGCCGATGTCCCCGCCTGGCTGAAGTCGCGGATCATGAATGGCACCAGCAAGATAAAGGGAACTGCCTCCAAACCAAGCAACTGGCGAGCCCATGTTGAAGGGCTGCATGGAGAAGGTCAGCGCAACGATGCAGTAGCGCGTCTGACCGGCCATCTGCTGCGAGCACGCATCGATCCGCGCGTCTGCCTCTCACTCGTCATCAGCTGGAATCGCTTGCACTGCCAGCCGCCTCTTGAGGATGATGAAGTCGCTGCCACCGTCAGGAGCATCGCTGCACGCGAAATCGCTCGCCGGAGCCGTGTCGATGAGGGCTGACCCGTTGGACCGATTGGCTGCGCTGAATGTACCGGGTGCATCCGTTTCGGAAGGCTATCAGCTAGACATCGGTTCCGATGTCGAGATTGCCGGCCGCGTCCGCGAAGATCTGGAGCGGTGCTACGGCGACATTATCCAGACAGAGGGCCGGTTCTGGCGTCATGAGCAGACTTGCTGGAAGGCCATTCCGGATCACGAGTTGAGAATTGCCGTCCACGCCTATGATGGTGCCGCGTTCAGATCGCCTTCCGGCGAGCCATCCCGGGTCAAACTATCAAGGTCACGGATCGATTCCGCCCTCAATGAACTGGCGGCACTCGTCTCCGCATCTGAATTCTTCGCCGATGCAGCTATCGGAATCAACTGTACCAACGGATTCATTCGGTTTGATCCGCAAGGTGTGGCACGCATTGAGCCGCATCACCGTGAGCATCGATGTCGCCATACGCTCGCGGGATGCTGGGAAGCTGGAAAGCCGTCCAAGCCCATCGAGGGATCACTGCTGGCGCGTCTTCTCGGCGGTATCTTCCGCGGCGACGATGATGCCGGCGAAAAGATCGATCTGCTCGCGGAGGTGGCAGGCTCCGCCGCTCTCGGTCATGCAACGCGCCTGAGACAACCTCGCGCGGTCGTTCTCAAGGGAGAGACCGCCGAGAACGGAAAAAGCCAGGTCCTTGATCTCATGCGCGGCGTCCTGCCCAAATCTGCCATCGCATCGGTGACCGCAAGCCGCATGGGCGACGAACGCCATATCGTAGGTCTTGTCGGAAAGCTCCTCAATGCAAGCGACGAACTCTCGTCGTCGTCGGCAATTGCATCCGACACCTTCAAGGCGATCGTGACTGGTGAACCTGTTCAAGGCAGGGACGTCTACAAGTCGCGCATCGAATTCCGGCCCCTGGCGCAGCACATCTTTGCAACCAACACACTGCCCGTGTTTCAGGGTGGCATGGACCGTGGCGTACAGCGCCGCCTGCTCGTCATCGGCTTCAATCGCGTCATACCCTGCGAGGAACGCGTAGAGGCGATTGGTCGGCGTATCGGTGAGGAAGAGCCGGACCAGCTGCTGGCCTGGGCGGTGGGTGGCGCGTCGAGGCTCATTCGACAGAAGGGGTTCACATTGCCGCCGACCAGCAAGACTGCAATGAACGACTGGCTGTTCGGTGCAGATCCCGTCCTTGCCTGGCTCGCAGAGCGGGTTAGGTCCCGCCAGATCGTTGACCAGTCTCCGCGCATCGCAACCAGACTTGCTTTCGATGAGTTTCGGGACTGGGCGCTTTCGGAGGGGTTCGCGGAACGCACCCTCCCCTCCATCAACGCATTCGTCCAGCGCGTTACCGCCAACGCTGCAGGCGTCGAATACCGCCGCCGCCGCGACGGCCGATTTTTCATCGGCATGGTGCTGTCCCGGAATGCAAGTCACTTGGCGGACGGTGACGGTGAGGTGACGCATGGGTGACGCAAGAAACCACACTAACCCATTGATTGTGCTTGCGTGTCGCAGCAGGTGCCATTCCTTCACGCATACGTGCGCGCACATATGCAGAAGATCCCCGCTCCGGTGCGTCACGCGAGCACAATCAATGACTTGGACCTTAACAGCCGGTCGCAGGAGCGACACGGCACAAACGAGACAGAAAATTCGCAACCCTGCCAACGGAGAGAGACTATGAAATTTACGCCCCGTGGTTTTGGAGGCAATCGCCGGCCGGTTGACCTGGTCAAGCGCGATGGCTGGCGGGAGCAGCGCGTGCTCGCTGTTTCCCTGGATGATCACAGGCTGACTTGGCCGGAGCGAGAACTGGTGCGTCAGCTCGGTGAAAAGCTCTACGGTCGACCAGAAGCAAAGGACGAGCGAGCGTGAACGAGACCATCTGGACACCAAAACTGGTGGAACTGCGATTGGCCGAGGCAGCTTCCGTCCTGAAGCGACTGCCGGAGGACCGCCGCCTGGGATATTTCAACACGTGGCCCCAATACCGGCACGACTTTGCGGACCTTGTGGAGCAAGAACCGAGGAAGACATCCATGCCACCGCCCTCCCCCACCGCGATCAGCCGGATGGAAGCGGCACTGGAATGGACGTTCGGTCTTGAACCGACCGAAGGCACGATCATCTGGCTGCGCGCGCGCAACATTCCATGGAAGACGATCTGCTGGAAAGTCGGGCTGCAGCGTTCTGCGGCACATGAGAACTGGATGTATGGCCTTTGCATGATCGCCCTGACGCTCAACCAGCAGCGATTTAACCGCAAGCTTTCCAGGCGGCGGATCATTGAGCTTGCCAACGCTTCCGAGGCAAAGCGAAGTCCTGCGTGATATGTGCGCCATACAGTTTTCGCTCGGACAGAATGGGTCGAGCAGGTCTATAGTGGCGATAAGATCAGGTGAGACACGACCGCGAGCCAATCTGGCGAGTTTGCGGTTCCTTCCTGGCGATATTTGTATGCTGGCGGGCGAAGCGCGCAATATCGCTAGCGACAGGGCCGGTTTTTTGGGAAGTCACCCCTAGCAGGCATCCACCTGCGATCTGCAGAAAACCACAACAAAACAAACCTTTGGCATCGGACACACCCGGTGGCCGCTGGACCCCTCGTGGAGTCCAGGCTGGCTGCCGGTGTCCGGAGTCCACCCGATTGAGGCGAACCGACCCGCATGACCCTGAGCTTTGCCCCGGACGCGATCGAGATGTGGCCGCTGTCCAGGCTCCAGCCCTACACGAAGAACGCGAAGGCGCATGGCGCGGACCAGGTCGCGAAGATCGCTGCCAGCATGGCGGAGTTCGGCTGGACCGTGCCCTGCCTGGTCGCGGACGACGGCGAATTGATCGCGGGCCATGGCCGGGTGCTGGCCGCCACGCAACTGGGGCTGACCGAGGCTCCGGTGATCGTGCTGGGCCATCTGACCGAGGCGCAACGACGGGCTTACCGGATCGCAGACAACAAGCTGACGGAACTCGGGAGCTGGGATGAGGCTCTGCTCACGGCCGAACTCAACGACCTCCTGGCCGAAGACTACGATCTGTCGCTGATCGGTTTCGACGATGCCGAACTCGAAGCGCTGTTGGCTGGCGAGGTCGATGCTGAAACTGCCACCCGAGAGGGCGAGGACGAGGTTCCGGAGGCCCCCGAGACCCCGATCAGCCGTCCCGGCGATCTCTGGGTGCTCGGCAAGCATCGGTTGCTCTGCGGGGACGCGACGGTGGTAACAGACGTCGAGCGTCTGCTCGGCGATGTGACACCGCTGCTGATGGTGACCGATCCACCCTACGGCGTCGAATACGATCCCGGCTGGCGCAACAAAGCTGGCGCCGCAGCCACCAAGCGCACCGGCAGGGTGCTGAATGACGACCGCGCGGATTGGCGCGAGGCCTGGGCGCTTTTCCCGGGAGACGTTGCCTATGTCTGGCACGGTGCGCTGCACGCGACGACGGTTACCGACAGCCTTGAGGCCTCCGGCTTCAACATCCGGTCCCAGATCATTTGGGCCAAGGACCGGCTGGTTCTGAGCCGCAGCGATTATCACTGGCAGCACGAGCCCTGCCTCTATGCCGTGAAGAAGACCGGCAAGGGCCACTGGGCGGGCGACCGCAAACAGACAACGCTCTGGCAGATCACGAACAAGAATCAGGACGCGGAAACCGTGCACGGGACGCAGAAGCCTGTCGAATGCATGCGGCGGCCGATCCTGAACAATTCCAGCCCCGGTCAGGCGGTCTACGAGCCCTTCATGGGATCCGGCACCACCCTGATCGCGGCCGAAACCACGGGCCGGGTCTGCCTCGGGATCGAACTGAACCCGGCCTATGTCGATGTCGCCGTGGAGCGGTGGCAGCAGTTTACTGGCCAGGCGGCTGTGCTGGACGGAACCGGTCAGACCTTCGCCGATTTCACGGCCAACCCACGCTGAGGCGATGCATGACCTGGCTTTACCTTCCTCCGGCCGCGTTTCCGGAGCCGCAGACCTGTTTGGCCTCTCGCTCTGCTCCGGTGCCGGAGGTATCGACCTCGGGCTCACCATCGCCATGCCCGGATATCGAACTGTGGGCCATGTCGAACGGGAAACCTACGCCGCGGCCATTCTCGTGGCACGGATGGAAGAGGCGGCCCTGGATCCAGCGCCTGTCTGGGACGACGTTGCCAGCTTCGACGGCCGCCCATGGCGCGGAGCGGTGGACATCATCACTGCGGGCTATCCGTGCCAGCCGTTCTCCGTCGCGGGCAAACGCCGGGGCGCGGACGACCCGCGCCACCTTTGGCCGCATGTCGCTCGCATCGTCGGCGAAGTCCAGCCGCCCTTCGTCTTCCTCGAAAACGTCGCCCATCATCTCCGCCTCGGATTTCCCGAAGTCGCCGGAGGGCTGGTCGGCATGGGCTACCGCCTTGCGGCAGGCCTCTTCACGGCGGCGGAAGTCGGCGCGCCTCACAAGCGTGAGCGGCTGTTCATCCTTGCCCATCGGGAAGGCCACCACCTGGCCGACCCCGCGCGCCTGCTCCGGGACCCGGTCGGGCGGTGGGAACCGGACGGAGATGCTGCGGCTCTGGCCCACGCCACGGGCGAGCGCCAACGAGAACCGGCAGACGAAACCGACGCCCTCCCAGGAAGCGGGCAAGCACGGGATGAACCTGGCGACCTCGGCCGCGATGTGGCCGACGCCGCAGACCGACAGCTTTCGCAGCCGGGGCGGCGCCCGGAAACACGAGAAGGGTCTCGATGGCATGGCCCGGGACTGGCCGACGCCGATGGCGACGGACGGGAACAAGCCGAGCGCGGGCAATCGCAAGTCGGCCGACCTGACCAGCGCCAGTCAGATGTGGATGACGCCGACGGCGCGCGATCACAAGGATGGGGCAACGAGCTTGGCGAACACCCCGGTGAACGGCCTGCTTGGCCGCCAGGTCCTGGCGACGCCGACGGCTGGGAGCGATATCTCCGAGCCGCGCCGGACCTTGAACCCGCTGTTCGTCGAGGCGCTGATGGGCTGGCCCACCGGGTGGACCGGCTTCGGCTCTGTGGCAACGGCGTGGTCCCCTTGGTTGCCGCGCATGCGCTGCGAACTCTCGCAGCTCAACTGCTGGCCGATGGATGAGGCGACCGGATGAAGCAGTCGCGCCTCATGTCTCTTGTCGAGTCCGTCGCCAATGTATTTGTCGGCTACGGCGTCGCGGTCGTAACGCAGATCCTGATCTTCCCAATCTTCGGGTTGCACACGACGCTGGCGCAGAACCTGAAAATGGGCGCGATCTTCACCGTTGTGAGCATCGCCCGATCCTTCGCCCTGCGGCGGGTATTCGAGGCGATCCGAATGCGAAGCGCCAAGTGAGAAACCGCCGCCCTAACTGGGGCGACGGCGATAAGTTCAACGGGCTCGGATGCCTCAGGCGGCTGGCAGTTTGTACACGCGGCCCCGATCCTCGACCTTCTCCGAGGTGACTTCCAACCCGAGCTTTTTCTTGAGCGCACCGGACATAGCGCCGCGCACTGTATGTGACTGCCATCCGGTCGCGGTCATGATTTCCGCGATGGTTGCGCCACCCGGCGCGCGCAACATAGCGATGAGGGTGGCTTGCTTGGTGCCCTCGCGCGGCGCACGGGTCTTGGGTGCCGCGTCCTCGGTCGGTTTGACCTCCGCGCTGTCAGGCTCGATGCCGATGGCGGCGAGGCCTGCGTCGGTCGCGACCAGCGTGACGCCGTGACCGTCACCGGTCTCGCGCCAGATGGGCTCGCCGTTGCTCGTGTCGGCGTCGACCTCTTCGAGGAAGCCTTTGGCAAGCATCGCGCCGATCACCTTTGCGGCGGCCCCGCCGCGCAGGCTGTCAGGAAGCGGCAAGGCGATCTGGCCGTCGCGTTGAGATGCGGCGCTGAGAATGATGGCTTGGGTGTCGGTGAGTTTGGTCATCTGTGCCTCCGTGGCTCAGCCGCGCGGAATGCGTGGCTTCTACCGAGGCGAGCCCGCCGCTTGGGCGGGCCGGGACCGGCGCGCGATGGCTCAGTCGTCGCGCGCGATCAGGGCGATGAGGACGGCCGCCATGCCGCCGAGATATTCGCTGCGGCGAAACACGATCTCGTCGATCTCGCTCGCGGTGTTGATGGTCGGGTCGACCTGCAGGTCGTTGCCCATGTGTGGCATCAGGCGGTTGACCTCGCGGTTGTAACGCTCTGCAAGGGTGCTGGTCATCGGGCTCACTCCGCGTATTCGCCTTCGCCAAAGGCGCTGTCCGTGATGCGTTTCAAGAGGCTGGCGTAGTGCTCGAGGCTGCCAACTGTGGCCCAGCCGATCTCGTCGGGATGGCAGTTGAAATGGTCGTCGCTGAGGCCCTGCAACCGGACGAGCATCTCGTCGATCTCGGCCTTCTTGCCGATGAAGGCGTTCACAGCCGCCTCCTTGTTGCGACGCGCTTTCTTGGCGCGAAGTTCGTGGCGGGGCGTTGTCTGCGGGTTAAGGCGGGTCATCGTGGCGGTTCCGTGTTGAGTTGCATCGTTTTCGCAGGACCACGTTCGCTCTGGTGCGGAGGCTTATCAACTACATAAGCACATGATTTTGAATGATAATCGGAGCGTGCAATGGAGGGTCTGAGCGAGCGCCAGTATGCCGCCCGCGTCGGCCTGTCGCGCGGGGCAATCCAGAAGGCAAAAGCGACGGGGCGGCTGGTGCTGCACGGCGATGGCAGCATCGACGCAGAGGCCAGCGATACGTTGCGCGCGCAGGCGACCGATCCGTCGAAGACCCGCAAGGCACCGAAGCCGAAGCTCAAACCCGTCCCTGAGGCCGCGGTCTCAGCTGTCGGCGAAACTCTGCGCGAACAGGGAATGGCGGCCCCGCCGATGGGCAGCGGGACCACCTTCCTGCAGGCCAAGACGGCCAACGAGGTTCTGAAGGCGCAGGAACGCCGCCTGCGGCTGCAAAAACTGAAAGGCGAGTTGATCGACCGCGCCCGCGCGCTGTCCCTGGTGTTTCGGTTGGCGCGGCAGGAACGGGATGTCTGGGTCAACTGGCCCGCACGCGCGGCGGCTTTGATGGCGGCTGATCTGGGCGTCGAGCCCGCCGCGATGCAGAAGGTTCTGGAGAAACATGTCCGTGCCCAGCTCGACGATCTTGCCGAGGTCCAAGCCGATCTCCGGTGAGGATGACTTCGATGGCGCGGCCGAAATCCTGCGTGCCTGGAGTGAAGGCCTCACGCCGGATCCGGACCTGACGGTTTCGCAATGGGCGGACCGGCACCGGATGCTCTCAGGACGGGCATCGGCCGAGCCGGGGCGGTATCGCACCGCCCGCACGCCCTACATGGGCGAGATCATGGACCGGCTCTCGCCCGGCGATCCGACACAGCGGATTGTGTTCATGAAGGCCGCGCAGGTCGGTGCGACCGAGGCGGGCAACAACTGGATCGGCTTTGCAATCCACCAGGCGCCGGGCCCAATGCTCGCGGTCCAGCCGACGGTGGAACTGGCGAAACGGAACTCGCGACAGCGGATCGATCCGCTGATCGACGAGAGCCCGGAGCTGCGCGAGCGGGTGAAGCCCGCGCGGTCCCGCGACGCGGGCAATACGATGTTGTCCAAGGAATTCGCGGGCGGCATCCTGATCATGACCGGGGCGAACTCGGCGGTCGGGCTGCGCTCGACGCCCGCGCGCTACATCTTCCTCGACGAGGTCGATGCCTATCCGGCCTCCGCCGATGAGGAAGGCGATCCGGTCACGCTTGCCGAAGCCCGTTCGCTGACCTTCGCCCACCGGCGCAAGGTGTTCCTGGTTTCGACGCCGACCATTCGGGGGATGAGCCGGATCGAACGGGACTATGAGGCCAGCGACCAACGCCGGTACTTCGTGCCCTGTCCGCATTGCGGCGCGATGCAGTGGCTGAAATTCGAACGGCTGCGCTGGGAAAAGGGACAGCCGGAGACGGCGGAATATCACTGCGAAGGCTGCGAGACGCCCATCGCCGAACACCACAAGACGGCGATGCTGGAGGCTGGCGAATGGCGGGCGACCGCTACGGCAGCGGATCCCAATACGGTCGGCTACCACCTTTCGGCGCTCTATTCGCCGATCGGTTGGTTAAGCTGGGAACGGATTGTGCGGGCTTGGGGCGCCGCCCAAGGATCGGACGAGGCGATCAAGGCGTTTCGCAACACGATCCTCGGCGAGACCTGGGTGGAGACTGGCGAAGCGCCGGACTGGCAGCGGCTTTATGACCAGCGCGAACGCTGGAAACCGGGCAATGTCCCCGCAGGCGGGTTATTCCTGACCGCCGGGGCAGACGTGCAGAAGGATCGGATCGAGGTCGATATCTGGGCCTGGGGCCGTGGGCTGGAAAGCTGGCTCGTCGATCACATCGTGATCGAAGGCGGGCCCGACCGTCATGAGGCTTGGGACGAACTCACGGAACTGCTGGGTCGAACGTGGCCGCATGAGCGCGGCGCACATCTGAAGATCGCGCGGCTCGCGATCGACACCGGCTATGAGGCCCCGGCGGTCTATGGCTGGTCGCGGGCTCAAGGTTTTGCGCAAGTTTCGCCAGTAAAGGGCGTGGAGGGGTTCAACCGGGCGAGCCCGGTGTCGGGCCCTACCTATGTGGATGCAACCGAGGGTGGCAAACGTCTGCGCCGGGGCGCACGGCTCTGGACCGTGGCGGTGTCGACCTTCAAGGCCGAGACCTATCGCTTCCTGAGGCTCGAACGGCCGACCGAGGAGGACATGGCCAATGGGGCGGCGTTCTCACCCGGCACGGTGCACCTGCCGCACTGGGTCGAGAATGAATGGCTGAAGCAATTCGTGGCCGAGCAGCTGGTCACGGTACGTACGAAGCGCGGCTTTGCCCGGCTGGAATGGCAGAAGCTGCGCGAGCGTAACGAGGCACTGGACTGCCGGGTCTATGCCCGGGCCGCCGCCTGGATCGCGGGGGCGGATCGCTGGACCGATGAGAAATGGCGCGACCTCGAGGATCAACTCGGGGTCGCCGACGCCTCTGCGGATCCAGCAGGGCAGATCAACAGGCAGGCGCAGACGTCGCAAGGCAAACGCCAATCCGACTGGCTCGGACGGCGTGGGGGATGGTTTTGATGACCGATTGGACGGAAACCGAGCTGTCGGCGCTGCGCCGGGCCTATGCCAGCGGCACGACCCGAGTAAGCTATGATGGCAAATCCGTGGACTACGGGTCGGCCGAAGATCTGCTGGCCCGTATTCGCACCATCGAGCGCGCCGTTGGGGGCACCACGCGGCCGTTGCCGATCGCCGGACTGGCTGGCTTCTCGCGTGGGGACCGGTGATGTCAGCGAACTGGTTTGACCTTGCGATTGCCTCGGTGGCACCGCGCACGGCGGCTCGCCGCGTGCTGGCCCGGCAGGCGTTTGAGACGCTGACGCGCGGATATGATGGCGCGGCCAAAGGGCGGCGGACCGAAGGCTGGCGCGCGCCGGGCACCTCCGCCGACACCGAGGTCGGCGTTGCCGGGGGGCTGCTGCGCGACCGGATGCGCGATCTGGTGCGGAACAATCCGCATGCGGCGAAAGCCGTGGCGGTGCTGGTCAACAACATTGTCGGCGCGGGCATCATGCCGCGCGCCGCCAGCGGCAACGACAAACTGGATCGAAAGGTCGATGCGCTCTTCGCGCGGTGGTCGGATGCCGCCGATGCCGACGGCCAGCTCGACTTCTACGGGCTACAGACGCTGATCTGCCGCGAGATGGTTGAGGCGGGCGAGGTGCTGGTGCGCCGCCGCCTGCGGCGATCCTCGGACGGTCTGCCCGTCCCGCTGCAATTACAGGTGCTGGAGGCCGACTTCCTCGACGCCACGAAATCCGGCGTCCTCGGCGCGGGCCGCTTCTTGCAGGGGATCGAGTTCGACCCGGTCGGCAAGCGTCGGGCCTACTGGCTCCATGCAGAACATCCGGGAGACGCCTACGGCGCCTTGCAGAACGGTCTGCAGAGCCGCCCGGTCCCGGCGACCGAGATCGCCCATGTCTACGAGAAGCAGCGCACGCAGGCGCGCGGGGTTCCCTGGGGCGCGCCGGTGATCCGGTCCTTGCGCGATCTCGACGACTACGAGGTGGCCGAGCTGGTCCGGAAGAAGACCGAGGCCTGCGTCACCGCCATTGTCTTCGGCGATGATGAGGCGCAGCAGGGTATCGCGCCATCGGTGGTCGACGCCGACGGCAACCGGGTCGAGCAGTTCGAACCGGGGCTGATCGCCTATGCGCGCGGTGGCAAGGACATCCGGTTCAACCAGCCGTCGGCCACCGGCGGCTATGCCGAGTACAAACGGGCCAGCCTGCACACGATCTCGGCCGGGTTCCGGGTGCCCTACGAGCTGCTGACCGGCGACCTCAGTCAGGTGAATTATTCTTCGATCCGGGCGGGCCTCGTCGAGTTCCGCCGCCAGATCGACGCCGTGCAGTGGCAGCTGTTCATCCCGATGTTCTGCGCGCCGGTCTGGCGCTGGTTCACGGAATCCGCGTGGGCGGCGGGCCAGATCCCGACGCCGGACGTGCCGGTCGAATGGTCGCCGCCGAAATTCGAGGCAGTTGATCCACAGAAGGACGCGATGGCCAACCTGCTGTCGATCCGCTCCGGCACCATGACGCTGGCCGAGGTGATCGCGCGGCAGGGCCGCAACCCCGACGCCGTGCTGGCTGAAATCGCAGCCACGAATGCCAAGCTCGACGACCTTGGGCTGGTGCTGGACAGCGATCCGCGCCGCGTCACCAAGACGGGTAGCGCGCAATCCAATGACGGGGCCAGCGATCCGTCGAACGAACCGGCCGACGACGAGCCCGCCGCCGACACGGACACCGACACGGACACCGACCCGGCGCAGGCCGAGCCCGACCAACAGGACTGACCAATATGGACACGATGATCGAAATCCCGGCCTTGCGTCGGATGGCGGAGCTTGCGCCGAACTCAGCCGATACCGACACCCGCACCGTCGAGGTGATCTGGTCGGCAGGCGCGCGGGTCCGCCGGTCGACCCTGTTCGGAGAGCCCTATGACGAGGAGCTCAGCCTCGATCCAACCCATGTGCGGCTGGATCGTCTGAACGCGGGCGCGCCGTTTCTGAAGGTGCACGAGGTCGACACGCTGGATGCCGTGATCGGCTCGGTCGTGCCGGGTTCGGCGCGTATCGAAAACGGTCGCGGCATTGCTCAGGTCCGGATCAGCGAACGCGCTGATGTCGAACCGATCTGGCGCGACATC
>Ga0316204_10001609_pt1 | contig 59089 bp, 40 predicted proteins | sample 6monrhotite_MG_2_FD_205661 | JGI IMG/M metagenome (GOLD analysis project Ga0316204, IMG submission 205661) | Microbial mat bacterial communities from mineral coupon in-situ incubated in ocean water Damariscotta River, Maine, United States -... | ecosystem: Environmental > Aquatic > Marine >...
GGCTCTGCAACAGACCGCGGCGGGCAATATCTTCGGCCAGTTCCTCGACCGACACGCCAGCCTTGATGCGCCGCACATTGGACTGGCTCAGCACCAGCTTGTCGAAAGGGATATCCCGCGAAGGGGACAGGGTGATTTTCTGGACAGCTTTCGTCATCAGATCTTCTCCACGACGGGCGCCGGAAGCCACTCTCCCGATCTCATTTCCCGTCACCCTCAAACCAACACTCCTTTCCCTCTCACGATCGTTCTTGACCGCGGTCAAGAAGTTCATGTGGGAGCAAGTTGTGTGCGTAGGATCCTTTCGAAATAGGCGTCAGGGTGTTTGATCGTGTCTGCTCTTGCTATCAGGTAGTCGAAGACGAGAAGCAGTTTTCCCGCGCCAGCTTTCTGGATGCCATACCGAAGTTCGTCTTGGCTTATTCTAAGCAATCGACCGAGGTCGTATAGAATGCGGGTAAGGGCTTCTCCTGTCCGCGGCGGTTCTGGGAAAAATCCTGCAACATGGGTGAAATCCTCCCATGCCATGCGTGCTGGGTCTCGGTTCATCGTCGGTTTGGTTTTTGCGGTTTGTTCACTGCGATTGTCCGTAGAGGGAGCAATCTTTTTAATATCTTTTTTTATAGACTCTATGTGCCGGACATATTGTCCGTTTGTGGCGGGCAGATCGTTGGATTCTGGTGCATAAGGTCGGTGTTCGATAGCTTGTAAATTATCTTCGGAACCAGCTTTTGCTGCGGCAAGGTGTTCACCGTAGCTTGCGTCGGTATCGGCTCCGAGGGCTCTAAGTTCCGAGATAACGCTCAGGACTGCATCAACGGTTAATGTCGCTCGACGCAGAACATTTCTGATCATGTTGAGGGTAGAGAGCTTTGCTTCATCGAAGCGTGTCTGTTGGAGTAGCGAAGCACGTAGGGCCAACGCCTCAGCCTTCAGTGAGCGCAAGCGCTCGCGTTCTTCGGTGAGTTGCAAGGCTTGTGTCGCGAGCGAGCCGTACCTCTGGATCAAGGGCTTCAGGTCGATACCGAAGGCATCTCTAATAACACCTGCATACCGCAGCGGAAAGCGTTTGCCATTTGCTGAGTTCTTGCGTTCGATCAGTTCAGCAGCTGAGAGGCGTCCCAGGCTGCGTCGAAGTGTTCTCTCGTCGAGTCCGTTGGCGCGCTCTGACAGAGAAGCGTTCGATGGGAACACGACAGTGAGCGTAAGTCGCTGGCTGTCCTGAATCTCACGTTCTTTGCGGGGTAGGAAGCTAATGAGCGCGGTCAGAACGGCGAGGTCATTGGTTGTGAGACCGAGCTCCCTCCTCAGTACGCGAACCGGACCCAGAAGCTCGTAGGGGTTAGGGCAGGGTAGAGATATCCGTTCCGCCAGGGCGGTTGTTGTTTCAGTTGCATGTCTCATGGTGTTTCGGAAGAAAAAGCTTCCCCGTTCACCGCGAGCGGTGTTGAAATCGATTCGTTTTGGGGGTATCAATCAGGTGTCGAGACTGATTGAGGCCCTTCGGAAGCACCGCTTTCGGGGGGTCTTTCTTTTTCTAGCCGGTCCTCCTTTCGTTTCTGATCGTTGCTTTTGATGTCTTGACCGCGGTCAAGACACGGGGTCGTCACTTTGGCCCGTCTTGACCGCGGTCAAGAAGCTCCATGACCAGTTTCCGGACTGCCTCCTCAACACGAGGGACCAGATCAGCGTCAACATCGATGGTGATGCGGTTGCCCTTTCGGCCGATCTTCACGCGCTCACTGGGATGTGTCTTCTGCGTCGATGGTTTGGTGGCTGTCAGCAAGGTAACCGCCGCTTCGAGACGGTCGGGGCCCGGTACGTTGCGAGGGATTTTGCCGGCAACTTCTCGAGCTCTCGCGACGTCTTTCTCGCACAGCCTGAAAAGCTTTTCCCAAACCCGTCGACCAACGCCGTGTGCAGGTCCGATAGCCTGGATCAGTTCCATCGGGATGCCCGTAGCGATACGGTTCATCCGCGAGACGAGCGATTCATCGATCTGAAGTGCCCGATACGCGATCGTTTGAGCGTTCTTGCGCGTTTCGTCGGTTTTCCCAAGTTCTCGAATGATCCCGGCGACAAACAGAGCCCTTTCGATGAACGATGGGTCTTGACGCGCATTATTCTCCACGCCTTGGGCAATGAGAGCTTCCTCGTCGGTCATCTCCATGACCGTGGCGCGCACTTTCTGACCAAGTTGGCGACAAGCGAGAAGCCGACGGCGTCCATAGACGATCTCAAGCGCACCGTCCTGGGTTCGGCGAACCAGCACTGGAACCTTTTGACCGTGCTCGCGGATCGACGAGACAAGCTCATCCAGACCATCGCTTGGATCGATGCGGTCCATGACCGCGGACATCCGTATGGCGGTCGGGTCGATCAGCCGCGTGGCGTGTTTATCTTCTTCGAGCACGGATGCTTGTGCGCGAGCTACAGTCGGGCTCGTTCGCTTCACATCCAGATCCTCGTCCGAAGGCGGCGTTTTGCCCATCGCGTTCTTGAGTGAGTCCCCAAAGACCTTACGCGCCATGGCTACGCCCCCATGCTTTCAGGATTTCGCGTTCGACTTCGTCGGTCACGCGCGAGACGGACTCGATCGCTCGCTCGTAAGTTCTTCGGTTCACGTCGCGAGGTTCGACCTCGAAGATGCTCTGCTGGGTGTTCGCAGCATCACCCACGGCTGTTGATTTCAGGAACTCGGCAGACAGCACGGCATCCCCGAGGACTGTCCGGAGCAGAGACGAGATCTGCACCTGCGGGCCATCCGTATTTTCGTAGCGGGTGATCAGAACTCGCACGAAGTTCAGCCCATGTTCCGGGGCGTGTGCCTCGACGACGCCCATCAGGTTGCTCGCCATGCCCAGAAAGCTCGCCAGCGACATGACATCGAGCATCGACGCGTTGAGCGGGATCAGGACCCCGGTCGATGCAAAGAGGGCAGAGATCACAGAGAAGTTCAGCTGTGGTGGGGTGTCAAATATCACCACATCATATCGGTTGAGGACGGGCTCAAGCGCTTCCCGGATGCGGCTATGGAACGTGGTGGCGCCGTGTCTGAAGCTCAAGGCAACCTCAAACTCGTACTCCATGATGTCCATGGATGCCGGGATCAGATCCACGGTCGGGAAGTTCGTTTTGCGAATGATCTCTGCTGCGGGCAATGGATCGTCGGATCGGATAAGATCGTATGAAGTCGGCATATCCGGATCGAGCTCGGGAGTTACCCCGAACAGGTTTGTCAGACTTGCCTGGCTGTCGAGGTCGATCAGCAAGACCCGGTAGCCGCGCAGACCCAGTAGTTGTCCTACATGGGCAACAGATGACGTCTTTGCCGAACCACCCTTCAGGTTGAAGATCGTCAAGACCTGACAAGCCTCTCCCGGTCTTCTGTGCGGGTGTTCTTCTGGCTTGATCCTTCCAGTCTCGAGAAGTACGCGTTGTGCCTCGACCATCTCCTCTGCAGAGAAGCTACGGCGGTTGCCGCCCTCCAGAACACCTTCGGGGAAGCCTTCGAGGTTTGACACATGATGGCGGAAGGTATTCTGATTAATGCGAAGAAGTTCAGCCGCTTCCCGCATGGCGAAGCGGCGGAGGCCCTTCTGAGCGTCCGGTGGGAAGGTTTCCTGCGCATGTTCACGCAAACGACTACCAAGCCGCTTGGACATGACTTCAAATCTCTGGGAGGCCCGTATCCCGTTCATCACTGCCCTCAAGTCTTTATTGTTTTGCAAAGCTTAACAGATATTGTGGATAAATCCAGACCAAACCGTTGAGCGGCCTGAGGGCGTTGAAGGCACCCATTTCTGTCGACGGTAAACTGTTAAAAATCAGCGTCTTGGGCGGCTGCGCTCTCACTCTACTTCAACACCTCGTTGCCATCTGCGAAGTGACCACAAGATGTATTGTGAGTGCGTAGAGAAATCAGTCGGCAGAATCGGATGGACGATTCTCCGGGATCTCAGTCGAGCAGCCCCAGCCTCTCGGCCCGCTCCAGTAGCATCTTGACCGAAGACGGCTGCCATCTCGTTCGGCCACGTGGTGTGCGTTCGCGCATCGCTTCCAGCCGGGTGCAGATCGCCTGAAGCGTGATGTCGGGGTCCGCGCCCTTGATGCCAGCAATAATGGCGGGCAGACGGTCGTCGGTTTCGCGGCGCCCGGCGCGGGCCAGTACCTCGGTAGGCAGGAAGCCGTCGCGGACATAGGCCTTTACAGCGCGCAGCAGACGGCTTTGGGTCCAGCGACGCGCCTCGGGCAAGGGGCCGTTGATGATGCGCAACACGTCCTCCCAGGCCAAGTCGGGGCGCAACCGGCGCACATGGGGCACCCAGTCCTGGGCAGTCTCGTTCAGCCGTTCCATGTAGCCGTCCTGCCGGGCCAGCCTCACCTTGCGCAGCGCCGCCGGATTCCGCGCGCGCAGGCCCGGATTGCCGCCAACCCGGCCTTTGGTCCGTGCGCTGGCCAGGCCGGCCTTGGTGCGTTCGCGGATCAGGGCGCGCTCGAACTCGGCCGCGGCGCCGAGGACCTGCAGGGTGAACTTGCCCTGGGGCGAGGACGTATCGATCGGATCGGTCAGCGAGCGGAAGAAGGCTCCTTTCGCCTCCAGCCGCTCGATCACCTCCAGCAGATGCGAGAGGGATCGCGCGAGGCGGTCGATCCGCACGACGACCAGCGTGTCGCCTTTGCCGATGCGTTCCAACACCCGCGCAAGCACCGGTCGCGCACGATTGCCGCCCGAGGCCTGTTCTTCATGGATCTCGGCGCAACCCGCGGATTTCAGGGCCTGCGACTGGGGCAGGGGGGTCTGATCTTCGGTAGATACGCGGGCATAACCGATCAGGGGCATCAAAACAGCCTTTTTGCAGTTTTACACATCGCTAATAAACGAGCGTTTGTAAACGCATGCAAGTGCGCTCACTGTGGCGCGGCTCATCAAAAAGCCCTTGGTTTTCATACGCTGAGCGCGATCAGAGATATCTCGCAGACCACCGCGCGCGCGTGCTATGTAAGGTGTGCAGGCGCACCCTGGCAAAACACTTGGGTAAAATGCAAAACTGCCGTATTTTGCACATATGAAGCCTCAAGTATCTACACAGTATGGTAGTTTTGATGATCCTCTAGAGGATGCGGAAGGTCTTGAAGAGACGTCTGAGGACGAGCTGTGGTTCCTGCCCGGTCCGATGGAAGTGGAGCCGGATTATCTGCCGCCCGGACCGAGGGCAGAGCTGCGTGAAACCGCAGTCCTCGACGATTGGCGGAAGGCAGAGGCAGGCAATGCCGCGCATCTCGCCCGTGTGGCTGGCCGGATTGGCGCGCTGGATGACCGTCTGCACCGTGGCCCGGAGGGCTGGCGGCACAGGCTCGCGCTGATGGAGGCGGCAGACCTCAGCTGGTTTGTGGGTGACCGAATTGGCCCGGATCGGCTGGCGCTTTGGATATCCATGCGCTTGTCCGGGGTGCAGGACGACACCGCAGCGCTCGCGCGTGTCGGATGGGCGGTGCGGCGTCTTACAGGCGGTCCCGGCCCAGAGGTGGACCTGTCCGCTTTCCTCGATCGCCGTGATCCCGAGAACATGGCGGATGAAGCCGAGCCCTTTGCGGATCGCGCGGGCGGTTGGCTTGACCTGATGGCGCAAGCCGCCGACCTGCACCCGATCACACGCGCCTGCATGGGGTTTCACCTCTGGAACCTTGCGGGCCTCGGGCAACAGGGCGACCGGATGGAAGCGGCGGTTACCGCCGCACGCATTGCCGCCAGCGAAGGCCCGAATTCGAATGGGGGGGCCATCTTTGCGCCTCTGGCTATGCGCGGGGCAGGGGGGTTGCGTGCCAGTGGCCCACCAGCTGAGCGCTTGGAGCGTTGGCTCGAGGGAATGGAAACAGCATGCCTGACCGCGATGCGGCACCTCGACGATATCCAGGCATGGTCAGCGCGGGCGGAAACCATGATGGTCCCGCTCTCTGGCAAGACACCACCAGCATTGCACGCGGTGCTGACCGAATGGCCCGTCGTCTCCGCTCCAATGGCCGAGACCCTGACCGGTGCCAGCCGCGCCGCCGTCCAGCGCAACCTCGCTTGGATGGAAACGCGAGGCCTTATCCGCGAGGTGACCGGGCAGGGGCGGTATCGGATGTGGCGCGCCACCAACTGAAGACCTCAGCGAAAACTTCGGTCGATGAAGCGTAAGAGCGCGGAGGTGATAAGGCGCCGATGTCGAGGTTTTTAACTGCGGCGGCGAGATTCCGTCGTGATGGCATAGGTAACGCCTGAACGTTTCCACACAAAGTGCTCCTTTGCATAGGCGAGCGCACTTGGAGCCACCACGATACTGAGATGGCTTAATTTTTCCAAATTTTCTATGGCGTTTTGGAACGTCTCGAGATCAGAATCGGCAAAGGAATCGCCGAGAACGAAGATGGTAATCCGCTCCACATTACTCAGCATAAACAGACCGGATGATGTTTCGAGTTGGTCGGATTCAATCACGGCCTCACGGATTTTACTCGCCCATAGCAGTTCATCGAGTTCGTCCACGGCAAGCCATGGCCGTGCCTCTTTCGGCCCTTTCCGCGGCCCAAGGGCAACATTAACGATGACTTCCGCTTCTGTAAGCCACTCTTCCAGAAGCCCTTGCGGGCGGCCTTTCAACGTGATGGCCGAAACGCATTCTTTGAAGATCTTTGGGTCGTCGTGGTCACGGTATTTCATGCTGTTCGTCTCCTTGCAGGTTGGTGCAGTCGCTGCCGGGTAGGTGGGTAAAATCCCCTGGTGCCAAGCGGATCATGAGCGACTGTATATCTTGGGATGCGGAAGTTTCGAGTATCGCGAGCAGGTCTGACTGGCGCGGCTGCCCGAACGCAAGCCGATAGAGTGCCGTGGTCTTTATCAACCAAGGTGCAAGTCCCGCCTCGCGGGAAAAAGGAGGCAAAGGCAGAATAGACTCAATGAGGGCAGGTGCATCGAGATTGCCGGTATAGAGCCAGTGCGGGCACATCCCTAAACGTGACATGCCCAGGTCTTGGGCCTCTTCTTCTGCGGCAGCAAGCATCGCCGGCCAAGCGGGGCCATCGGTTTCGCGGGCGACCGCAACCTGGCAGGTGGCAATGTTGCTGCGAACCGCGTGATTGAGGTATCGCTGAACCCGACCCTCGCGTTGCTCCAGGTCTGCTGGGCTTCCAGGCAGGTTCCAGTGCCAGATTCGGTGGCAGTAGTGATGGAAGTCCAAACCTTCCTGTCCAACGGATGTCGATGCGAGAACGAAGGGGCGGAAGGGCGAGTTGAATGCTTCGCGAAGGGTGTCCAGGCGCGTCTGGCCGCCCTCGCCGTCTTTCGCCGCGTTTGCAGCAAAACGGGCCGCGAGATGCGAAGGCATGTTGAAGCTTTTGCCTGTGAACGGGTTGCGCGCGGTAATCTGCGCCGTGCGCAGGCCCACCGCATCTTTTACTCGCCTAGCCAGCCCCTCGTATGGCGGCTTTCCGGGAATGGTTTCGGGGGTCAGTTGTCCTCCGGTGAGCTGGAACAAATACTCATCGAGCACGGCCTGAAGATCATGTTCAGCGCAATAGTCGATGACTTTTGACCAAGCGCCTTCCTCTCCGCCAGAAAGTAGCAAAGGTCGAACTTCGCGGTGGTTGAACATTGTCAGGAAGCCTAGCGCGACACTGGCAGAGGCCGATGCCAGATCTGGCGACGGCTCTTTTGCATAACGGCACAGCGACCTGAGCAAACAAACGGCCGGAGACCCAAGCGCCACCCGCGCCAGAAACGTCACCGCCTCGTCACTGGCTGGTACGCTTGCGCGAACAGCATTACCGGCGGTGAACTGGTCCAGCAACGAGGGTGCGCTGCTGTCATCGCGGGAACCTGCGTCAAGACCCTCGCGAACCTTGCCAACCCACTCATGTCGCGGTCGGGAGATATCGGGAGTGCCGAGGGATGATTTATCAAGCCATGCGATCAACTCCCACGGGGCGGCACCACGGGTGGGGGGCAACATTTGGTCGGCAAGGGCGGACGCAATTTGCACCTTGGCTTTGGCGAGCATGTCTTCTGCGCTCAAGCTACTGTTCTGCCGCCAGATTTCCAGAGGATCCACCGCCCGCGCCAGAAAGTCTGACGGGTAGAGGAGCAACATCACCCGCATTGAGCTGCCCAAATCTTCCGCTGCGCTACTCAGACGCAGCAGCCTCGCTTCCTTCTTCTTTGGAGGACCTTTGATCCCGCGCTCATGACGTAGCCTGCGCTCTGCCTCGTGCGAGGTCAGGGCCGCAATGGCCTCAGGGACCATTTGCCAATCAGAAAATACCAGCGATTTGGTCAGAGGCGGCTGACCGGACAAATAGGGCAGGCTGGCGGGTAACCACAAACGTCTGTGAAGTTCACCTTCCTTGAAGACGTTTTCCATCAGTGCTCGCATGCGGCCATTGTCGGCTGGTACAGCTTCGAAGTTATGGATCCGGCGTTTTGATAAAAGTGCTGGGCGCGCAGTGCTGGCAAGGTCAGCGCGCTTGTCGTAACCAGCAATTTTCCTGGCGAGATCGAACTCGCCGGGCATGAAGCTAAAAAGATACGGGGCGGATTTCCAGTAATCCGCGCGATTGTGGCCGCCGACCTGCCGGGCAACACGGTCTACAGCCAGAGCCTGCCGAAGATCTTCCGCCCGTATATCTGCTGTAATCTCTTCGCGGCGCAGCCCGGCATCGGTGCTAGTCGCGGCAACCCTTTCTTGGCGGCTCATGACACCGCGCAAGCGGTCTTCGACTTGATTGCGCTTCTCTGCCGCCTCGTTTGGCAGACCCTGCGCGTAGCAGCGCAGATTCTCACGGAAGAGCCGCATCTCTGCTTTCAGCTCTTTTGCGGCGGTGTTCCCGACCTCGCCCCCACCATGCAACATTCTAATGGCTGCGAGAAAGTCTTCCTGGTGATCGCCCTGTTCCGGGTCATCACCTTTGATCGTCAGCATCTTATAGGGGGTTGCCGACAGAAAAAGTATTTTTGCGCCATGATGTTCTGTCCGGAGAAACTGCTGCATCAGGGCCTGCGCTTCACTCTCCGTATCGGAGAAAAGGTCGCGGAACTTCTGGAACTCGTCGAAGATGATCAGTTTCGGACGCAATGAGGTCAAAGAATGCGCGGCAAGACGCTGCAGCAGGGCCTTGGTAATCGGATTGCGTTCCTCGGAACGTTTCAGGTTTGCATCCCGGATACTTACTTCCATGTCCCCGGCCATGAGCACAGAAGCGGTTTCTTCACGGTATCCCGCGCCGAGTTGGGGGACGTCGTCCAGGTAGCGCTGCCAGTTTTCTTTTTTTCGAACAGTGCCGCGCAGCAGGTTTTTCAATCGGGTAGCATGTACCTTGCCGCGCAGGAGATGATGGACAAGCGCCCGCTCCCGCGCGAGGCCAAGCCCGCCGGTCTTGTCAAAGCTGGTGCCGGGAGTAAGCGCGATGAAATTAACCCCATTTTCGTGCAGATTTGTTCTCGGATCGGAAAGCAGGGTCAGACGTGTGGGCAGAACCTCACCATCGTGCAAGACATTCAGGATCTGCAGGTTTTGGCGCGCGATCGCCGCATTGGAGCAGACATAGATGATGTCGGCCCGCTCGCCATCGGACAGTTGAGACAGCAGCACTGAGATCACTCCCTGCGCGACCCGCGTCTTGCCAAGGCCAACCTCGTCCGCGACCAAAAACCGCTGCGCGCCTGCCTGAAACCGGCCAACGACATATTTCACAGTTGCGCGCTGGAAGGGCTTCAGTGTCGACAGAACCGATTCAGGGTCAAAGCTCATCTGCGTTTTCCGTTCACGGCAATGAATTTGGACCAAAGGTCATGAAATCCGGCGGCAGCTTGGGTATCCGCAGGGATCAACCGTAGCAACTTGTCCAACTCGGCCATCCGGGCGGGCCCGTCGTCGGACAAAAGAACCTTCAGCAGGGTTTCCAGAACCGGGGGCGCGGCGCGCTGGCTCTGACCCGTCTTTTGGCCGCTGCGGTTCCCCGTTCGCATCAAGCCCGTTAAGTCGGGTTGCCCCTCGAGCATCGCATGGACGAAACTCAGCAACTGCTCCGGGGTCTTGATGATTTCTGCCATCAATGCACGCAGACGGGGCTCGCTGTCTGGAAGCCCATGCGCCTCGGCCTGCGTGACAAAGCTAGCGGTTTTTTCGTTATCGCCTGTCAAATCGATCTGAATAAAGCGGGTCACATTCAGCAAGCCTACAAGACCCAGTATCCAAGGCCCAGCTCCTGCGATAGCCGTTGAACCATGCTGTGTCGCAAGCCGGGCATGGATCTGCACAATACCCGGAATTGCGGGACACTTCATTTGCAGCGCAGCCGACCATTGTTCTTCTACACTCGCGAACGTGAGCTGCGGCTTTGCTGCGAAGATTGCGTGCCGGGCCTGCCGGACGGCATCCTCGAACCGTGCTTCATCCACCTCTTCTTCGGTCAGCGAGCGAGGTGCCCAGTCCGCCAGCAGCGGCCTGAGGCCGTCATGGCCCAGAAGTCCCTCGGAATCGAGACCAATGCCGCCGACTGTAGCCGTCTTGCCCCTCAAAGTGGCAAAGACCTCGATATTGCGCATTCCGCTGACCGCGAGGCCCGCTGAGGTTGCATTACCGGATCCAAGAGTGATCGTAGTCTCACCGAGATTCTCGGTGATGAAGATCTTGGCATGAAGCCCTGCGCGCTCCTGATGACCCGTCGGTTCCTGTTCGGGTACGGCGTGGTCCATCAGCGTCATGCTGCACTTCGGAACATCGTCCAAACGGGCGAGCCAGTCATCACAGGCAACCAGAGCGCAGATCCGTTCACGACCTAACATGTCTAATGCAGCATCATCGCAGAACGGCGAGATAACGGCCATCTGCCCCTTGCCTGGCCGCCAGACATGAGGTGACTGAGGAAAGTGAGCGTGAAACACGGGCTTGCGGAATCCTGGCACAGCTTGCCATTTCACAAAAGCAAGCTGGTTACGCAGTTCCTGCAAAGCTCGGGGCTTGCGCCCAGGCATCCAGTCAATGAGGTCGACAAGTGGTTGGTTTCCCACTTGGCTTTTCTCCGTTTCTTCGCCCTCAAGCTGCAATGCTACATCCCAAGATCGATCCCTCGTCAGATTACGAGACATCATGACCAACCTTTGACGAGTCGTGCCTCCGGCCTCTGGGGAAAAGCGCATAAGCCAGAGCTTGGGGTGGAAACTCGCGCGCTTTGGCGGCGCCACCTCGACGACAAGTCCTTCAAGCAAGCTGATAAGAGCATTGCGCTTGCCGGCTGGTGGATGAATATTGCCTGCCTCTACGAAGATCCTGACACGATCCTGTAAGCGCTGCATTGCAGCCAGCGCCGCAAGCGGATTATCCATCAGCTCGTCCCGCTCGATCCCTCCACGCAATGCCATGGCGACGGGCACCGTGAGGGCAGTTGCAATGTCCATCGCAAAAGTCGTGCCAATGGCCGCCTCCAGACGATAACCTTCGGGCGGCACCAAGGTTTCTCCGAAATCAATGCGCTCAGCCGGGGCAAGGATCTTTTCGCCCTTCATGCTTCATTCGCCTCGGAAACATCCTGCAGGTAGCGGTGAACCCGGCCCCAGCGGAAGGTCAGACGTCCCGCACCTGAGCTGCCGCTCCAATTATAATCGCCATTGATCTGCAAGCGGGCACGACCAGGTTTAGCCTGTCGCTCTCGGGCTATTATGATGTCGCGTGCATCTTTACTTGTTGGGGCATGCATGACACCGAGCCAGGCATTGAGGAAACGCATCGTGAGAGGGTTTGGGCGAAAGGCGATCTCTGCCGATGCTTCTAGCAACGGGGCAATCAGTGTGCGCGCGTCCTTTGCCGGTGCGATCTCACTTTTCTGCCACTCGTCCAATTGCTGCTGCCACTGCTCGACCGTGTCGGGGGCGAACCGCTCTGCCAGCAAGAGGTTGTAGAGCAGAGATGCACCAAAAAGCGTATCTGCGAAGGCAAGCGCGTGATTGAGCTGCAATTGCAGGTTACGGGGCAGATCGAGCTGCGCTACCTTGTTCAGGTCGTTGATTTTGGAAATGTTGCGGGCTCTAGACATGAGGTTGCCCAGCAGCGTCTGGCCATCTCGCAATGAGGCGCAGCGATCGACTATCCAGTCAGCCTCGTCCTTTGTTAGATTAAAGCCTCGAGTGTCATCTTTCGGGATAGACGGCATTTCAGCCCAGCATCTCTCTCCCTCAGCCATCCGCTCCAGAACGTCTCGTATGCGGGCTCTGTCGTCCAGCCGGATACCCCATGCACCAATACCACCCCAATAAATCGCACTGGGCATCCGCTTCAGCTTTGCGCCTGCATCGACTCCGATTAGCTGGTAGCGGTCAGCGCCCTCGGGCAACGCGAGGATTCGGGCGATGAGGTCGGCCTCGGCGTCCCGCAGCGCCGCCTGACGGTCCCGAGCGCGCAGATCGATGTCATGAAAAATCTGGGGTATCATTAGGAAATAGCGCAATCTTGTCTGAACCGTGCTGGTGCCCGGGAACAGCAAATCCGAAAAACCATCGCGGATCGCGCCGATCCCGAGTTCGTCTCGAGCTTCGCTGTCGGTCAAGGCGCCCATGAGCGCGTTCACGGCCTCGGCCTCGGCGCTGCCGAAAGAGACCCATCCCAAGGCTGAAATTCTCATCTACCAACCTCAGAAACGGTGTCTGTCGATCTGAGGATGGCGGGTAGCTGCGCCAGTTCCAGCCGCCCATGGTCTATCCAGAACACAGCTAACCCTTGCAGCGGATGCTGTGAGAATAGTCTTGCCACCAGTGCGGCGTAGCTGGAGAGCTGCGGCCAGTAGAGGCCGAAACCCTCACCCGCACCGCCGGTCTTGTGGTCGATCAACAGACATCCCTTCGCCCCAACGGCCAGCAGGTCGATCGTGCCAGGAATTTCAGCACCCTCTACAGTGTGTCCTAGCAGAGGGATTTCACAGAGCAGATCAGTGTAGCCGTCGGCCGAAAGCCACGTCTTCAGCGCCGCTGCCCGCTCCGCGATCAGTTCCAGAGTTGTATCGTCCAATCCGGTAGCCTTGGGCAGGGCTTCAGTTCGATCAGGCCGCGTCAGGCAAGTCCGCAAGGCAAGATGGACCGCTGTCCCACGGGCGGCGTCACTGACTGTGCTGGGCCATGGCGTGCCCAAAGTGATACCCTGGCTTTCTGGTGCGGGCTGGGCCGTTGTGGCTTGTGATGGTTGCAACCGCCAAGGCGTCAACATCATAGGAGGCAATGGGGTGACGCTGCCGGGCCGGGGCGTATCAGTGATCGCTCCCGCCAGATACTCGGTGAAGCCTGCATCTTCGGGCATCTGCGTGATGATGGCCGGGCAATCTACTACGCCCATGCGCAATCTATCACGACCGACCTGCGGCTCGCAGGCATCTGTGAAGACATGGAACAGGCACTTGGCTTCCGGTGCATCCTCGTCCCGCTCCTTGAGGAAACTCGGCCACTCCAGCACCAGGCGGTCGCGTGCCCGGGTCAGGGCGACGTACAGCAGGTTCTTTGCATTGGTCTCGAAATCCGCGCGCCTATCCTCAATGAACCGCCGCTCGGCTTCGGTGGCAGCAAATCCCGGTGTGTGGATTAGCGCGGCCGAGGCCAGCACGGCTTCCATATCGTCAATCTTGTCCAAAGCGGTGAACTGGGTCGCAGTGCTCCCCGGCCAGTCTTCGATCCCGTGGTCAAATTCAGCGACCACGGTGATCGGCCATTCGCGACCCTTGCAGGCGTGCCATGTGACGATCTCGACCGCCTCGGCGTTATTGGCGGCGGGGTCGGGACGGCGGTCGAAATCGCGCTCACCCGCTCGGGCATCAAGCCAGCCCAGAAAAACCTTGGCGCTTTCGCCATGGAACCCGGCGGCGGCCTTTAGGTCGCGGTGGGCAGATTCAAAGTCGCTCGCTTCAGCCTCTAGTCGCAGAAGGTCCGCACGCGCTTGAGCCTTATCGGGCTGGCGGTCAGCCCAGAGCCGCAGCCCGGATACATTAATCACCAGATCCAGTGCGTTGGAAATCGGCAAGCGTGCAAGACGGTCCGACAGAGCCGCAAGTCGCATGAGAACCGGATCATCCGCCAGCCGCCCTTGAATCTGCGCGGTCATTGCAGCTTGTAGGCTCAGTGGGTCGGGGCCGAGGGTGCGCAGCACAAGCGCGGAATTGGTATCGGTCGGGTTCGCGGCATAGCTCAGCGCGGCGCGTGCTGCCTGTATAATTGGACTGGTCGCCCAGCCATCCTCAGCGATGCGGACCGGCACGCCGCGCGCGCGCAATTCCTCGGCATAGCGGGCTGCCGTCGCGTGCTTGCAGACCAGCAGGGCTATGTCAGAGGGACGTACGCTCCTCAGGGCCTTGCTGTGCCGGTCGGTGATCGTTTCGCCCGCTTTCAAGATCTGGGCGATGCGCTCGGCAATGTGCTCCTGAGGTTTCGAGAAGTTTCTCACCCCGCGCCCTTTGACGATGTTTAGCACCTCCAGCGCTGGACCGGTCACTGGATCACGGGTCGGGGACAGCGAGTTGTAGCCTGCGCCAAACAGCCCTGCGCCCATGGCATTGACGAAGTCCATCACCGCCGGTGTTGACCGCCAGTTGCGGTCAAGGGGTTGCGTCGCATCGGGGTTCGCCGATGCAAGGGCTTGCGACAGCCGCGGGTCTGCCCCCTGAAACCCCATGATCGACTGTTTTACATCACCCACCAGCAGAGTGCGTGGCGCGCGGACACCCAATTGCCAGAGCAAAGCGAACTGCACCGGGTTGGTGTCCTGAAATTCGTCGATGATGACGCAGTCAATCTCATCCAGCACAGCTTGGCGCACTGCTGGATCGGTGCGTAATAGCCGTTCTGCACCTGCAATCATGTCGGCATAGTCAATCAGTCCAAGCGCCTTCTTGCGCGTTTCATAGGCCTCCATCACTTCCTGCGCACAGGCTATCAGGCAGCGTAAGTGCAGCTTCGCATCAGCCAATGGACCGGGATGTGTAGGCAGCACCTCCGCAGCCTGCGTGATCGCGAGCGCAAGGTTATCGTACCCCTCGGGTGTTTTCGTGCGGCTGTTCGAGGTGAAGAGGCTGCGCAGAGACTGCCAGAGGCTCCAGTCCCGGTCCAGTAGGGTCGGGTCGCGGTCAACGCGACGAAAGAGGGCAAGGTTCTTTTCCAGCGTCTCGCGGGGGCCATTGGCGGTAACGGTGGCCATGCCGCCCTCGGGAAAGGCCGCAATCATGGCTTGAACTGCCTTCGCCAACGCATCACGTGCGGCTGTGGGATCTGCGAGCACCTCGCCATAGATCGTATCGAGCCGCGCCAACGCGGGTGCGATCAAGCCCGGATCACTGCCCTTGTCACCCAGCCCCCGCAACAGGTCGATCATCGACAGAACCCGACCTCGTAGGGAATCTTCGACCGTTTCACCCTTTTGCCAGTTGGGCTGATATCCGAACCGCTCAGGCTCTGCCTTGATCGGGTCAAGCGCCGTGGCATGCGACAGCGCCTGCCGGATCAGCAGGTCCCGCTCGGCATCGCCAAGGTGGCGCGGTTGCAGCGATGCGCCAGCTGCCAGCGCATGTTCCGTCAATAACCGCAGGCCCAAACCATGGATGGTAGAGACATAGGCGCGTTCCACGGCCATGGCCTCGGCGACCAGCCCGTCCGCAAGAAGACCCGCCCGAATACGTTCGCGCAATTCGCCCGCGGCGGCTTCGGTAAAGGTCACGGCAAGGATACGTTCTGGCTGCACGATCTTGCGCTTCACCCAGTCAGAAAGCTGGGTTTTGATACGATGGGTTTTCCCGGCGCCCGCGCCGGCGGGAACGATGACCAACCCTCGGTCTGAATCTGCTCCGTCCATGGTCATACCTCCTCGATCTGGCGGATGAACGCGGTAACCAGGGTCGAGCCATCGGTCAGCGCATAGGGCGTGAATCCTGCTTCTTTCTTGAAAAAGCCTTCATCGGCTGAGGTATTCAGCACCACCCGGCCGGCCCCTAGCTGCGCCAGCCGTTCAGCAAGCATCGCAACAGCCGCATCGTTGACGGCGTCGCCCATGTCGCGGGCGGGAGATCCTTCTGCAGGCACATGCCCGGAGGTTAAGAGCCCACCATCATTCATAAGGTGATAGGCAATACCGACCTGTCGGCCAATCAGCGGGTCCATCCCGTCGCCGTCGCGCCGACTAGGACGGGCGAGCATGTCTCGGTATAGCCCTGCTTGCAGATCCCACCCTGCCTCCATTCGCCTACGCCGGGCCGATGTGCCGCTTTTTTTGTGATCGACGACAAGAAGCGTACCGTCTGGCAACTCAAGGATCGCATCGGCCTTACCGTGCAGGTTGATGCCATGCGCCTCACCCGCCAGCCAGATCTCGTTGCCGATGATTTTTGCGCCAAGCGCCAGCAGATGTTCGCGCCAGCGCAGCGCCGCCTGAAGGATCTCACGCTCGAGCCCGCTGCGCTCCATTTCCCATGATGCGCTTCGCAGAAACCCAGCATGGCGGGTCAGCGCTCGATCATAGGCTTCGGCAACTGCAGCCGTCAGTGCCGTAGGTTCTGGCAGGGGTTGGTCCTTGAGGAACACATGTTCAAACACGTCATGGGCAATGTTGCCTTTGGCCATCACATCGAGTTCCTCAGCGGACCAAGACATGTCGCCCGCGCCAACCTCGTCCAGAAGCCATGCCAGCGGGCTGACCAGAAGTGTTTCCAGCCGTGAGGGCGACTGAGGTTTGCTTGTTCCGTCATCTTTGCGACGGAGCGCCAACAAGTCGAGGCCTGGGAACGAGAGCGCCTCGGGGAGTTCGTCCGATTCCGGCAACGGTGGCAGACGGTGATGTGCCACAGGCCAGTCGCCGGGCGGCAGGCGCGACAGGTCGAGGATCAGATCATGAGTTTCTTCTACATCCGATATTGCGCGTGCGACCAGTGATAGCCCAGCTGAAGGTTGTTGCCGCACACCCGATAGATCGCGCCACGGGACCAGTAATGTCACAGACTCCGCAACCGCCTGAAGCTGCTGGTCAAAGAGGAAGAGGTTTTCGGCCAAACCCTCTGCCCTCCCGCGAAGCTGCAAACCGGTGGTGGTTCGAATTGCAGTGATTTCGCTGTCCAGAAACAGCGGGTTGGCGCGAGGTCGGGTCGGATACTGACCGTCGGTGAAATCCGTGATGATCAGATGTCGGCATTGCCGCCACGGAGTTTCGTTCGCAGACCAGAGGCTTACACCTTCAAGGTTGCGCTCTGGATCGGCACTTGACGGGGATGCAATCTGGATACCGCGCAGGATAGCTTCCCAGTCTGGGCTACCCTCGCCGGGCGGGATCGACAGACGGGCTCGAACCTCGTTCCCTTGCGCAAGGCGCTCACAGATACGGTCGATCAGGAAACGCAGATGCGCAAGGCTGCTGGCGGATGACCGAATATCCGTCCAGAGGTCTTTGTGCGCAGGGCTGGGCGACAGGATATCACCGCGAAAGTCACCATTCATAATGCTTTCGGCAAGGTCGCGCCCGGTTTGGGCTGACCATGGCATCAGCGGTGACAATGCGAGACTTGCAAGGACCATCGCAGGTGTGGGTGTGCGCTTGGCTAACGCCAGTTGAAGTGCTGTTTCACCAACGAGGTCGCGCTCTGGCAGGCTGCCGGGAAGCCCTGAAATCGGCACGCCCTGCTCGGCAAAGGCACGGGCGATCTGGCGTGGGTCAGCAGAGGCCAGCACAGCAATCTCGCGCGCCGGGATGCCACTTTCGATCAGGGCACGCGCACGGGCCGCCGCAAAGTCAGCGCAGGCCGCCACATCGCGCAAACCATAAAAGGCGAGGCTGTCATCCTTTGGAGCGGCTTCGATCGCTGCCTCGGCCACCCCGCCCTGCAAAGCGTGCAGCCGTGACCCTTCAGGCGCCGCGCGCGCCTTGGCGGGCGCAGCCACAGCCCCGAATTCAGCCTTAAGTCTTCCATAAAGCGCCTTCATCGCGGCTGGTGCATGCGGGTCAAGGGACCCTTCAACAACCGGCAATGGGTCAAGAAACCGACCATGCGGCAGGTCCAGAACATGGCGGACCGCGGCCAACCCCTCGGGCAAGGCGTCACCCAGCTTGCACCAAAGTGCGATCAGAGCATCCAGATGTCGCCCTGCACGGCTTTCGCCCATAGCGCCCGCTGATGGAATGCGCAGATCGGCAGTGGCCAGCACCAGACCTTCCAACGCCGCGCTGACGGCCGACATTGTCTCGACCGGTGCATTGGCCAAGCTCTCTTGCCAGACCGGGTGAGGGTCTTCCGCAATCACTCGCCCCGGCGCCCACTCTTGGGCTTTGGGGGCGAGGGATAGCTCTGCGAGACCGGTATCGGTCAGACGATACTGCAGGCCGGAGCGGGGATCGGCGACGAGAAAAGGGTAGAACATGGGTTTCGGGCTCACTGCGCAAATTGATACTGAAGTGGGATTTTATCTTGAACAAATGGTTTGTGTGGCTGCAGAAAAAGTCATTGAAATCCACTCCAACATGCCTCGATCTGCACGACATCCTCCCCGACCGTCTCGCGACACAAACGTATCGCATCATCGTAATCCTTGCGGTTGAAATTGGACCACCCAATATCAATAAGGCGTTTCCAGCTTTTTTTCTTCGCAGACTCAGATCTTCGTGCCGCCTCCACCATGAGCAACCTATCAATTGGAGGATGGAGGAAGCGGGTGGATTTATCCCAATCTGATGTATTGCGATTAGGCTCAGGACTCGTTCCTGTTTCATAACCAGAATAAAACGACTGCTGCGAGTGCGATGGCGGACAGAAAGACCTTGGGGCAACGGTCGTACCTGGTTGCTACTCGCCTCCAGTCCTTCAGTCTGCCGAACATGATCTCAATGCGGTTGCGGCGTTTGTAGCGACGCTTGTCGTACTTGATTGGTGTCTTTCGCTGCTTCCGGCCCGGGATACAGGCTCGTATGCCCTTGTCTTTCAACGCATCTCTGAACCAATCGGCATCATAGCCGCGATCCCCGAGCAGCCAGTCGACTTTCGGCAAGTCGCTCAGCATGGCCGCCGCGCCGATGTAATCGCTGACTTGTCCGGCGGTGACGAAGAGGCTGAGCGGGCGACCGTGGCTGTCGCAGATGGCGTGCAGCTTCGTGTTCATGCCGCCCTTGGTCCGCCCGATTAGACGCCCGCGCCCCCCTTTTTGACGCCCAGGCTGGACGCCGTGCGATGGGCCTTCAGATAGGTTGCATCAATCATCGCGGTCTTTTCCTCACCATGATCCGCCGCCAACCCGACCATCATCCGGGCGAAGATACCCTTGTCGCTCCATCGCTTCCAACGGTTGTAGAGCGTCTTGTGCGGGCCGTATTCCTTCGGTGCGTCCCGCCACCGCAAGCCATTGCGATTGATGAAGATTATCCCGCTCAAAACCCGTCGGTCATCGACGCGTGGCTTGCCATGGGGCTTCGGGAAGTAGGGCTCAAGTCGCGCCATCTGCGCATCGCTCAGCCAGAAAAGATCAGACATGTCACCGCTCGTTTTTCCAGCGATGAATCACGCCGGCAGGCGGAAATCAATGGGTCCTGAGCCTAACGCGTTTCCCCTCCCGTGGACGTACTTTGAAGGCAAGACGAGTAGACGTCCTTCATTTCTCTGACTGAAATAAGCGTTGCTTTCAGTACCGCTCGATCATTGTCGGTGCGTTAATGGACCATCAGACTGTTCCCTTGCCGAGGGAGATAATGCCTCTCAGTTCCTCATCCTGCGCCACAAATTCTTGCTCGCTTGCCTCCTGGTAGCAGATCCACCGGAATCCGCCGTTCTCTACGCGGTTGAAGACGTAAAAGCTGGTTTCTTGGGGCTGCTGGGGCGCTCCAAGCCGGAAGAACGGAAGGGCTCGGCACATCGTGCGGCTATTCTGCCCCCAGAAAGCGAGAGCGCCAGTCTTCACCTGCCTATTGACTTCAACCTGCCTTACTTCGAATGTCGGGTCACTTCCTGCCAGCAGGTCGACCTTGTACCGTAGGCCCGTATCCGTCACTTCGGCCATCCCGGGTCGGACGAGCTGAACGGAGCGTAGCAATGACGCAGTCGCCTCATAAAGGTCACGGATCTGCTGCTGGAGCTCGCGGTCTAAGCGCTCGGCATCGCTTGCCTTCAGATGCCCACCGTGGCCTTTCCAGCTGTTGCGGAAGCGCCGTGCCACATCCAGAGGTTCGGTGGCTTTGCCAAGGCCGCCAAGTGTGCTCGCAACCTGCACCAGCTCAAGACCGCCGGTCTCGATAGCGATCGCCCTCAACTCCTTATCGCTCGTAATGCGGGCTGTATCCTTCAGGCTCGCCCCGGCTAAGCCTATCCAGAAGCCGAAATCAGCCCGCTCGATGCCGGCGCTGCCAGCTGGATGGAGCCATTTTGCAAGCACGTCCGGCCAGTCCTGCCGGAGAGCCTTGACGTGGCTAGCACCGACAGCTGCGAGGTAAACAGCGAACATCTCAAAGAAGTGAAGCAGCGTCTCCAGACGTTCCTTAGAAACCGTAGAGACTTGGTAGCGCCGGTATATCGTAGCAAGTGGATATGGGAGCTCGCGCCACCAGTCGGTAATCCGGCGCTCGATGTCGAGCACCGCTTTTAGAGCGTCAACCCGCTCAGCCACCTCGGAAAGACCGGCCCAGTCCTGCTCCAGGGTCGCTTGCATGTCGCGGAAGGAAGCCTGCAGCAGACCAATATCGCTATCGACGCGCGCGATCCGATCCTGTGTTGCGAGATCGGGAACCGCAAGCTCAAGAGACAGAAGTGCATCAATGCTGACGCGCTGGATTGTGGCCCCGCTCGCGATCCCGCTCCGGAGATGCCGACCGTATGGGTTGTTCAATAGCTGGGCGAGAAAGCGTGGGTTTGCCTGCTTGGCGTTGATGATGAGGCGATAGACCGACCGCGGCTTGACCGTTTGCTCTTCAAGATCAGCCGTGACGCGACTACCGGCGTATTCCGGCACAAACAGCAGCGCGGTGCCTTGAAAATCATCCGGCAGCGGCCGGTCAGCACGCTCCACCCTTTCTTCGACAAGCATTGAGCGGATCGTCCTCAGCTCGTGCCGTCCGCGTGGCGTCAACTTGCGTATCAGACGCTCGTGCTCAAGATCCATGAAGCTGCGCTGGTCATCCGCAGAGAGCCAGGCCCAGACTGCGCTCGGCTTTCGGACCGGCCCTGTCTTCAGAGCCGCGACTATTGGAACCGCATCTTCTTGTCCTCGAAGCGCGCCAACCAGCTTTTGTTCCTGCTCTTGCCGGCGGAATACGATGAGCGTGCCCTCGATATTGGTGCCCGCAAGCGCGCCTGGCGCTAGGTCGATCACGGCGGCAACATGCAGCCCATTCTTCGCCAGCGCGGGAAAGGTCGAGCGCGCCCCTCTATTGGTGAGAATTCCCCGGGCCGTGATCCAGCAAAGAAGTCCGTCGTCGGAAAGGGTTGGCGCTAGGGCTGAGACTACCTCACTCCCAAACCCGTCACCGCCATTGCTCCTCAAACCTATTGGAGGAGCGCAGATGATGGTGTCGAACTGCGCGTTGGCAGCTGGCACAGGGATGCCGACCGAAACCGAGGCCGATGTATCTGCCAGGAGAACATTGAGCACATCTGCGAACTGTGCATCACGCGAAAACACCGATATCTGTGAACCTTCGGTGGCGGTGAGTCCTGCAACCCGTAGCCTGTCGTCGGCCGTGTACTCCAGCACCCGCGATGCCTTCTCATCAGAGGCCAGTGAGCAAACGAAAAAGGCAAGTGCTGCCTCGAGCGCGCTATCTGCGCTACCGAAATTTGGGCCTGCATATTTGCGTACGACAGTGAGGGATTCGGTGATATCCAGCCCCGCCTCCCGAGCATGACTTGCAATCTCGACGCGATTGACGATGCGGCCTGAACCGCGGGCTGTATCGATTAAGGCACTGAGCTTTCTTTGTGCGGTCTCATCGTTCATGCCATCCCTCCCTTCCATATTGGCCTACGGCGCTTCATGCGAATTGAGTATCGGCGGTCGCTTGAAGGCGTCGGCAATTTGCTTCGGTCCGTCCGATGTCATGCCACGGGAGCAAGACTTAGTAGTTCCGGGTTTGGAAGTAGTAGGCGATAGTCTGCATGCTTTTTCTCGCCCACTTTGCGCAAAGGATGCCTAAGCATAGCGATGCGTCGCCCTAACGTTGCTCGATAAAAACGCTGCACTCCTTCGAGTGTGCCATCAGATTGTCGATTCCCGCGGTCACGTCCCATCTCAGATTGACCCTCGGCCCGTCATCAACGGTCTGAATCGTCACAACGCGATCATGGAAATGGCGATTGCGTGCAGAGCGGTGATGGAGTTCGGGTGTAACCGTGATGCCGGCAGATCGCAGCTCAGCGCGCAACGCGCTCGACTGCGATTGCGGCGTATCCGGCTCGCCATGATCTGGATTCCACACGACTGCAAGTCGCTCGATGTCGACGCCCGCTGACCCAGCGGCAGCGACAAAGCTCGCAAGGCGACGTCGGTTAAGTGGGCGAACGCCGCACCAGGGATCCTCGATTTCGAGCGCGACACGGCGCCCTGCTACGCCTTGAAAGAGCGGTGTGAGCGCTCGGGCGGTGCCCGGTCGGAAGCGGAAGACGCGCAAGCGTTCTGTGAGCCCAGCCAACGGACCCGGCAGCGTTCGGATGCTGTCCTGCACCGACGCAAGCCAGCTGTCGCCAGCTGAGCATGAAAAAAGGTGGCTGACCCCCTCCAGTGGCCCGGCAAGAGCCGCCGCCGCGTCCTGCGATGCGTAGAACGCATCCACAGAGGCCTCTGCCCCGACACCCTTCAAGACAGACAGGCGAGCCGCATTCGCAACGGCCGACCCGTCGAGCGTGCCAAAGCGAAGCTGGCCGGATCGTTCGTATGGCGCCAAAGCATAGGCAATCTCACGATCGAGGCCTGTCGGGGTACCTGCATCAACCGCACCCGGTGGAAGTAGATATAGGGCATGCCTGTTCGAGGCTTCATCAAGCCAGTTTCGCAATGCCCGCGCGCTTGTAAGGGCCTCGGACCGATCTTCGGCCCCCCAGAGATCTGGCGAGGAAACAGCCACCAGCCCCGCTCCCTCGAGACGCACCCGCAGCGTCGCCGCGGCAGTCTGCGCTACCGGGACCGCAGCGTCGGGGGCATGAGCAGGCCGCGGTGTCGACTCTGCAAGCAGACCGCGCAACCAGCCAAACACAGGATGACGATCGAACTGATCCCAATAGACCTGGTTGGAGTAGTCATTCAGGCACCGCGAGCAGCTCGTCTCGCAGGCTGCGCCACGAGGGCAATCAAGAACCGCGATCGCTCGACCCAGTAGCACGCGGGCCGAGAAGCGAGAATCGTCGAGCAATCGACGGCAGTAGCCGGCACCGCCTGGGACTGAGTCCGATAGGATGACCAGCGGGGCCGCACCGAGAAGCTCAACGGTCGCGCGGAGGTCTCTTGGGTCGGTTTCAAGAATGTCCGCTGCCGCAAGTCTCAGTGCCTCTGCCAGCGTTCTAAGGAAGCCATCCCGGGCCGCCCGCCGTTCAGTCTCCGTGGGGCGATCAGAAAAGTCTGGGACCGGCTGATCGATGCGGATCCCCCGAAGATCTGTCTCGAACACATGTGCGAGGTCCACGGGCCAGCGGAGGGATTCAACCCGGCACCGATCTCCGGTCCGAGGGTTCTCATGCACTGCCCGGATCTCGGCCCCGCCAAGCGCCTCTTGGGGCGCTGGTCTCGCGTGCTCGCAGGACGGGCACCAAAGATAGCCCGCCCCCAGCGGCCCGCGGTTAAAGACGAGCATCCGTCCAGGCTGACTCCCCTCTGGTGCGATAGCCGGCGCGAAGAAATGCGTGACGCGTGCTAGGTCTGAAACCAGGAAGTCTTCAGGGCGGGCTCGCGTTAGGAGGCGCGCTTCGTCGACGGGTCGAACTCTTAAGCGTGTCGCGCCGGGGTCTCTACCCTGCCGGTCGGCATATGATGTCAGGAACCCGACGGGTTCAACGAAGGCACGGCGCGGGCCACTGGCCCGTGCACCGCACTGAGGGCAATTCTCCCCAAAATCATCCCGCTCGTGATGTGTTTCTGCATGCTGGCACGTCGGACAAACGCGATGGAAACCACGTTCCATCCAAGCATCGCCGGTGCCTACCGTGGCTCTCCGTGCGATGCCCGCGGAAGTCCAAATTCGGCCACCGGCCACGACTTCGGCCCCCGGCGCATACTCAGCGATCGCCATTGCTGCGTCTCGATCGAGCTGCAAAGCTCGATCATCCGAAGCGGTGCGAGCGCCTCGTTCCGTGACAATCTCTAGGTGAATCGAGTGAACCGGGAAGCTGTAAGTCGGTATGACTGCAGCACGCGACAGGGCCTCAACCAGGAATCGATCAAGATACCGACGCATGTCGCCCAAACGACCATTCATGCGACCGGCAGCGCGGGAGCGGGCCTGCTCGTTCGCATCCGGATCATCGAGCGCGGCACGTGCCGTTTCGTAGGCGTCATTGAGCTCGCGCCAGCGAGCGCAAGTAGCCCGGATCCAGCGCGTTATCTCTGCGCGCGAGTGCTCAGTTAGTTCGCCCGCGACAAGGCCTACATGATCAAGTCTTGCCGGAAGAGTGGACGCCATGCCCTCAGCAACCGTGCGTGCGGCAACACCGGCCTCCGAAGCGAGCCATGCTGAAAGGTCTGCCAGAAGAGTTGTCTCAGCAGCCTCTTCCAAGCGCTCGCCCAGCACATCACGCAGACGCGGAGCTCCCGTGCGCTCGTGGCCTGCCAAGCGACGATCCAGCCAACCTGCCAAAAGGCATGAGACCTGGTGCCGTCGGAAGAAGCTTGGGTTATCTAATGTCAGATATGGGGCGGGGGGGAGCGCCTCGAGATAGCCACGCAGATCGTTGAATTGTGCTTGGTCGTATCGGCCGGACCTCGCCATCATCAATGCAACAGGCGCGGCCTGCGCGCGGCGGCCAGCGCGACCAGCGCGCTGCTGATAGTTCGCAATGCCTGGCGGGACGTTCCGGCAGAAAACCGCTTCCAGCTCGCCCAGATCGACACCCATTTCCATTGTCGTGGTGCAGCTGAGCAAGTTGATCTCGCCCTGCCGGAACCGCTCCTCGATCTCGGATCGTTCCGTCGTCGATATGGCGGCGGTGTGCTCCCGAGCGATCCCGCTCAGCGGCTGCCCTTCATAACGAACGAGGTAATGGTTGCGTCTGCGCATCTCGTCCCGTTCTTCGGCTGAAACAGGAACTGTGCGTCCCGTACAGCGCCAGGCGGTACACACGCCCCCGAGATCGATCTGGTTGGACGCACCGCAACTTTCACAGCGGCGCAATTCTCCTTCCGGGGTCGCTGCGAAACGCATGGCCGCCAAGTTCAGGACATGACCGTGTCCGCCGGGCAGCAGGAGACGGTGGCGGGGCCGCGTCGCCTCCTCCCAGAAAGCCGAGAGCATGTCTCGCGCTTGGTCGTCTGGGATTCCAAGCCTGTCGATCAGCACCCACAGTGGCCGATTGGAGCGTCCCGGCTCTGAGAGCAACGTCCGCAGTCGCCGGCTCTGGTGAGTCCGCGACAACGACCACGAAATATCCGCGCTCGCCAACCCCTCACCCCACACGGACTCGTCTGTTAGGTCGATGTTTTCCAGCGTGTTGATCGCTCTCGATTGCCGAATGAGGTCGAGCAAAAAGCGGACCAGAGCCGGCACCAGGCCTCGATACTCAGGCGGAACCCTTTCGCTGAGTCGCTGAGCAATCCTCGCATCCCCCTCATATTGCACGGTGATGAGCCCGAGGGATTCAAGTGATAGTCGCAGTGGGCCACCACAGAGTTCCGCTGCGATCAGGGCCATCAGGCGGTCTTTGGCGGCGCTGCTGCTCAGAGGTTCTGGATTGCGGCGATCATATAGCTTGAAGCCGGATCGCCTGAGCTGCGTCCAGACACCATCGCGCAGCCCCATGAGGTCCAAAGCTTCGTTGGTCTCTCGACGGAGCGCCTGGACCATAGCTGCACGGAGCGCTTGATCTCGAGCCGTACGCTCGAAGAATGGGGCGAAGAACGCCGCGTCCTGCCGGTTGTCCGCAAAGACGAGGAGGTTTCGCCCTTGCATCGGTGCTTCCGACGACCGCCCCTGCGGCGGAGGGAGGGCCTCGAGCAGTGCCTGCGCCGTTACTGACGCGAGCGCATCGTCACCAGGGTGGATCGGAGTAACAGGCTCAGCGAAGCGTCCGCCGGTCGCTCCGCAAGATAGGCATTTCCGGACGTAGCTGCGCCGTTCCTCGGCATCGTCGCGCATCGGGGCTTCGGCAAGGGAGAGCACGCCCTCCTCAGGGCCGTCGGCCAACTCGCCAGTGTCGGCGAAGAATTCGAAGGGAGGTTCCTCCTCGGGTTCCTCGTCCAGTTCGTCAGGGTCTATCTCTGTCGCGGCCTCTCCCGCCCTGATCAACCTTAAGACCCGGCGCCTCGCTCCGGGACTGATCTCGGGACGGTGGTGAAGCATTGTTCCATCGTCCCAGCCCTCGACGTAGGGCTCGCCGCAGTTGCGGCAGACGAGAAGGGGATAGGCCGGGGCACCGTCGATGTGCGTGCCATTGCGAGAAAGCCTGAAGTCCGCCCAATTCTCGACGTCGCCTGCAGAAAGCTTTAGCGCGACACCCTCCACGCCCGAGGCGGCGAGATGAAAGCGTGCCGGGAGAAGTGGAAACGCGCCTGGGACGGAAGGTCGAGCCAGAACGCCCAGTGAGATCAGAGCCGTAAGAGCTGTCCGCGCCGTCTCTCCAGACTCTGACGCAAAAACCCGCGCCGCGAGATCGGCGAATGGCAAAGCCCGCTCCTTGAGCGCACTGGCTACGTCGCGAACCTGTTTGATGCCGGCTAGCCGCGCTATAAGCGCTTCGCCGAACGGTTGCGTTGGTTCGAGGAGTAGCGCATCGAGGCCAGCTTCCCGCATCGCCTCGTTCCAGTCCTCGGTCAAATAGTCGACATTTTCTGCTGCGAGGCACCCTTGCTCTCGTAGCTCCGAGAGTATTCGCCCTGCTGTAACCCAATCGGCCGCGGAGAGTTCGAGTGGTTCCGCGCCGTCGATGAGGGCTGGATGCAGTCGTCGCTCGGCGGTGATGACCGCACCGTCTCCGCTGGGGAAGGGCTCCCCGAACAGGTCTTCTGCGAAGCGTGCGAGTTCTTCCCGCTTCGCTGGATCGAGGCTTGCGGATGTCCCAACACAACGGATCTGCCCTTGGGGTATGCCGAGCCGCGCCTTCAGCTTTCGCAGGAGGAAAGCGACTTCGATGGCCTGAGCCCCCGTATAGGTATGGACCTCGTCGAGGACGAGCCAACGGACGTCCGCCCCGGCAAGCAATGCCCGGTTTCGTGGCAAGAGCAGGATGTGCTCGAGCATGGCGTAGTTGGTGACGAGGATATGCGGCGGGGTCTGAAGCATCTCGCCCCTGGCAAGAAGCCAGTTTCGCGGAGCATGTCGAGCGTCGGGGAAGTCAGCCTGGAAAGTGGGCGTGGCGGTCAGCCGTCCTTCTTCGTCCGATCTCGTAGCATCAGAGCGCACCTGCCCGGTGAAGCGCCCGAGCGTGATACCGGGGTCGCCGAGATCCCGAAACAACAGTCGGGCGATACGGTGCATCTGGTCGTTTGCGAGGGCGTTCAGAGGATAGACCAGAATTGCGCGCACGCCTGGCTGCTCCAGTTCTCCCTGACGCAGGAGATCGTCGATCATTGGGAAGAGAAAAGACTCGGTCTTGCCCGAGCCGGTACCCGTGGCGACAAGGTAGTTTTCGTCGCGACCAATGGCTGCAGACTGGTGCAGGTGAAGCCGCCTATGCCAGAGGGATCGGCCCTCTTCGCTTTCGGAGAGTGCCGACCAAGCACCGTGCAGTGCCCTATTGCCCACCAGTTCTTCAATACTACCGCCCTTCTCGAAGTCTGGCAGACTCTCGACGAATGGGCCGCGCACCAATGCCGCGCGTGCGCATGCGTCGGCCACGGCGCGTGACAGACGGGGTGCTCGCGCTGATGACACTGCAGCGGCAGTTGTAATGTACCGCGCCAGCGTCGCACTGAGGCTGTCCTTGAAACGGATTGGGTCGAGTTCGGTCATGGACGTTCCTTGGCGATTTGCCAGAGCAATAGGTAGAAGGCGAAAAGCTCAGGCGCGAGGCGCAACATGAACGCAATGCTGGTGAGAGCTTGTGCTGGCGGCATGCCCGCCCGAGTGGAGACGGTATCAACATACTCTGTCACCTCATTGAGGCGGCTTGCCCGTGCAAAGCCAGAAAGCAACGCCGAGCACCATAGATCGACCTGAGCCGGCTCCTCAGACTCCTGACTGCGACGCGGAGCAGGTGGACGAAGTTTTTCGGGTGCTAGGGTCCAGGCTGCATGCATCAACCGTTGCAGGGATCCTTGGCGGCGGCTGTTCGGCCCTTCTTCGGCCGTGTCATCGAGGAATAGGCCGGCTGCGTCGAGCCGCTCGACCAGCCGGAGATGTGCAGCGCGCCAATGGTCGGGCCCGAGCAAAGGCGTACCACGCCAGAACCATCCTGCCGATGGGTCACCATCGACCAATGGCAGATTTCTGAAGCAGCGTGCTGGATCGAATCCCTCGAGTCTCGAGCCCTTGTCGCGCGCCGCCTGCAGGTTTCGGAAGGCCAGGTAGACTGTGGGATGGAGATGAGACAGCTCGCGTAGGCGCGCTGTATTGAGTGTGGCGAGCGCGGCCATCTCGGCGACCCCAGGATCAACGGACGCCGACAGAGCGGCAAAAGCCTGCGGCGCTGCAGCGTATAGATCCGGAGCGAATTGCAGAGGGTGGAGGATTGGCACCCAGCCGGGTGCCGCATTGTCGGGAGGCGGCAAGCAGGCCGCTCGCATAACGGCTCCATCGCCACCACGAAGTCCTCGCAGCCGACCGCCGAGTTCCCGCCAGCGGGGCACCAAAATTCGCTCTAGCGTTGGCCAGCACTCTGCTGCGTAGCAATCCGACAGCCAGCGGCTGAGAGCCTCGAAACGACGCTGAAGCTCTCCGTCTTGCACGAATCCGTCTGCCGCCGCGTTGGCAATGGCGACGGCGAAACTGTCGCCCCGCGAATTGCGCAGCGGTCGCCAACCATCGCGTCCTTCGGGTCGGATCAAGAGCCGGGCCAGACAGGGACCGTCGTCAAGCCAATCGGTATCGAGGGTCAGTTCGAGGCCGTGCGCGTCGTTGTCGTTTACCTCGGCATGGAACCAGTCTGGCCGACGCGTCGCCACCGGCCGATGCCGAAGGGCGGCTTCCGCGAAAACGACAGCGCCCGTTTCGTCCTCGACCTCGACAGCCACTGCATCGACCGGCTCTCCGAATTTCAGCTGCAGTCGGACCGCGCTGCGAGCGGGAAGGAGGTTGATTGCCTGCGGCGCCAGTGCCGCGACCAGTTCGAATAGCAGGACTTCCGATCCGTTTTCGCGCTGAAGCAACACACGTTCGTCGGAGGCGGGAGCTAGAAGGTCCCGAACAGCAAGACTGCGGGTCAGCCCCCCATAGAATGGCCGGTCTTCGCGTCTTCCACGAATGATCAGCTGTGCCTTCTGGTCAGGGCATCGGATGCTGATCGTATCGAAGCGGTCTTCTTCACCAACAGAGAGCCGCGTGCCAAGCGGGAGCGGGGCAACACCTCCCTCTGCACGGCGCCTTGATACGGTGACATCGGGCCAAGGCAGATCAAAGGGAACATGTACGCCTTCGATCTCGAATACGACCCGTGCAACGCTGTATCCACCGCCTGGGTCAAGGCATAGACGCCCCTGGTCGTCACGACCGAGGTGGAGGCATTCATCCTGGACGAGGTTGCGGACTTGGCGTTCGCTGTGGAACACGATGCCGTCCGAGCCGCCGAAGCCAGGCCATACCCATGCGGCAAGCGTGATCCCGGACCCATGAGAGGCGGTACCATCGGCGCTTGGCGCCATCAGTTCCATGCGGAGGCGCACCGGGTCTGCTGCCTCAGCCTCTGCGAAGCCAGCGAGCACCGCTTCCATCCCGACTTCACCAAAACCGTCATCTGAAATCGATACCTCGACGAGGCGTGACTGCACACCGAGTGTGACCCGTACCGCGCGTGTCTCGGAGCGTCCCAAGCCAGTTTCGATCCGAAGGCGTGCAGAACGCCCATGAAGTGCGCCCCGTGGACCACTTGCGATTTCGTCTCCTGCCAAGGAAAGGCGTCTTCTTGGACGGGCCTTGAGACCCGTTTGCAGGCCGTCGAGGTTGAGCACTACAGGGCGCGGCCCCAGTACTGCGAAACCGACAAAACTATCGGCTTCCGGTTCAAGAGCGGGTTCGCCTGCTATCGAGAATGGCGCCCGCGCCAGGAGAACGATGTCCGTTGAGTCCAGTTCAATATCGACCGAACCTCGTGGGATCTCGCGCAGATAGCTACCAGTGATCCTGTCGAACGCGGCACATCCCCCCTGAGTGAGGAGCTCGAGTTGCCCGGTCTGGCCAGAGATTTCCCAACGGAGCTCGCGGGGCCAGGGCTGAGGTAGTGTCCAGTCCTCACCACCGCGCAAACGGAGCGGTCGTTGCGCGCCATCGAGCCAGAGGCGAATTCGCCCCTCGCTTCGAGGCAGTCTCAACACAAGCCCACCAGATTGCCAATGGAGCCGCGGCCGCGGTGCCATTGCCTCGCTTCCTCCTCGGCTCGATGTTGGCCGCGTTTCTTTCAGCCTCTGGTCAAAGACTTCCTTGAAAGACCTCTCGAACTCGTTTGCAGGAACGAAGGCCTCTGGGTCTTGGCGTATCCGTGCAAACAGGGCGGCATGCCAAGCAGTCTCGTCCCAAAGAATCGCACGGCGAAGCACGTTGACCGCTGGAGGAAGAAAATACAGTGCATCATCTTCCCATCGGTTGAGCAGCACGGTAGTTTCCACAGGGGGCGGTCCAAAGGCTGCTTCCTGCCGCAGAAACGCGTCGATCAGGTGCGGAAGCTGCGCTTGGCTTACGCCGGCATGAAGAAGGTACACATCGACATCGCGGTCGAAACCTCGAGTTGGCAACCCGAACCGGTCGCAAACCGCACAGAATGAGCGGAACAACTCCTTGCGATGCGGCTGGTAATCCATCGGAACTTGGAGAACGTCGGCGATGTGTGGGTATACCGCATGGCCAGCATCTCCATATCCCTCGCTTAGAGAATGGGTGACAAGCCATGCCGCGAGGCTTGGAAAATCGCGGAACAACACTTTCAGCCTTTCGGGCCGACCGCCCAGGAACTGTCGTGTGCGCTGAATGGCTCGTTCGCGTGCGGTCTTTTCGAGCGGCATGAGCCCGATGAACGGAGGTGCCCCTGCTGCTTGGCGACGTCTGCTGAGCAAGAAATCCGCAGTTCTACAGCCCACAATAGACCTTTCTTTATGTCATGCCCGCGGACCCGCTTCACTGTTGATCCACTTGAAGAACAGGAGTAACAACTCGCAAATCCGCGAACAAGCGGATTGACGGGGAGAGAAAGCTATGAACCGGCCATGTCCGCCGACGGTGTGACCTTTGGACAGGCTATTTCGAAGGCCCGCAAAGGGCTCGGTCTCAGCCAGAAGGAGCTCGCAGCGCGCGTGATGAAGGAAGAGGGCGGCGGGTCAATTTCCCCGCAGTACCTCAACGATATCGAGCACGATCGACGCAGCCCCAGCTCGGGGCACCTCATCCGCCAGTTTTCCGGCATTCTGAATATCCCAGAGGACTACCTTTTCGCCCTCGCTGGCAGGCTGCCTGACGATATGCGGCTAGAAGCGGCCAACCCAGACAAAGTTGTTAAGGCATTCGCCAATTTCAGGAGAACTCTGCGGGAGTAATAGATTTTGAGGTTGTTATATGATCACGCATACTCCGCGATGATCGCGCGGGTGGTCTGAACAGCCGCCGCAAGTTGGGTCCTGTCTGCCTCCTTGAGCCCCAGTCCAGCCAGATCGAACGACAATTGACCGGACCCACCGCCACCCGCCGCAGCGCGTGCTGCTCGTCCGCGCGCCCGACCTGATGGCGCTGGCTGCGGATCCTGCGTCTCCGTTGCAGGTGGCTCAACGGGGATCAACGAGGGCGCAGTCCCAGACCCCTGCGCTCCCGCAGCAGCCCTAACCGCCTGCAGTTCCTGCTTCAGCTTCTCCACGGTCTCGCGTGTCTCGGACATCTGCCGATCCCGCCGCAGACCATCTTCATCTGGATAAGGGAAACTCCCCGCCTGACCTGCATGCAGCACCTTCAGCGCCGGGTCCTCAAAGTATTTGATCCGCCTTGCCCGGATCGGCATCTGCGCGTCGATCACGAGGATAACTTCGTCGAGGTCCATACGCCGGGCCTGATCTTCCGTCAGGAGCGGCGTATCCTCGGTCCGCTCGGAAACACTGCGCCCCTCGAACGGGTTGCGCCCGACCGCACGCGACCGGGTGACCACGCGCTTGGTGGTCTTGCCAACAGCCTGGCTCAGCTCCTCGATGGTCTTCTGCTCGGATGGGGTGAGGTAGAGTTTCACGCCCGCGCCACCCTGCAGCGACCTGCGGGTGTTTTCGCCGTAGATCTCGTCCAGCGCCGGGATGGTCTGGGTGACGATGGCGAGGTTGCCGCCAAAGGAGCGCAGCGTCTTGATGCTTTCGGCGACGATCGGCATCTGCCCGAGCCGATCGAACTCGTCGAGCATGATCATCACCGGCCAAGGCTCATCATCGCCCGGCTCCTGCGCCTGCAGCGAGGCGATCAGGTCCGAGAAGAACAGCCGGATCAGCGGGGCGAGGGGGCGGATCATCTCGGACTCGACCACGAGATAGATCGCGTGGGGGCGACGCCGGATGTCCCGGAAGGAGAAATCCGAGGTCGCGGTGGCCGCGTCGATCGCACGGTTGTCCCAGGTGTCGAGACCCGAAGTCATCAGGAGCGACAGGTAAGAGGTCAGGGTGTCGTTGTTGGTCGAGGCCATGCGCTCGAAGATCAGCTTGGCCGACTTGTTCTTCACCTCCTGTGCGCGCTTGAGGTATTCCTTTTGCTTGTCGCCGCCCGAGGCGGTGATCCGGTAGATCTCGCCGATGGTCGGAACGCCGCGCTCGAAGGCCAGAAGACCGGCCGCGACGAAGAGGTCGATGCCCCCGGCCAGGAGCCCACTCAGCTTTTCGTTGTCGGTCTGCAGGAAGAGTTTTGCGGTGAGCTTCAACTCCATCTGCTGCCGGTCGGGATTGGTCATGGCCGCGATGCGCGCCAGCGGATTGTAGCGATGCGTCGGCCGGTCCCAGTCTGTTGGCGCGAACCGAAACACCTTGTCGCCCATGCTGGCGCGGAAGCGCGAGGTCTCGCGGAAGTTCTCCCCCTTCACGTCGAGTACGACAGCCGAGCCTTTGTAGGTCAGAAGGTTCGGAATCACAAAGCCCACACCCTTGCCCCGACCCGTGGGAGCTACGATCAGCGCATGCGGGAAGGTTTTTGACACGAGGAAGGGACGCTTCGATTTCGGGCGGCCAAGCTTGCCCAACAGGAACCCACCGCCCGGTTTGGCAATAAAGCCGTTGCGCTTCATCTCTGCCTTGGTCTGCCAATGTGTCGTGCCGAACCGGGTCAGCGCCTCGCCCAGAAGCGTGACGCTGAGCAGCAGTGCTGCGACGCCAAAGCCGCCCAAGATCAGGTTCACCCAAAGGAAGTCCTTCGGGGCGGTGGTCCCAAGCGCGCGGTATTCCCGCGCGAGCAAAGTGATATCGATGCGGTCGGTCGACAGCCCATAGCGCAGGATCAAATAGCCCGTGGCCACGACATAGCCGATGGCGAGGCCGACCAGCGTCAGGCTGAGGATGCCGCCCGCGATCTTGCCCTTATCCATGGGTGATCCCTTTTTCGCCATGGGCCGCGGCGTGACGCGCGCGCTGCGCCTCGATCTGTTCCTCGGCCAAGGCATCCAGCACCCGCTCCATGGCGGGTCCGTGGGCAGTCACCTCACTGCTTTCCAGATAGGCCTTCGCAAGCTCCAGCTGCCGCAGCGGATGTTCGGTGAACTTGTCCAACACATCAGCATGGCCCGCGCGCAGGGCGGTGATCGCGTTTGGCGTGAGGTTTCTGTCAACTTGCTCGATCAGGCGCTGTCCATCCGTCTCCGTGAGCGGTTTCACGTCCTCGGCTTCGGCACGCTGCAGGAAGGTCATCACGTCAGGTGCCGTCTCAGCCATGAAGCGCCGCTCGGCATAGTTTTGCCGCGCCTGGTCCTCGATGTCGAAACTACGCTCACTGATATAGGCGCGGGACGCCCCCATGGCGCGCAAGCGGTTGATTTCCTGCTGCACTGCCGTCCCGAACTCTTCATCGGGCATTTCCGCGCGGTAGCGCGCGAGGGTGCGGTCATCTCCGGTGATCGGACCAAGATGTTGCGAAGGATCGCGCAGGGCCAGGTCCATGTCGCCCGCGTGGAGCCTGCGATCCTTCTCTTCGACGGCGTACTCCTGCGGCTTGCGGCTGTCGGTGATCTTGTCCCATGCCATCGAGGCAAGTTCAGCGTGATCGGGTGATCGCTGTGCATAGGCATTGAAGGCAGCACGGGCTTCTTCCACTTCGACAGCACCGGCCCTGCGCACGGAAGGGTCGTCTGAGAACGGGTAGGTGAAATCTGTCCGTCGGAACCGGGCGACCAGCTGCTGGAAGTCCTGCCGCTCGGACGGGGCGAAGGCGTCCAGTCCCGCGTGGTCGAGATCGCGGCCCAGTGGCGTCAGACGTTCAGCGAGCGAGACCTCGGCATCCTCCGCCTCATCGGCATCGTCGACCGCGCGCAAGATGCGCGCATCGGTCAGAGTATCGCCCAGGCGGACGTGAACGGCTTCCAGCCGGTCCAGCGCTTCCTCACGATCCTCGCCCTTCTCCAGATCGAGGTCGCCCGCCGTGGCGATGGCGCGCAGATCCTGTGCCAGCCACTGCCGCTCGAGGGCTGCATTGCCAGCCCCCTCGCGCATGCGGGCGGCGACGGCCTCAGGATCGATGCCCGTGCCCTGCAGCGCTTCCGTAAGCCGTGCCTTCACATCCCCGTCGTCGAGACGCACCAATTGGTCTTCGCGCATGTTCGCCCGCGCGTAGACCCCGTCCCGGGATGGCGCGTCGAGGAGCGCGGCCGAGCGGTCCCCGAGCGGATTGAGATGCGCGACGGAGGCCAGCACATCGGTGAGCTTGCGCTCGATCTCCGGCCGCTCGGATGCGGGTGCCCGATCGATCGCGGCTTCGATCTGACGGATGTTCTGAGAAAACTCGGTGATCAGCGTATCAAACGCCGTTTCGTCTTGGGACATATAGATGGCTCCGTCAGATTGGACCTGACCCCCACTGGCAAGGATGGTGCTGGCCCGCTCGAGCGCCTCGGCCACGTCATAGAAATTCGACCGGGACGCTTCGACCGCCAGACCACGATAGGTCAGCGCATTGCGCGCTACCGTCTGCAGGGCTGCGGACAGGTCGGCCCCAGTGCGCTGGCGCTCGACCGGCGGTCGGCCCTCGTCACGGGCCTTGTAGACCTCGTCGATCTCGGCGCGGTATGTCGTGACCCCCCGGTCAAGACGCCGTGTCGCTTCGAGCCGGATCCCGTGGACCTGCGCCGCGTCAACCATCGCCGCCCGAAAGGCGTCGTAGTTGAAGTGGTGATCCTTCCCGAGAAAGAACATTTCGCCATCCTTGCTGCGGCGGTTCAGAACGATATGCGCATGTGGATGCGCGCGATCTTGGTGTATTGCAGCAATATAGTCGAATTGCGACCCCTCACCTTGAAAGAACCGCTCACAGATGGATTCCGTGATCGCGCGGACCTCTTCGCCGCTGGTGCCGACGGGAAAAGCCATCAGGAGATGCGAGGTATGCCCGAGCTTCGGGCTGTGCCGCTCGCCCCATTGGTTCTCGAAGCGCCGCACGACCCGATCAATCTCGGCCTCTGTCAGGGTCTTCTTGCCGTCATGGGTGCCGCGGCTGTCGAGGATGTGGCTCGACTTGGTGGTAAGATACGTGAGCTGGGCCTTGAGTTGGGCGCCCGTGTGGCACCCGCCTTTCGAGATCGGCTTGAAGATGGCCGGCGAGTAGCCGCGCGCTGCTCGGACCATCTGCGCCTTCTTGGCCAGCCCCTGCCAGCTGCCGGAGACCCGGCTCCAGTCGCGATCGAAGAGGGCGGGCCCGACACCGTGGGCAAGGCGCTTACCCACGCCTTAGCCGATCCGGGATGAGCGGCGCCCATGCCTTTGTGACCTTGAGCGCCAGATCGGCACGGCGCTTCAAGAGAAGCGCCTGCAAGCGATCAGTCAGATCGAGGATCAGTCCTGCGAATTCGCGAATATGCCCGTGGCTTTCCGCAGTGTAGGACAAAGGCTGGCCCTTTAGCCTGGCTTCGTTCAGCCGCCGTGCCACCTGATTGATGTTGTTGCCGATACGGCTGATGTCGGCCGCCCGAGCAGAAAGGGCCTCAGTCAACGCGTGATCGGGTTCCAGGATTTCATCAGCAGCCAACACCAAATGGCGCAAGGCATCTGTGCGACTGGTGATGCCATGACGGGCAAGTGCGGCATCAAACGCGGCCAACTCACGTCGGCTGACCCGCAGACCAATAACGATCGGCCGGCTGCCATTCGCGTTTTGTCGGTCCAGAGCGTGGTTCACGGCATTGTAGATCGTCTTCAGGCTGACCCCATACCGCTGGGCCAGATCAGCAGCGGCGACGCCCTGCGCACGCTCTTTGGCGATGCTCAGACGGTCTGTTTCGGTCAGTCTTCGGCCGCGTGACATTTTGAAGTTAACGTTCCTATTTCTTGCCACCTTCGTACAAGCCCGCCTTCTCCCAGCACAAGCGGAGAAGGCATTAAGGGCTTGTACTCAATGTAGAAAATCGGCCCTCGGGGCCGATTTGACGTCCTTTGTCAAATGCAGCGCGCAACGCGCTCAATGTAACGCGTCCCGCGTTCCCTGCACCGTGCATCACGTCCTATGCACGGTGCCTTTTGCGCTCTGCTTCGCGTCTTCAGGCAAGTGGGACGTGTCGATTGCAGCCCGCATCACGCACCCCGCACAATGCACGGCGTCGCGTGCACCTCGCGTCGCGTTCCGCGCTTCACGTTCTTTGGTGGATGCCGAATACAGCACGTCTTCTGGCAACCGCATCGCGCAACCTGGATCGCGGCGTCTGTCCCCTGCGCCCCGCTGTCTGGTTACCGCAAAACGCGTAACGGCGAATGCATGCTGCCCACCGCATCGTGCATCCCGCCTTCCGCTTGACGCCGATGCACCAAGAGGTTAGCGACATTATTGCATCTTTGTAGCATTACACTATTTTTGCAGGAGGCTACGCCCCATGCCGAACGACAATCTCGTGGTGATCGCTGCGATGGCCCGGAAAGGGGGGAGTGGCAAAACCACGCTCTCGCGCGCCCTGATCAGCGCTGCCGTGGCTGCCGGGCGTCGGGTCCTGCTGATCGACACTGATAGCACCGGAGTGCTTGGCGCCTGGCACGAACGAGCTGAAGCGGCGGGTCTCGGGTCGCCTCTGCTGCGGTCAATCTCGGTCGAGAGTGTAGGGGCCGTCGATCGCAAGATCGAGCAGGTCTATGATGCGGACTCGGCGGATTTCGTCTTCATCGACACGGCAGGCGTCGGCGCGGAATGGTCGGACGGGATCGCGGTTCTCGCCGATCACATTGTAACGCCGGTCATGCTCTCGACCTCGGATCTTGATGTGGGTGCGCAGACCGCCGACTGGTTTGAAAGGTTGCGCGCGCGCGTCGATGACCCGGCGAGCTTGCCGCGCCACCATGTCGTTCTGAACATGGTTGACCCGAAAGCCACGCGCGCGGATGCCGGCTTGATCGAAGTGGCGATCGCCCGGTTTCCGGTGATCGAGACGGTGATGATGCGCCGCAACGTCTACAAGGAGATGGACGAGAAAGGCCTGCTCCACGCCATCGCGCTGCAAAAGCAGGCCGACCCAAACCCACTCATGCGCCCGCATGTCCGTCATGTCGTCGAGGCCCTTGAGGAGGCCACCGACATCCTCAACAACATCTTGGCCGCGTGAGGACAGGGCGTTGAGAAAGAAGATTCCAACCATCACCCGGCCCGACCCAGCCTATGCCGCGTCCCTTCGGCCGGAGGAGGAGAAAGACCCGGGAAGGGAAGAGGCGGATCGGGAAGAGACCGTCCTGATGCCGATGAGCGTGACGGCAGACGTGGCGGATGAAGATCAAGCGCCGGTGCCGAGCAGGCCTTCCGTGCCTTCGCCGCAACAAAGCCCAGAGACAACAGCAGAGATCATAACGGCGCCCACGGCGTCGCAGCCCAGGGTCCGACGCATTCCGGCCACCCGCAAGATCGATATCCGGGTGAACGCGCTGGAACGGCAGGAAGAAGCCCTCATCGACTGCGGCGTCGACCCCGCTCATGTCATCCGGGCCGCTCTGCGCCGTGCCGTGAAGACCTGGCAGCTCGGGTCAAAGTTCGTCCCACCATCCGAAGAGCAGAGAACGCGGATCACCGAATGGCGCGCGCGGACATCTCTGGCTGTCGATGCCAATGCGCTGACTTCCATCCTGCACGCCCATGACCCCCTCGATGTGCTCAGCAAGTGGGCCTTGATCCGCGGCCAGATCGAGCCACGCGTCTGGGCGGAGATCGACATACTTCTGGACGAGATTGCCGTTCGCGCTGCGGCGCAGAATACAGAAAATGATACGTCAACAACCTGACTATAAAGACAACTTGTCCTTTTGTCGGTGGGTTTTTGCCGAAGCTATCGCCCACACCTTGCAGTTGCAGAAACCTGTCGGCAACACCGCCGACAAGAAATTTTTGACCTCCCTTTAACCAGTTATGAGGTCCAGATAGTAGGAGCGCGTCATGACCCCAAAACCCCGCCTCACCGGCGAACCGATCATGCGCATCCTCTGCAAGAAGACCGACAATCTGGTGGGTTTCCTCTACCAATGGAACAATGGAGATCTGCAGCCCGCGTGGCTGGACGACGCTATGGCCGAGGTTCGCTACGAACCAATAAGCGACGCCGCCTGACCTCTGTCTGATCGGATACAGTACGGCTGATCCGGGCCGTTAGATGGAGATGTGTCCAACCTTTGGACCAGTTGGTGGTGCATAGAACCCACTTCCATAAACCATCTATTTGCCACATAGTGAGCTATAGAAAGGGATTCTATAACTCATGCGCTGGAACTGGACACAACCCGACTGGCCGAACTTCCGCTATGACCGCGCTGCGATCGAGCCACTCGAACGGCGCTTTCTGCTGTCCTCAGGCGAAATCCTTGGTGCGGTCCGCCATGTGACAGGCGAGGAGCGCGACCGGCTGCGCATCGAGCTTCTGAGTGAAGAGGCGATGCGGACGAGCGCCATCGAGGGCGAGGTCCTGGACCGGTCCAGTGTCCAGTCCTCGTTGCGGCGGCAGTTCGGACTGACCACGGAGGGCGCACCATCAAAACCCCGCGAGCAGGGCATCGCCGAAATGATGGTCGATGTATATTCGAACCACGCAGCCCCCCTGAGCCACGACACGCTCTCTCACTGGCACGGTATGCTCCTGTCCCATGACCGTGGCCTCGAGACGATCGGTGCCTACCGTCGGCATGACGACGCCATGCAGATCGTTTCCGGCCGCATTGACCGACCGACGGTGCATTTCGAAGCGCCTCCGTCGGCGCAAGTCCAAGGCGAAATGGACGTGTTCGTCGACTGGTTCAACCGCACGGCGCCAGAAGGCTCCGCGCCACTGCCCGCGCTGACGCGCGCGGCACTTGGGCATCTGTGGTTCGAGAGTATCCATCCGTTCGAGGACGGCAATGGCCGTCTCGGCCGCGCTCTGGCGGAAAAGTCCCTCGCCCAGAACATCGGCCAGCCGAGCCTGATCGCGCTGGCCTACACGATTGAACGCGACCGCAAGGGTTATTACGACCAGCTCGAAGCCCACCAGAAGACTCTGGATGTGACCGCGTGGCTTCTGTGGTTCGGCGAGACGGTGTTGAACGCCCAGCAGGTCACACTGACGCGGGTTGCCTTCTTCATCGCCAAGGCAAAGTTCTACGACCAGTTCCGCGATCGGCTGAACGACCGGCAGGCCAAGGTGATCGAGCGCATGTTCCGAGAGGGGCCCGAGGGCTTCAAGGGCGGGCTCAGCGCCGAGAATTACATCGCCATCACCGGCACATCGCGCGCGACTACAACCCGGGATCTGCAGGACTTGGTCGAGATGGGCGCGCTGAACCGGACCGGAGAGCGGCGGCATACGCGGTACTGGTTAAATATTTCGCATACATCAAAAAATGGCGCATAACGCTTTTTATGTAAATTGATATCACATCCGGAACGTCATGACCATCGAACCTCGGTCAAGAGATACTCCCTAATTATGCTGCGCACGACGATGCCATCGTTCTCAAAAACTGTAAAAACATAGACACCAGGTTGCACAATGATCCACCCGGCCGCCATGTCTTCTCCGGAGTAAAGCCGCTGAAGCAATCGACTGCCGACCTCCGGCCAGGCATTGCCATGATCGACGAGCAGAAATTCCGTGATCCATTTCTCAGGTGCCGTGATTAGCGGCTGAAGAAGAACGTGTTCAGGCTGACCGAAGCAAGGCTGTCCCAGTTCGTAGTGGGCGTGACCGCGAGCGTTTTTCACAACGACCTTTTCGATCCGTTCAAGTTCGGGACGCCAAATGAGCCGCTGGACCCCATCTTCATCCACGTAGGTTTCGGCGGAGCGACTGATCTCGGCCGCCAGTTTCGAATTTCCAAAAAGTGCGCGGCGAGCGCTCTCAAACATTTCAGGAACGGGTTCTACGCTTCCGGACATGGTGGCGCCGAGAAATGCCGCGAAGTATTCCTCGTTAGCTGAAAATCCATTGTTGCATTCCCCGCAAATCTCCACGACGTGCACATTGACCGGTAGCGGGCGATCCAAGAGCACTTTTGAGGGAACGTGATCACGCGTACTCGTCGTCTCGCTCAACGAGGCTCCGCAGTGCAAGCAGAATCCTCTGTACCGTGCGTCCGTAAAGTCCCTAATCGTCCTCATTCAGCTGTCCAATTTGCTCGTCTATCTCCTTTAGGCGCAGTCTAACTGACGCTCGGTCAGACATCGGACCACGCGATGCGCGGTGATCCGGAGCACCGGATAACAATGCGATTAGATCGTCGCGCTCGTCCTCCAAAGTGGCCAACTGTTCCACGCGATTTCGTTCAGATTCGCTCTTCGACAGACGTTCCTTGGCTTCACTGTCTTGCCTCAGACTTTGTTCCACCGCATCCAGATCTTTCTGAATCTCCGGATGATGTTCGGCGGCGATCCGTATGAAGTTCCCAAACTCGTAGATGTGAAAATCCTGATCGCTTTCGCGCTTAAATTCTTCTACGAGTTCGGGCCGCGGACCAAGCTTCTTGCCTTTATGGATCCACCACCAGTCTTCCTTGACGTCATCCGATATGAAAATGACTGGCCGTTTCTCTGTTTTCGCCTTCTCGATCATGTCCTTCCAGATGATCAGGTCGCCGTACTTGCGGTACTCGTCGCCATCCTTCTTGGCGTCGAGGTAACCGGGCGGCACCTTGGTCGCATATCGGGTTTCGCCCTCTTTTTTGATCTTCCCAAGTTCCGCTTCTGGCCACCGCTCACTGACACGATCCTCCAAGAGCTCAGTCAAGCGATTGACCACAGTCCCAATCTCCGCGTCAGGGTGCGCGTTTCGCGCGGATTCGATCCTATTTTTGAAGTCCGTCAGATGGACGTCGAGCGCTGAAACCTCGCGTTCGATGTCGATCGTGGGGTGGGCTCTCAACTGTCGCAGTTGTTCTCGGGCCTGTCGGATCGTCTTCTCATGATCCCGTACGATCTGATCGTATGCGTCTAAGCCCGAGCGCTCCACGTCGAGCCGGTTTCGATGGAACTCGAGTGCGACCTGATAAGGCACCCAGAGGGACGGTCGTAAGACGCCGAAGAGGCGAAGCAGCTCCTCACGCACTGCTTTCGGGTGTCGCACGCAGTGCAGTAGGATGTTCGCGTCCGGGACGAAGAGCGCGTTTTTCCAAATCTCGGCAAGCTCCCCGGCCGTCTTTGGATACCATCCCTCAAGCGCTTTTCGCATCCCTCACTCCCACCAAACAATCGGGTCGACACCTAGGCGAGCGGCGGCGTCCCGAACCAGCTCTCGCATATCGAGATCGAACGTTTTGCCATTCTCTATCACGACGACCGAGCAGGCTTTCGCACGGGACGACGCCCGTTGCCGTTCGAAAGCCGCCATCAGCAAATGTTTCCAATCCCGACTGTTCCCCCAGCAGACCACCCTTCCGTCGCTCAAGAGCAGCCCGTGGGGTTTGATGTATTTCTGGACGATCGTGTGTTCCGCTGGGATGTCGAGCGCACGAAGAACCTGATCGGCGCTCTCAAGCAGCCGTTCGCGCGCATAATCCTTGACCAGAGTATCTTTGATATAGACCCGCACCGCACGCGGGTCCATGAAATGCCCGAGCTTGCCACCGATCTCGGGCGCGCGTGTCCACTGTTCGTAAAAGTTCGAGTGGTCCGCGTCTGACATGGTGAGCCAGCTCAAATCGTCCAGCTTCGCCCATAGCGCCTCCTTGATGGAGCGCCTGATCTCCTCGGGGATGTTCATTGCACGGTGCCCCCGCCATGGGGCGCCGGGAAGTCAAAACGGGGCAGTTCAAGCATCGCGTCACCTTCTCGTGAGAAAAGATCGGCCTGGTCTTTCATCCATTCCAACATGAAGCTCCCGGCACTGGCGTCGCGGAACTCGACGACACCGGGCAATCGAAGCCGTTCGATGTCGCCCTTTGCGCCTCGCTCCAGCTCAATCACCTCTGCAATCCTGCGAATGTCACTCACGAAATCCAGGACCACCACCTTGTCTTTGGTTGGGCTCGTTCGCAGGCCTCGCCCCAACTGTTGCACGAAGATCCTGCGGCTATGGGTCACCCGCATGAAAGCGATGAGATCCACGTCCGGCACATCTACTCCCTCATTGAAGAGATCTCGGGTCGTGACAAGGTCAAGGGCGCCGCTCCTGAAACGGGCCATCACCTCGTCGCGATCCCGGCCCGACATCTCTCCGGTGATCGCCTCGCAACGTAAACCGAAGAGCCCGAGCATCGCCGCGAAGCTTTTCGCGTGCAGAACGGTGGAGCAAAAAACGATACCAGACCGGCGACTTTCGGCGTCGAAGACCTCTCTTATCCTGCGGGCCGCCTCCTCGTCGCGTGTCGGCAGCAGCAAACGCTTGTTCAACTGTGTAATCGAGTATGCGTTGCGGGATTGATCACGCACGAATTGCCAATCGATGTCGTCCGCGAACATGCGGTAGTCGGCCTCGCACAGAAAGCCGCGCCTCAGCCCTTCCGCGATTCCGACACGAATTACGGGTGGGCCCAAAAGTGTGTCGATGTCATAGCCATCCCCCCGCCAAGGGGTCGCGGTGACACCGCCAATCATTGAATCCACCATTCGATCAGTCACGTGGCGGAAGGTGTCGGAGCCGACATGATGCGCCTCGTCAATCAAGACAAGCCCGAAGTCCGGAAGCTCGTCGAGCCGCGCGACGGCACTCTGAACGGTCGCGAATGTTATCCCATCCCAGAATGCCGGCGCCTCGCCTCCGATCAGGCGATGGGTTGGAATTGTTTTTGGTAGTTGATCCCAGAACGCACGCTGCAGCTGGTCCACGAGCTCGCGTGTCCCCGCTAACACAAGGGCCCTGCCATCTGGGACACGCGCGTCCGCGAACAGACGCGCGGTCGCCTCCGACATCACCACGGTCTTCCCAAGACCGGTGGCGAGCACGACCTGCCCCCTACCCGTCTCCCGAAGCGCGCCCACGAAAAGTTCGACGGCGCTTTCCTGATAGTCCCTTAGATTTCTGCGCGCTGGCGGGAACGGCGGGCTCTTTTGGGCCATTGCGAGAAGCGTGGCCGGCTCAAGCACCCCGATCTTCAGCCCAAGCTTGCCCCAGCGTTCAATGGCGGCACGCGTCGCGGGGCCCGCCGGACGAGAGGTCGCGACATACATCCTTGAGGCGCGGTAGAAGCGCCCTGCCTCGGCGACCTCGTCGACCGCGGCCGCCGCAGCGAAACCATTTGTGGTGAACTTGCATTGGATGACCCAAAGCTCGCCGTTCTTCCGGCCCAAGACATCCGCGCCGCGATCTCCTGATCCACCTACAACCCGCACATCCTGGAAACCATTGCAGATCAGCAGTCGAGCGACGTCACGCTCGAAGGCTTGCCAAGGCCCTTTCAGTAACCGTCTGGCATCCAGAAAGGCGTCCGTCATTCCCAATCCACATCCGGCTTCATGAGACGGAGGGAGCAGGTCGCTCGAATGATCTCGTCGCGGTTCGCGGTCTCCAGGTCGCGAGAGGACTGGTTCGCTAACCAGAGCGTATCTCCCAGATAGGCCTCATAGCGGGCGGCTAGACGACGCCGAGCCTCCTCATCGATATGGTCGGCGCCAAAACTAAGGGTCTCATAGGGGTCCGACCAATACTTGCCATCGAAGAACAGTTCTGGATGCCGAGTGAAGGTCGCGACGACAGCCTGAGGATCCATGTACTCCCAGAAACGGCCTTCGGAAATCACCTTGGGCACATCCAGGACCCCGCGCGCGGCCATTCTTCGCGCGACATGCTCCCGATCGGGCTTCGAGAGCTCGGCGTAGTATGTTTGACCTTGACCCTCCGGGATCAGATGCGCCACCGCCTTCGCGAATTCCTCCAGGCCCGTGTTCGCCATCGAAATGACTTCGGACGGCTCAAGTCGTGTCGCGCTGGCATAACTCGAGCGGTAGTCGGCGAGAATATTCGCCAGCGTCACGTCATGCACCTGGCCTTTCAGGAAATCCAGGGTCTGTACCGAAAGTTCGGTCAGTAGCGCGTCCATGGCGGTCATCGTCGTCGACCGAAACACGTCATGGGTCGGGTTGATCACGAATGCGTAGGTTCGGGTCGCGACGTCATCGAGTTCAAACGACCAGGGGAGACTGCCCGTGAGCGCCTTGTCCGTTGGATCCGAGGCGAAGGCTTCCACTTGGAACTCGACTCGATAAGTGGGGTGCACGTATTTGCGCGATAGCTCATGAATCTGATTGCGCTCCGCCGTCTTCTCGGCGGGTTCCGGCACTGGCGCGGCACTCGAGCCATCGGTATCACTCCGCGAGCCGCCGTCGCCCGACGACCCGCCCTCGCCATCGTCAAGGAAGCCATCTGGAAGGTCAGTGTCGCCACCCTCCCCCAGAATTTCTTTGTCCTGCTCCTCTACCAGTTTCCACCACCGCTCGTCGTCAAGATAGTCGGCGTCGTTCTCATAGAACGACTGGGCCATCTGCTCGGACCGATCATTGTCCTTGACCACGAGCACCCTTGACCACAGGCCGTTCTTGCCTTGCGGGCTGGAGCGCCGGAACGCCTGGAACAACTTGTAGAGAGGGCTCGTGTTGCCGTCGAAGCCACTTTGCTTCGCCGCTTGCGGTCGTAGTGGGCCCTCTCCCCGGACGACGCGGACCATCTCCTCCCAAGACGGATCGTCCCGCTCGAAACGATCCTTGGTGTAGCTTACGCGGCAATGGTCGAGATGAACCTCCCCCACGAAACGACCGCGGCTTCGCGGATCGTCAATCGGATACTCTATCTCCGCATTGTCCCCGTTGTTCCAAGTGAAGAGGTCTTTCGAGCCGATCTCGATCTTGCGGCCGTTCCGGATGAAGTCGATACCGAAGTCAGATTTATGCAAATAGCGTTGGAGGCCAACCCATCCTTTCACCCGGCGTTCCGTCGTGACGATCTCGCAATTCGGGCCGCCGTTCGGGCATTGCTCCTCATCGCCGTTCAACGCCCGCATGCAATGCGTGCAATAGCGTCGGGCCGCGAGCGCAACGTCGAAGCGCTCGACGGCATGGACAACCGTCCCGTCGCTCAGCTCCACCGATCGCTCGGGATCCCAATGACAATGGCGTCTGGGATCCACCTTCGTTCCATTGACTTTAAGCCTAACCCGGCCAGCGTCAGACTCGCGCAAGATCGCGGAATAGGCTCGAGCAAGGTTTTTGCGGATCGTCCCAAGATTTGCCGACCTCGCGAGATAGGCGCGCTGGTCGGGCTTCAGCTTTGTGATGATGATTTCGGTCCCATGCTGCGCGTGGTCCGGCTTCACCCTTGTTTGCCGAGGTGTCTTGTAACTCTGGCTCGCTCGAAGGCCTTCGAGGTCGATACGCACACCAACCCACTCTGGCTCGCCAGCGCGGGTGGTCCAGACTTCTGTTACCGTGCCGAGCCGAGCGGTGGCAATGTTGAAACCCATGCCGAACAGCCCGAGGTTAGTCAGAGGATTGTTGCCCGACCACCCAGCTCGAACCGCGCGTTCCAATACATCGATCGCCATCCCGGGGCCGTTGTCTCGGATGGAGAGACGTGCGTCGCTCTTGTTCGAGGTGGGGATCGTGATCGTGATTTCAGGATGTTCTATCACCGCGCCAGATCGAGCCGCCCCTACGAAACCATCAATGCTGTTGTCAATCAGTTCGGCGATGCAACGCCACTGGTGAAGATTGATCTCACCGAGCATCTGCAAGACGCGGGCATCGGGAGTAAGGTCAAATTCTTGAGTCATGTTTTCCACCGATCAGGCACCACTCACTACGAATTACTGGAGTTTCGTGTGTTAAGAAAGCTTTTGCCTGAGGAATCTGGAGTTTAGGTGTTTGATCCCACGGTTTGTTGGTGCGATCCTTTCGAAGGAATGGAAGGAAGCACTATGGGACAAGTTCGTCACGGGAGCGCCACGACGACGCACGCCGTCAGAGCTGCAATACAGCGATCGCAGGCTTCACTCGCGCAGTTGAGCCGGGAGCTCGGCATCAACCCGCAGACGGTGGCGAAGTGGCGGAAGCGGGCGACGGTCGAGTACATGAAGACCGGCCCGACAGAACCGCGGTCCACGGTACTGACCGAGGCCGAAGAGGCGACGGTTGTCGCCTTCCGGCGCCATAACCGGCGCGTCGCACGCGACCAAAACCCGAGACCTGCAAGATCTCCTGGGGCAGGTCACAAACTATAGAACCAAGGGGCTACAGCATACGCGATATTGGTTAAATCTACTCAGCTAATCGTAAAATCACTCTATCAACCACATACTTACATTACAGCATGACCGATAATAATGGGTCAAAGCAGCATCTAGTCGGTGTCGTTGGGCCGCTCTTCCATTTCTGTCTCCCTTTCCGGATCGAAACGATCAGCTTGGCGAATTCCTTCAGCGAACGCGTTAAAAATGGCCTCCGTCGTCCTGAAAATAGGTTTGGTCCGAAAATGCTCGGACACCTCCAACCGAATACTCTCAGTAGATTTGGCCTCGGGGTTGCCTTCCGCCCAAGTCCGACCCGGATGTATTGTGTCCCATGGCGATTTGTTGTTTGCACGAGTGGTCGCTGCGTCACCATGCTTGCCGATCCCGAAAAGTATCTTGGTCTCATTGTTCCATATCGGCCAGAACAGACGGATGAGATGGTTTTCGGCAGCGGCTTGGTAACCGCTCTGCACGGCCAAGGCTCGGCATTCGAAGTCCTTGAGATCGATGCCCGCCACTTTCTCTATGTTTTTACGATGCTCATTCAATCTACCAAAGAGCTTTGTCTCCTGCTCTATGACGGTTTTGGCACCGGTCGGAGGATCAGCCTTCCCAACATAGATCGGGGTTTCGGTGCCTGAGATCGGCGTGTAAATATCTGCAGGCCCATTATAGTATATCGCATACACGCCTGAACCGTAGAACGGCGTGATTGCTCCAAGCGGCAATCGTTCTTGTGATAGCAGGGCCAAGGCCACAAAATGCCCAATCAAACGCGGTTCCGAGGGATCGAAAAACGCATCCGGCAATCTTATCGGATCAATGTTCCGCTCCAGCTTGCGTAGCGCGTCCTTCATATCGGCGATGGCCGCCAGAACGCGCTTACGCGAAGGTGGAGTCAGCTCCGCTACCCGAACCATTTCTGCGAACTGCTCCAAGGCGGCAGCTGTCTCATCCGCTTTTTTGAGCTCGGGTCGGCGTGCCATCGCTAAGCGACCTCGGACTCGTTCAGCCTCGCGGCAACGCTCTCGCCGACAACTCGCGCAAGCTCCGCTGGAACGGCGTTCCCCAGTTGTCGCATGCATTCGGTCCATGCGCCGTGAAATTTATACCCATCTGGAAACGTTTGGATTCTAGCACCTTCGCGGACCGTGAAGTATCGAACCGAGCCATCGGCCCTGCGCAGCATGTTCTCTCCGCCGGGCACGCCGTGAACTCCCGCCTTAAGAGTTTTTGCTGGCTCGTCAAGATAGCTCCCGGTATGGCCTGGATAGGCCTTCGCGTTTGGCTGAAAACGATGATCCGAGACCATTTGCGAAGTTTTGGCTCTCTCCGGGTCCGGCAGATCTCCGATCGCGTCCCGCGTCGTGCGCCACGGCAGACTTTCCGGTTTTTCTTCGACAGATAGGCGCTTCGACAACTGCAGTGCCCGCCCTTCGAGAACCCGGTCTTTCTTGGCAACGCTGTGACGCTCCCAGTAGCCACCGAACATCTGATCCCAAACGAGCGCGTCCTGCGTGAAGTCGCCCGGCCCAAATGACCACCGCGCGTCCACATCGTCACGGAACCCAACAAACAGTACGCGCTCACGTTTTTGCGGCACACCGTAGTTTGCCGAGTTGAGTAGCTTTGTAACCACCTGATAATGGAGTCCCGGACGTCTCGTCGAGGTATGGTGTTGCTCAAGGCGGCAAAGGTGCTCCTGCCACTCCTCATCAGGTCGAGCTACAAGTTCAGGGTGCTCCATCTGGAGTTTCACATATTCAAAATAGCTAAGGAACGATGCCCGGGTTAGTCCTTTCACGTTTTCGAAGACGAACGCACGAGGGCGAGCTTCCCGAAGCGCGCGCACAGCCTGCGGAAACATGTCCCGAGCATCATCGTATGCACGATGTCGGCCTCCCAAGCTGAACGGCTGACAGGGTGGACCGCCTGAGATTAGATCGAGCTTTCCCGCAAACTGCATAAAATCGACCTTGCGGACGTCGCCCTCGACGACGCGCCATGGACGCTCTCCCTTTGGCCGACCATCATCACCAAGAATTCGGTGGTTGTCGCGAAGGGTATCGCAGCACCATTTGTTGTACTCGACAACCATTTGCGGAACGAAACCCGCCTGCGCGAGTCCTATCCCAAGTCCGCCTGCACCCGCGAAGAGCTCCACCGATTTTCGGAACAAGGGCTTGGCAGGCTGTTTGCTCGACATGATGCTCCTCCTGCAGGGCTTTTCATCGACTTAGAACAAAATCACCGTCAAGTATCAAGAACAGATTGACAACATCTGGTTAAAGTTCTAGCCACGAGCCCCACAAATTGACCGAACCAAACAGCAGGTTGGCCTTGCCTCAAGGGGGGGGGTGAATTGCAGCGTTCTGCCCTGATAAGTAGTGAATAGTTCGCCGGTCTTTCGGCATAGAGCTTGACGTCAAACCAAACCTGCCTCGAATTCATGTATAACGATAAAGGAAAATAGGGGGCTCACGCCCCCTTCTCGAACTTCATGACCGGGATGCCGAGCTTCTTGGCTTTGTCGGCGAGGTTCTCCTGGATGCCGGTGCCCGGGAAGACGAGGACGCCCACGGGCAGCACGTCGAGCATGGCGTCGTTGCGCTTGAAGGGGGCGGCCTTGGCGTGCTTGGTCCAGTCGGGCTTGAAGGCCACCTGCGTCACGCCCCGGGCCTCGGCCCATTTGGCGGCGATGAGTTCTGCGCCCTTCGGGCTTCCACCATGCAGAAGGACCATGTCGGGATACTTGGTCCGGACCTGATCGAGCTTGCCCCAGATCAGGCGGTGATCGTTGAAGTCGGTTCCACCGGTGAGGGCGACTTTGGGGCCTGCGGGGAGCATCACCTCGGTTTCCGCGCGGCGCTTGGCGGCCAGGAAATCGCGGCTGTCGATGAGCGCCGCGGTCATGTGCTGGCGGTTCACCATCGAGCCCGTGCGGGGGCGCCAGGTGGAGCCCGTGTGATGGACAAACTCGGTCGCGGCGTGATCGCGCATCATGTCCATGCAGTTGCGCCGTTCGACGAGGGTCAGGCCTTCGGCCGTCAGGCGCTCGAGTTCGGTGGATTTCACCTCCGAGCCGTCCTGCTCGCGCTGAAGGCGGCGCTGCACCTGCTCGTTCTCGTCGAGCGACCGCTCGATCCTCGCCGTGGCGCGGTGAAAGAGGTTGACCTGGCCCCAGAGCACCTCTTCGAGGTCGGGTTCCATGCGGGTGTCTTCCAGGGTCGCGACGAGGGCGTCGAAGATGTCGGCGACGGCGACCGCAAGGCGCTGGCCATCGGGCATCGGGCGCGGATCGGGCTCGTCGAAGGGGCGGTATCCGTAGAGCTGCAGCTCGTCGAGCGCATGGGCGGTCTGGGATGCGGTGTGGGCGGGTTCATACGCGTCGTCGTGGGTGTGGATCGTCATCGGTTTCTTGCCTCCGGGCCTGTCTGGTCCGCGCGTCATCCCGCGCGGCCTTCATGGGCTGCGAAAGCCGTCACGGGGGCCGCCCCTTCACCCCCTTTCGGGGCCGGAACGCATGTGGAGGAGGACGGGGGGCGGCTGATTTGTCTCGCGATGCAAAGCGGGGGCTCGTCCCCCGCGGCGGAAATCAGTCGCCCCCCGTCCTTGAAGGGGCGTCCCCTTTGACGGCCGCCTGCCCATCGCTTGAAGGCCGCTCGGGTGTCGGGTGGATGAGATTTACCCGGGAAGAGGCAAGAAACAGATGACGATCCACACCCGCGACAGGACTGCAGGACCCCCCCCGACCGCCCCCTGCGCGATGCTGCTCAGCCTGACAGGCGCTGCCGATCCTCAAGCCCGATCTGCCCTGCCAGATGCTGGCGCAGCGCCTCTTTGCCGGTTGCCCGGAGATCATCGTTGAAATCCCCGAGTTGTGGCTCGAGCACAAGGCACCCAATCCCGACCTCTGTGGCTCTGGCGCTCAACCTCTCCGCCGCTTGGCTCCCGGCTTGATCGCGGTCGATGGCGATGTAGAGGCGCTGCAACCCCTCCGGCAACAGAACGGCTCCGAGATGACCCGATGAGAGCGCCGCCCAGACGGGAAGGCCAGGGGCCGCCTCGAACAGCGACAGCATGGTCTCGATGCCCTCGCCGACCACGAGGATGTCCTCATGCGGGGTCAGCTTGACGGCATTGCCCAGGAGGTGACCCATGGCCCGGCGCTGTGTCTCAACTGCTGCCTTTCCCTCTCCGTCAGGTGCTAACCAGGTGCGATGCACACCCTGCAAGGCCCCTGCCCCATCGGTGACAGCCGCGATCAGCGCTGGTCTGGGGACGCTCTTGGTCTGGCCCTCGTCCCGATGCCAGCATTTTGGATGGAAGCGCATGGCGCTGCTCGCGCCGCCTTGGGTGATGCCCCGGGAGCGGAGGTAGGTGTCGGCAAGCGTGCCTGCTACTGGCATAGAGGCTGCGAAGAGCCGCGCCGCCGCCGCCGGCGTGCCACCGGGGGCCTTGGCTTTTCTCGGCACTGGCGCATCCGGGAGAACCGGTTGCGGACGGCCAAGATGCGCGCGGGCCTCAGCCAGAAGATCAGGAAAGCGTGAGATCCCTGTCCTCTCGCGGATGATGTCCAGAAGATCGCCATGCTCGCCCGTGGCGCCATCGGTGAACTTTCCAGCCGCGCCCGGCCCGGATGCCGGACCCGCCAGCCGCACGAAGAGCGACCGGCCGGGATTGTTCTGCAAGTCGCCTACGATCCAGTAGGATCCCTCCCGCCGTCCGGCAGGAAGGAGGCGCGACACACGCTCTCTGCGTTCTCCGCCAGAGCGCGGATCACATCTTCAGTCTCGGAATACATAGCTCAACACCCTCCACGAGCATGTAGTCCTGTCACAGAACAACGTGCAAGCAGACGATCAAGCACTGCGATGCCGCTGGAGTCTGCCGGGCAGAAGAGCCGCAGCTTCCAGGCGATGATCTCCGAGAAGAACCCATCGGCCTTCAGCCGGTCCTTGGCGGCACCCAAAAAGCCCGACAGCTCGATCCGGTTGACGCCCATGAGCCGGGACCGGTGCAGCTCCATCCCTTCGGCCAAGCGCACGACCGTCTTGCCCTCCAGAACAAGGGCATGGACCTGCGCCGCCGTAAGCTTCGGCGCATCGGCAGCAAGTGTGGTCGCGACCCACGACGGCGAAACGCGGCGACCGATGATGCGCTGACCGTCATCGGTCTGCAGGCGGTAGACACGGGTTTCGTCCTGGGGGAGCTGCTTCCAGATCGGCAGCAAGAGGCCCGCCACGATATGCAGGGTGGTTTCCGAGAACTCCGGCACTTCAGCCAGTTCTGCCGTCCAGGCTTCAGTGAAGGCCGCGCGGTCGGCTTCGAGCCAATGGGTGTCGTCCATGATCTTGGCCGGAACCGTGCTGGCCTCGGTCGGCCGGATCAGCCGCAGGCGGGGTTCGATGGTGCCATCGTCCATCATTAGACTGGTCGCGGGCACCTGCACGGCAGCCCGGCCCGAGCGGCTGTTGACCAGCAGGCATGCCTTCGGGTCTTCGAGCCAGTCGAGCGCATCCGCCAGTGACAGCGGTGTATTGCGCTGCTTTTGCGCGATGGTCAGCAGCTGGGTTTCCGCGCCGGAGCCGGGATGGGTGTAGATCACTCGTGCGTCCGTCACCTGAAAGCTCTCGGCGCGCAGCGTCTCGAGCCCGAGGTCGTAGACCCCGGCGGCGATGGCGTCCTCGATGCGCTGGTCGAGGAGTTCCTCGAAGGCCGAGAACAGGACCGCCTGCATGTCGATCGTCAGCGCCAGCAGGCGATTGAGGAAGGTTGTGATCGGCGGCAGATCATCCTTCAGCCCACTGTCATCGGTCAGGCTGAGGCCGGTCGCATCCTCAAACGCCCCGAGCGAGCAGCCCGCAACATCACCGCGATAGAGGCGGCGGTAAAGCTGGCGCAGAGCGTCGCGGGCATAGGGAGACTCCAGATTGTCCTCGGGCCGGAACAGCCCCTGCCCGCCGGTTTGACGCTGGCCGCGCGTGATCGCCCCGAGCGTGTCGAGGCGACGCGCGATGGTGCTGAGGAAGCGTTTCTCTGCTTTCACATCGGTAGCAACGGGCCGGAACAGCGGTGGTTGCGCCTGGTTGGTGCGGTTGGTGCGGCCCAGTCCCTGAATGGCCGCATCGGCCTTCCAGCCGGGTTCCAGAAGGTAGTGGACCCGCAGGCGCTGGTTCTTCGCCCCGAGATCGGCGTGATAGCTGCGCCCCGTGCCGCCGGCATCCGAGAAGATCAGGATGCGCTTCTGGTTATCCATGAAGGCGGCGGTTTCCGCGAGATTGGCAGACCCCGCCCGGCTTTCGACGACAAGGCGCGCGGCAGCACCCTCGCCCTTCCTCACAATGCGGCGCGAACGGCCCGTGACCTCGGCCACCAGATCGGTGCCGAAGCGCTGGACGATCTGGTCCAGCGCGCCGGGCACCGGCGGCAGCGAGGCCAGATGCTCGATCAGCGCGTCGCGCCTGCGCGCAGCTTCGCGACATTCCACCGGCTGGCCGTCGCGCGTGACGGGCCGCGAGGAGAGATTACCTTCGCTATCGGTGAACGGCTCATAGAGCTGCACCGGGAAGGAATGGGCGAGGTAGTCCAGGCAAGCCTCTCTTGGCGTGATATCCACCCGCACATCGTTCCACTCGTCCGTGGGGATCTCCGACAGGCGGCGCTCCATCAGCGCCTCACCTGTCGAGACGATCTGGATGACAGCCGCATGGCCTGCGGTGAGATCAGCGTCGATGGCGGCGATCAGGGTGGGGGTTTTCATCGAAGTCAGCAGATGGCCGAAGAACCGTTGCTTGGCGGACTCGAAAGCCGAGCGGGCGGCGGACTTGGCCTGGCGGTTCAGCGTGCCACTGTCGCCCGTGATGTTGGCGGCCTCCATGGCCGCCGCAAGGTTGTTGTGGATGATGGCGAAGGCCCCGGCATATGCATCGTAGATGCCACGCTGCTCCGGCGTCAGCGCGTGAACCAGCATCTCGTACTCGACACCCTTATAGGAGAGCGACCGCGCGGTGTAGAGGCCAAGGGATCGCAGGTCGCGTGCGAGGACCTCCATCGCCGCCACGCCACCGGCCTCGATTGCCTCAACGAACTCCGACCGGGTAGCAAATGGAAAGTCTTCCCCGCCCCAGAGGCCGAGGCGCTGCGCATAGGCGAGGTTATGGACCGAGGTCGCCCCCGTAGCCGAGACATAGACCACGCGGGCGTTGGGCAGTTTGTGCTGCAGGCGCAGACCCGCCCTGCCCTGCTGCGAGGCCATGGTATCGCCCCGCTCGCCTTTGCCCCCGGCAGCATTCGCCATGGCATGGCTTTCGTCGAAGAGGATCACCCCGTCGAAATCCGCCCCGAGCCAGTCAACGATCTGGTCGACGCGGGATTTCTTGGAACCCCGTTCTTCCGAGCGCAGCGTCGCATAGGTGGTGAAGAGAATGCCCTCGGGAAGCGGAATGTCGCGGCCTTGGGCAAAGCGCGAGAGCGGCGTGACCAGCAGGCGCTCCTGCCCGAGCGCGGACCAGTCGCGCTGCGCATCCTCGAGAAGCTTGTCGCTCTTCGAAATCCAAAGCGCCTTGCGGCGACCTTGGTACCAGTTGTCGAGCAGGATCCCGGCCGACTGGCGGCCCTTGCCCGCCCCGGTTCCATCGCCAAGGAAGAAGCCGCGACGGAAGCGGACGGCGTCCGGAGCATCGTCAGGCGCGGCGGAGACCATGTCGCCGGGCTCATCGACAGTCCAAGACCCCGCGAGATACGCGCCATGCGCCTCGCCCGCGTAGATTACGGTCTCAAGCTGCGCGTCGGACAGAAGGCCATCGCGCAGGATGGAGGCTGGAAGCTTGGGCCGGTAGCTGGGTTTCGGAGGAGCGACCGAAGCCATGGCCGCAGATTGCACAAGCTTGGTCGGGTGCGGTTCCGCTCCGGGGATGTCGATCGCCTGCAGACGGAAGGTCTCATAAATAGCATCCGACAGGCGCGCGCTGGCCCCGTCCTCGGTTGCGTCGCGCAGGGTATAAGCGAGGTCTGCGGCCTCGATCTGCACCGCGGTGTTGGTGGGGGCTGTTACAGGCGTGGCGCGCGACGAGCTGATGACTGAGCGCGTGGTGCGGGCAGGATTTCCCGGGAAGGGGGAAGTGGGGCCCTGCCCGGCTGGTGCGACCTGCGCCAGTTCGAGGCGCGGGGGGACATGGGTAGTGATCAGCGACAGCAGGCTGGCGACATCAGGCGATATCGGGCGCGCCAGATCGGCTGTGATGCCGCCCGCCTCGCCACCGCGGCATTTGTCGAAGACCGAAATCCGCGTCTCGAAGCTGGTGCCATGTTTGGCAAACGCGGCACCGGACACCGCACCCGTAAAGACCAGATGCGCGGTCTCGGTCAGGCGAGCGAAGGTCTCGGCCCAGGCCGGGGCATCCGGCGCGAAACTGGCACCGGTGATGGCGACCAGCCGTCCGCCGGGGACCAGGCGCGCGAGCGCAGAGCGCAGATGCCGGGCCGTCGCCTCGGTCGTCCGACCATCGACATGGGCTACCGCCGAAAACGGCGGGTTCATCAGGATGACGCTGGGGCGCAGGCCCGCGTCCAGATGATCGTCGATCTGCGCGGCGTCGAAACTGGTGACGGGACGCCCGGGGAAAAGGTGACGCAGAAGGTCGGCGCGGGTCTCGGCGAGTTCGTTCAGTGCGAGGCTGCCGCCCGCGATTTCCGCGAGGACCGCCAGAAGGCCCGTCCCAGCCGATGGCTCCAGCACCAGATCGCGCGCGGTGATCTGTGCTGCAGCCATTGCGGCCAGCCCCATAGGCAGCGGCGTCGAGAACTGCTGGAACCGCTCCATCTCCTCGGACCGCCGCGTATGGGTCGGCAAAAGGCCGGACACCTTGGCAAGGATCGGCAGCAGCGCTGCGGGTGAGCCCGCCCGCGCCAACAGCGCGCGGCCGAATTTCCGCAGGAACAGGACCAGCGCTGCCTCGCCTGCTTCATAGGCCAGCTTCCAGTCCCAGGCGCCGGTCGCGTCAGAGCCGCCAAAGGCGCGCTCCATCTCAAGGCGCAGGCGCAGCGCGTCGATCTGGAAACCTTGCGCCAGATCAGTCTGCAGCGCGTTGGCCACGCTCAAGATCGCAGCGGCCGTATCGAGGGACGGGATGGGGACAACAGGCGCAAGGGCGCGCTCGGTCGCAAAATGGGCGAGATGGGTCATCGGGAAACTCCGGAATGAGGGATAGGATCAGGCCCGGACGCCCTCTTTCGGGCACCCTCAGGCCTGACCTTCCCCGGCCCTCCTCTTCCTCTCAAACCCCATGATTTCCGCAGGTGGCTTGCTTTTGTTCCTATTATGTTCTATTTTAAGAACCACGCTAAGAAGGGAGATCCCCGATGGAAAGCACCACTTACGCCCTGCCCGCGACGCCCAAGCAGATCGCCTATGCGCGTGCGCTGGCCCTGCGCAACCAGACGCTTTTGCCGTGGGAGGTTCAGCAAGACCTGCGCGCGCTCAGCGCATGGATCGACGCGCAAGCCAAACTGAAGCCGGGCACGCAAGACAGCCGCCCGACATCAAAGCAGGTCGCCTTTGCCGAGCGTCTCGCCCGCATCAAACGCCGCGCCGTGCCGGATGAATGCTTCCGTGACAAGGGGCTGATGTCGAAGTGGATCGACGGGAACAGGTGAGCACGGCACCGGCTGCCTCCGGCCTTCCGGAGCTTCAGCCATACCGTGGCTTGGCAAACCGAGCGTAGTTGCCAACCTATAGGTTGGCAGATTAGCCCTTCGGGACATCAGCCTCGGTCAAGCTCCTGTCCGAAGGACCAAGGTCTGGTCGCGGCGGCACACCGAGAGTTACACCGCTGAGAACTTCGGCAACCACTGCAAGTCGTTGCCGTCTTTCGACCCAGCGTCTTCAGATCTCCCTTCACGTGGGGCTAGTCCATCAATTCTTTGGAAATGGTAATATTGGAGCGTCCCTAACGCTGGAAAAGCAACCTCATCGAAGAAAACTATAGTGGTCTCTTGGGGCAGAGACGTCGCCTTCCTCAGCGAGTCTATAGGAAGCCCAGAAGACCGGCGGACTCAGTCCAAAGCCTCAAAGAACAACTGATGGTCACACGGCTTCAAGTGCGTGACGTCCAGCCTGTTGCCGTTTGCCGGTTTCATGTCTTCGGACCTCCAAGGGCGCTTGCGCTGTAACTCGTCAGCCGACAGCCGTAACCGAGTAGTGCGGTGTCCCATTCCAAACAAGATCCCAGGATGCGCCCGGCCGGACGTTCTGGATCGCGTGCGGCTCGAAGCAGACGAGGCAATTCCCACCCGGCCCAGGTGCCCGGACCGAGGGATAGATCAGGCCACGCGATCCAGCCCGGCGCAGATGCTGGGCGAGGCTTTGGCCCTCAGGATATCCGACAGCCGGATCGGGATGCAGCGCCGGATGGCCCGGTTCATCGGTCAGATCATCGAAAATCCCGATGAAATCCGCCAGCAGTTCCACATAGCGGGCGCTGTCATGATAGCTGCCCACAAAGCCGAGTTCGCGCGTGCGGTGCCACGCCACTTCGCTGACAGAAGCCATCACGTCCCATGCGCAGTACCAGGCGCCGCGCTCTTCGGTGTTGAAGCGGTTTCCGCCGGCGCGGGTGTAGGTAAAGGCGGCGTTGACGTGACTGTCGCCATAGAGGCGCAGATCACGGCTGCGCCGCTGCCAGGCCAGCTCGCGCGGGTCCAGATGCGGGTTGCGGCCACGTTCCGCCAGAAGACGGCCGCTGGTCAGGCCCTCGATTTCTGCCAGGATCTCCATCTCGTCTTCGGTATCGACGAGACCGCGTAGGGATGGCGGCTTGTGGTAAGTGGCGGGCAGGAGACGAACGAGACCACGATCAGAAATCTCGGTCTGCTTCATGCCCCACCACGCAAAGCATCCAGATAGGTCCGAACCGCGAGGATCTGCGGCAAGCCCCCGTCGATCGCCGTGTCAACCGGACGGCTGCCCCCAAACAGCGGCCCTGTGTTCGGCCGGGTGAACCAGCTTCGCGCGAGCGGCTCGGAGAAGTAGAGTTCGAGCGACTTGTAGATGCCGATCACCGCACTGAGCCGCAGCAGTTGATCCTTGGTCAGTTCCCCCGCGAAGTCCGGCTTCTTGGCGCGCTTCCACGTGCTCACCGTCATATCGGCAAGGCCAGCCGCTTCGTTCAGGTTAAGGCCCCAAGCATCGACCACGCGCGCGTAAGCCTTCAACGCGACGGCGTTGATCTGTGCAGGTTCCCTGATTTTCTCAGCAATGTACATGGCGTCCTCCATTGGCCTGAATATAGGTCATATGGCCTCATTGTAAAGATCAAATGAACTGCCCGCGCTCTCATCCGAACCGCCGCCCGCCTTCCGTGAAGGTGTACTCGTTCACGATGATCCCCTCCTCGATGGCCTCATCCGAGGTCAGGTGGTCGTATTCAGCCTGAAGCTGGCGGTAGAGCCAGCGGGCCAGATCACGCAGCGCCTCGGTCACGATCTCCTCGGCGTCTTCGGTCGGCGGCTGCCAGGTCGGGCTGTCCCGCGTGACGTCCACGGACATGGTGTATTCGTGGTAGTAGCGGCCGCGGTGGCTGACCTCGGCAGCGAGCTGGTAGAAATTCCGCCGCTGGATGGCCTGCAGCCAGTCGGCGATGCCATGCAGCGTCGCGTCCGTCGGGGCGTAGTCCCGGATGCGCGCGGCCGCGCCCTTGGAGTGGGACCAGTAACCTTCGAAGCAAGCCCCGTCGCCCTGGCTCCAGAAGCCTGAGAACCAGATGCAGGGCTTGGCCCGCGTGCCGCCGCCCATCAGGCGCACGGGCGTGGTTTTGAGACGAATGCCGAGGATATCGCAGATACGCTCGAAATCCTCGTAGACCGCGTCCCACCAGTCGTCATGGGGGCCAAGCTCGCGATACCAGCTGCGCGCCTTTTCCTTGGCGGCATCCGAGAGTTCTGGGAACTGGTAGACGGTGGTGCAGATGAGCTCAG